>Ga0308164_10001148_pt1 | contig 33146 bp, 23 predicted proteins | sample PhyTR2_FD_201031 | JGI IMG/M metagenome (GOLD analysis project Ga0308164, IMG submission 201031) | Phyllosphere microbial communities from UC Gill Tract Community Farm, Albany, California, United States - DLSLT.R2 | ecosystem: Host-associated > Plants > Phyllosphere > Unclassified | place: USA... | reverse complement strand
CGCTGACCATGATCAAGCAGACTCCCGGTGGCTCCGCCACGCCTTGATGCCAACCGCTAACACCTGAAGTACAAGCCCGGCAACCTGCCGGGCTTTTTCTTGGCTGCCGTTCAGCGCACAGGCAGCATGCATGCCAGCGCTTTGCTCAGGCCCCGCCACATGGGTACTCGCCGCATTCCAGCGCAACAGCAACCGGTCGCCCAGGGCGCCGTCGGGGTGGTCGGCAGTTCAGCGCATAGGACGGCGAGCGCTGCCCACCTTCGCCACCGGGCCTTGCGCCGCTGAGCTACGGGGGCTTCATCCATTTATGTTATGCCACCACAGCAAAGGGCTATTGGAGGTGAGCGGCGGTTTGCTTTTATGCTTTTTGCCAGTGAACCCGCCCTTGCAACCACGAAGACCTACGCCAATGCCCGCTATAGCAGACCGCTTGAACAACGTAACCGTCTCCGCGTCGGTAGCCATGACTCAGAAAGCCCGCGACCTGGCGGCTCAAGGTATTAGGGTGATCGGCCTGTCGACAGGCGAGCCGGACTTCCCGACCCCCGCCCATGCCATCGAGGCGGCCTATGTCGCGGCCTGTGCCGGCGATACCAAGTACCCGCCCACCGACGGCACGCCGGCCCTGCGCGCGGCGATCCAGCGCAAGTTCAAACGCGACAACAACCTCGATTATGAAGTCTCGCAGATCATCACTGCCGGCGGCGGCAAGCAGATCATCTTCAATGCGATGATGGCGACCATCAACACCGGCGACGAGGTGTTGATCCCCACGCCCGCGTGGATCAGCTACGCCGACATCGCCACGTTCGCCGGTGCCGTGCCGGTGCCGGTCAAATGCACCCAGGCCAACCATTTCAAGCTGCTGCCCGAGGACCTGGAAGCGGCGATTACGCCGAAGACCAAGTGGTTGCTGCTCAACTACCCAAGCAACCCGACCGGTTCCGCATGCTCGCGCGCCGAGATGGCGGCCCTGGCTGAAGTGATGCTGCGCCATCCACACGTGTGGATCATGACCGACGACATGTACGAGCACCTGATCTACGACGACTTCGAGTTCTGCACCATCGGCGACGTCGAGCCGCGCTTGCTGGACCGCGTGCTGACCGTCAATGGCGTGTCCAAGGCCTACGCCATGACGGGCTGGCGCATGGGCTTCTGCGGTGGCCCCGGCGACCTGATCAAGGCCATGAGCAACGTCAACACGCAGAACAGCGGTGGTATCTGCACGCTGACCCAGGCCGCGGCCATCGCCGTGCTCGACGGCCCCCAGGACCTGCTCAAGGAGCGCGCCGCGATCTACCAGCAGCGCCGCGACTATGTGCTCGGCCGCCTGGCCGATATCCCCGGCCTGCGCTGCCACAAGCCCGAAGGCGCGTTCTACCTGTTCCCGAACATGGCCGAGCTGATCGGCAAGACCTCCCGCGGTGGTCGCACCATCGGTAGCGATACCGACTTCGTCATGGCGCTGATGGAAGAGCACCACGTGACCACCGTGCAAGGCGCCGCCTATGGCATGAGTCCGTTCTTCCGCGTGTCCTACGCCACCAGCCTGGAAATCCTCAGCGAAGGTTGCGACCGTATCGCCGAGTTCTGCGCGGGCTTGAAGTAAGCCCGTTTCGCGGCCCGCCCGTGCGCGTTCAGGTGGAGTACCTGAGCCCGCACGCCAGCTCCATCAACAGCTCGCGGATCACCGCGGCCGGCTCCGACAGCGGCGTGCGGTCGGCGACGCACAATGAAAGCGGCTCGTCTATGCGCGGCGTGATGCGCCGCACGATGAGGTCCGGGGTTTCCTGGGTAATGCGTTGCACCACCGCCAGCGGCGATATCGTGACCCCCAGCCCGGCACCCACTGCTCGCGATACGCTTTTTACCGCCTCCAGCTCGCCGATGATGTTGAGCTCGACCTTGTTGTGCACACAGGCATTCTCGATGGCACGCCGCACGTTGTTGTAGATCGGCGGCAACAGCATGGGCAGGTCGGCAAGCTCGGCGATGGGCAGCGGCTCGTCGCTGGCGGCAATACCCAGGGACGGGTGGGCGACCAGGAACATTTCTTCATCCAGCAGCTTGTCGAACTGCACGCCCTTGATCGGCCCGGCGCCGTGAATCAACGCGACTTCCAGGCGGCCGGTCATGATCAGCTGGCTGTAGGCCTGGCCGACACTCTCGACGATGTGCAGAAGGATGCCGGGGTAGCGCCGGCGCGATTCGGCGAACAGCTCGATGGACAGCGAGGCCGCCGCGCTGAACGGCGCCAGGCCCACCGAGACGCGGCCGGCGGGCCGTTGCCCGGCTTCCAGGGCGTCGACCTGGGCCTGTTCCATTTGCCGCAGAATCACTTGCGCGTGGCGGTACACCGCCTTGCCGGCTTCGGTCACGGCCACGCCTTGCTGGCTGCGAATCAGCAGCTGGCGCTTGAAGTGCGCCTCAAGGGCGACCACCTGCTGGCTCAGCGCGGGTTGTGCGATATGAAGAATCTCGGCGGCGCGGGTAATGCTGCCGGTATCGACGATGACGATGAAGGCGCGCAGGCGGCGGGTATCCATGGGCGTGGTCCGGTAGGTGGCGGGTGGCTCGCAAATGCAAGCGCCCGCGGGCGCGGGCGCCATCGGCCTTCGGGTTCCTGAATCACCTAGGTGGGCAGCGTGCGCTGGAGATATTGGCGCACGACACCACCTGCATCAGGCCATCGTCGTCGCTCACGCAGTAAACGCCAAAGCCTTCACCCCTGTCGGAATTTATATCGATTTTCATCTCGGTCGCCTGTCGATGGACTGTGGGTACCGACGCGCTTCAGGCCCGCGCCAGCGGCGCGATCAGCCTGCCGACGTCACCCAGGTAGGCATCCAGCGCCTGCTCGGCGCGAATGGCGTCGCGGGTGTCGGCCTTGACCAGGCGGATCTTGCTGCCGATGGGTGCCTGGCCCAGGCGCCACAGGTCGACCTCGATCACGCCGGCGATCTTCGGGTAGCCACCGGCGGTGTTGGCGTCGCTCATCTGGATGATCGGCTCGCCGGCAGGCGGCACCTGCACGATGCCGGGTACCAGGCCGTAGGAGCGCATCTCGACTGCGGTCTCCGGCTGGATGGCCGGGCCCGAGAGGCGGTAGCCGGTGCGGTTGCTTTGCGGCGAGATTTTCCAGCTCTGTGCCCAGAAACGCTCGGCGTCGGCCTGGAACAGGTGGTACTCGCCACCCGGGATGGCGCGCAGCAGCAAGGTACCGTCGCTGTCGATCGGAAAATGCTCGGGCAGCGCCGCGCTGGGTGGGGTCACGCCGATGCCACCGGCAGGCAACGCCGGCAGCGGAGTATCGACGCAAGCCAGGGCGTCGCCGGCGGCCAGCGTACGGCCTTCCAGCCCGCCGAAGTTGCCGCGCAGGGAGGTACTGCGCGAACCCATCAGCAACGGCACGTCGATGCCACCGCTGACGCACAGGTAGCCGCGGGCACCCTGCCTGGGAAAATTCAATTCCAGCTCTTGCCCGGCTTGCACGGTACACGCCCACCAAGGCAGCAGTGGCCTGCCGTCGAGGCGGGCGTTGCAATCGGCGCCCGTCAGGGCGATGGCCAGTGTGCGGGTGAAGCGTACCTTGAACGCAAAGGTCTGGATCTCGATACCGGCGCTGCTGGCGGGATTGCCCAGCAGCAGGTTGCCGACACGCAAGGCCACGGTGTCCATGGCGCCGGCGGTGGCCACGCCAATGTTGCGATAGCCGAGGCGGCCAAGGTCTTGCACCGTGTTGAGCGGGCCGCTGGCGATGATCTCGATCACAGTTCAATCCTTTCTGGCAGAAAACGTACGGTATCGCCGGGGGCGAGGGTGGCGGGGACTTCAGCGTAGGGGTCGAACATCGGCATTTGCGCGGCGCCCAAGGCGTTCCAGCCATTGGGGCCGGTCAGCACGGCCACGCCTGATTGCAGGCCGCCGATGGTTACCAGGCCCTTGGCCATGTTCAATGACGGGACCTTCTTGCGCGGCATGTAGATGGCTGGGTCCAGGCCGCCCAGGTAGCCAAAGCCCGGGGCGCTGGCGACCGTGAACACGGTGTAGGTGGCGCTGTGATGGCGGCGAATCACCTCGGCCGCCGACAGCCCGGAATAATCGCAGATGGCGGGCAGGTCGATGGCCGGTTCGCCTCCGTAGCAGGTCGGGATCTCGATCAGGCGGCCAGCCCTGCCGATTTCCTCGGCAACCGCCCAGGCCGCGTGCAGCCGTTGTGCGAATTCGTCGGGTTCGTAGGGCGTGGCCTTGAGCACCACGAGCAGGTTGGTCATGCCCGGTACCAGCTCTTCGATTTCGCTGCTGGCTTGCAGCGTGTTGCACAACGCCCAGATACGCCGCTGCGCCGCCAGGTCGAACTCCCCCGGTGCCTCGAGAAGAAACGCACGGCTGCCGATCATCGAGACCTTGGCGGCCTGCTTGGCCAAGAGCAGCGCTGGCGCCTCGGGGGCCGCAAACGGCTGCGAACTGCTATTCATAGTGGAATTCCTGTAGCGCACGGAGTTGTCGTGTCAGGGGGTGAGAGTCATGGCTTATGGCCTTGGGATGCGGGCGCACCGGCCACCGGCAGTAGCTGCACCACGGGCAGGCCGCGCAGCACCCACAGTGCGGTAGCGGCCAGTAGCGCGCACAGCAGCAGGCCTGCGGCAATCGCCTCGATCAGGGCGCCACGGCCCAACGCCAGCAGGGCCGGTGAAATCGCCGCGGTGCCGTGGGCCAGCACCTGCGGATCCGCCAGCAGGCTCAACGCCTCTGGGTGGCCCGCTGTGGCCAGGGCCTGGCGCAGGTTCCATGCATACAGCACGTTGACCAGCGCGCCCATGCAGGCGGTGCCGAGCAAGCCACCGACCAGGCGCAGCGACTGCTGCAGAGCGGTGGCGATGCCCAGGTACTGGCGCTGCGCCAAGGTCTGGGTAAACACCGAAAGGTTGAGGAAAATGAAACCCAGCCCCAGGCCAGCCAGCAAAATCAACCACAGCAGGCTGTTGAACCCGGCCTGCGGGCCGGCCAATGCCAGCCCTGCGCAGGCCAGCGCCAGGGCGAGAAAGCCCCCCTGCGGCAAGCGGTTGGGGTTGGCCATGCGGGTCATCACGCGGCTGTTGACGATGGCGCCAAGGGTGATGCTCAGCGCCAGCGGCGTGATCAGCACGCCGGCCTGCTGGGGCGAATAGCCGTAGCCGCTTTGCAGCAGCAACGGCAGGTAGAACAGCAGGGTGAACATCACCGCGCCAGCCAGCAGCGCGAGGATGAACAGCACGCGCAGGCTGGGGTCCTTGAACAGCACATCAGGCAGCAGTGGGGCGGGGCAGCGGCGCTCCTGGAACCACAGTGCGGCGAACGCCGCCAGGCTCAGCAGCCCGAGGGTGGCGCAGGCGAGGGTGCTGGCATGGCCCAGCCACTCCACGAACAGTTGCAATGAGCCGAGTGCGAGCGCGATCAACACGGCGCCGGTCCAGTCCATGCGCACGACGTTGCCCTTGGCCGGGCGGTACCAGGGCAAATGGCGCCAGGCGAAATACAGCGCCAAGGCGCCCAGTGGCAGGTTGAGCCAGAACACCGAGCGCCAGCCGAAGTGCGCAGTCAGCACGCCACCCAGCCCGGGGCCGATGGCATTGACGATGCTGAAGCACGAGCTGAGCATGATCTGCCAGCGCAGGCGTTGGCGCGTGTCGGGGAACAACTCGGGGATGCAGGCGAACGCGGTGCCCACCAGCATGCCGCCGCCAATGCCCTGCAGCGCGCGCCCGGCCACCAATGCGACCATGCCATCGGCCAGGGCGCAAAGCAGCGAAGCGAAGGTGAAGATCAGCGTCGCGGCGATCACGAAGGGCTTGCGCCCATAGTAGTCGCCCAGGCGCCCGAACACCGGGATGGTGACGATCGAGGCCAGCAGGTAACCGGTCGCCACCCAGGCGTAAAGCTCGAAACCGTTCAACTCGGCGACGATGCTGGGCAACGCATTGCCGATGACGGTCTGGTCCAGCGCCGAAAGCATCAGCACCAGCGATACGCCCAGCATCGCCAGCAAGGCTTGCCGAAAGGACAGGGGCGGGCACTCGTGGCGGGTCATGGGCGGGCTCTGCGGAAGGTCGGGCGCATCTAGGCGGTTCTCGGATGTCGATGGCCCAATCTAGGGGTTGGCGCGCCGGAGCAGAAAGACTTCTTCGTTCTGTAAGGATAAGGCGGGCTTATGATGCAAAAAGGGGCGAGGGTGCGCCTTGCTGGTGCGTTCAGCCCGCGTGCCAGCGCCAGGCGCAACGGCGGCAGGGCCATAGGAAACGCTTATTACCTGTTCAAGGCCACGGCTGGCCTGGCTCTTGCTCTGTACTGGGTAGAACCTCGCCACTGTAGAGCATGAAATCGTGAACCTGCGCCGCTTGAAGTACTTCGTGAAGATCGTCGACATCGGCAGCATGACCCAGGCCGCCAGCATCCTGCACATTGCCCAACCGGCGCTGAGCCAGCAGTTGGTGACCCTGGAAAAGGAGATGGACCAACAACTGGTCATTCGGACCAAGCGCGGCGTGACCCCCACCGACGCCGGCCGGGTGCTGTACGGCCATGCGCAGTTGATCTTGCGCCAATGCGAGCAGGCGCAGAGCGATGTCAACGCCACCGGCCAGGAGCTGTCTGGCCAGGTGTCGGTGGGCCTGGCTCCCGGGACTGCGGCCTCGGCGCTGTCGGTGCCGTTGCTGCGCCGCGTGCGTGAGCGGCACCCGGGCATCCTGCTGTACCTCAACGAGAACTTCGGCACCACCCTCAGCGAGCTGATCATGAACGGGCGCATGGACATGGCAGTGCTGTACGGCGGGCGCGAGGTACAGGGGTTGAGCTTCACGCCGCTGCTGCGCGAGAAGCTTTACCTGGTCAGCGCCGATGCCCGTTTCGCCGACAAGGCGCAGATTGGCCTGGCGGAGTTGGCCTGCCTCGACCTGCTGCTGCCGCGTACCTATAACGTCATGCGCCGCCTGGTCGACGAAGCCTTCACCAAGATCGGGCTGGCGCCCAAGGTCATCGCGGAAGTCGAGTCCGCGTCCACGCTGGCCATCGCCGTCAGCGAGCAGTTTGGGTCGACCATCCTTCCCGAGTCGGCGGCGCGGGCGATGCAGCAGCAGAGCAAAGTGCACCTGAGTGCCATCGTTGAACCCGACATCGATGCGCCACTGGCGCTGTGCCTCTCCGGCCACTTGCCGTTGTCGGTGCCCGGGCAGGCGGTCAAGGCCATGCTGCTGGAACTGATCGGCGAAATGCGCGGCACGCTGGAGTCGTCGCGGGTGCGCTAGGCGCCAAAGCCGCCACATCTTGTCCCACCGGGCCAGGGGCGGCTCGGGTTTCGCATTACGTCGGATATTCTATCCAAGTGTGTTGGAATTCCATACGTCGGTTTGGGCGGGCGCTGGAGCTGCGGAAAACGCTTTGCCGCAGCCTAGCGGATCGAATGCCACATGAAGCCCTGGCCAGCCTCAGCGATTGAAATACGCCAGAATTTCACACCCCTGCCCAACCGGCACATGGCCGAGGGTTCTCCGGTTGAGGACGTCCACCACGCTGATAGTGGCGGCGTTTTCATTGGCCACCAGCAGATAATCCTGGGCAGGGCTGAAGCAACCGTCCAACGGCTTGTCACCGAGCTCCGCGCTGAACAGGTACTGCAGGTCTTCATCGAAAAAGCTCACGATCGGCTCGAAGTCGCCGATGACCGCCAGCAGGCGGCCATCCGGGCTGAAGCGCACCACCTGGCCAGGGCGCTGGTGCCCGGGGAGTTCGACGGTGCGCAGCAATTGCCGCTGTTCAGTGTCTACGACATAGAACAAAGGGCTCTGCGCTGACGAAGCGACGACCCAGGGGCGCAGCGGTGAAGCATCGATACCGTTCAGTGGGCCGGGCATCGGCAGGGTAGCCGCGAGCTCACCCGTTTTGCCTTGCACGTCGATGGCGTACAACTGGCTGTCTTCTTCACTCTCGGCCCACAGCTGGTCGGCATGGGGCAGCGGGGCGAGCCTGTGCACATTGCGCGACGGCAGCTCGATATGCCCGACCACCTTGTCTTCGTTCGGCTCTATGACGATGACCGTCGCGCTGTTTTCACAGCATAGGTACACCTGCCCATCGCGGCCCAGGCGGCCGGTGTGGGGGGAGGCGTAGGGCAGGGTGTCGATGAAACCGCTGAGGCTGCGGCTATCGAGGTCGATGACCGCGACCTGGTGGTTAGGATGCGGGTTGTCGCCGTGGATGCCGTCGCCATAGATGGGCACGTAGGCCTTGCGCAGGTGCTCAAGCACCAGCAATTCATGGGGGCGGGTGGGCAGGCCGGTGATGGCTGCGCGTATCGAGAGGTCGCCGGGGTGCAGAAACAGTACCTGCTGGCCTTGTTTGTCGACGGCAATGATTTCCTGCTTCGAGGTATGGTTGAGGTTCATCGAGTTCTTCCTGTGCCAAGGGTAGAAAAAGTTGAGAGGGCCAGGCGGGGCAACGTTCCATTTTTTATGGCCGCCTGGCGCGATATTCACGAACGGTTCAGGCTTTGTTATTTGGTTTCATGTTGGCTGGATACGGGGTGTTCTTCCCGAGCGCCGTTGCGATGCGCCGCTTGCCAGCGATCACGGCCCTGATGCTTGGCCATGTACAGGAAGCCATCGGCAATCTTGATCATGTCGGCAGCCGTCACGTCTTCAGAGGCGGGGATCGCGATGGCGATTCCGGCGCTGGCGGTGACCCTGCCCAGAGGGTGATCTTCGTGCACTATCCCTAGCCCCCGGATGTTCTCCAGCAACGCATCGGCCATGGTGTTCGCACCCTTGGCGTCGGTGTCGGGCAGCAGCACGATGAACTCTTCGCCGCCGTAGCGAATGGGGAGGTCGGCCGGTCTTTTCAGTACCGCTTGAAGGGCCTGGCCCACCTGCTGCAGGCAATCGTCACCGGCAGAGTGGCCGTACTTGTCGTTGAAGCGCTTGAAGTAGTCGACGTCGATCATGATCAACGCCAGCGTGGTGCCCTGGCGCCTCGCGCGGCCTATCTCCTGGGGCAGCAGCATATCGAGCTTGCGGCGGTTGCCCAAGGCGGTGAGGCTGTCGGTCAGCGCCATGTCTCGCACGGCCTGGTGGGAGCGGCGGATTTCGTTTTCCATCGCCATGCGCTGGCGCAGTTGGTACAGAACCACGAAGCCGAAGCCTGCCAGGCCGCCGATCAGCGCCAGCAGTACCAGCCCGGTCTTGAGCAAGTCCTGCTTCCACGGGCCGACGAATGACTCGCGGGACAGGCCGGCTTCCACCACCAAGGGATAGCTGCTCAGCGCTCTGTAGCCATAGAGACGATGGGTGCCGTCGACGACGGCTTTGACTTCTGCCACCCCTTCATTGGACTTCGGCAGGTAAGTCGTGAAAATCTCGCTTTGCGCGAGGCTTTGGCCAATGACGGAAGCGTTGAATGGGCGCCTGACGAGGATAGTGCCATCCCTTGAAGCGAGCACCAGTGCGCCACGATCATCGATCTTGAAATCGCCATAGTAATTGACGAAATAACTGACCCGAATGGTGCCCAGCAACACGCCGGCGAACGAGCCGTCCGGGTTATTGAGCCGGCGCGAGATCGGGATGATCAATTCATTGGTGGAGCGGCTTTCCACCACCGTGCCGATCCGTACATGGCGGTCATTGTGGGTGCGGTGATAGATGAAATAGTCGCGGTCGGCGTTATTGGCACCATCGGGTACGGCGTCCTTGTCGGTCACGATCCAGTTGCCATCCGGGCCGTAGATGAAGATGCCATGGAGTTGCGGCATCAGAGCCGCTTGCTGCTGCATCAGGGCATGGATGCGCGGAACGTCGATATGCTCGATGCCATCGCCTTCGACCCGCTCGCTGAGGGCATCGGTCATGACGTCGACCTGGCGTATGGCATCTTCGGCGTGCTGGGCGGTGGCGCGTGCCAGGTTGGTGACCGAATCCCGCGCCATGGCGTAGGCCTGGCGGTAGTCGCGCCACGCCCGCCAGCCTTCGACCGCGATGAACGTCAGCAGCACCAGTAGCAGGAACGAGGCCGTGAGCTTTATCAGTGCCGACGTACGCCCGGCGCCCAACGGCAGGAATGCCTCCTGATCTGGCTCAGTCTTTTTGCGCTCTAGCACTCACGGTCTCCGATCCAACTGCTCTATGACATCCCGCCACGGCAGGCGCCCTATGATGGTAGCCCACCCTGGGTGTCTTTCGCTGCGGGCCGGAGCACCCCTGACGCCCATGGCATCCAAAATGAAGCTCGCCTGCCTTGTGCTGCCCCTCAGAGCAGCGTCGCCAGGCAGGAACTGAGCGAGCTGACGAAAGCGCTAGGCCCCTTCGATATCCGGGTTGTAGGACTGCCGGAGTACGCGTCCATCCGCTCTCGTTTCTTGGAGGTACGCTGTTCCAGCTTCGCTCATCCCCTCAATACTGATAACGCAACGTCACATTGAAATTACGCGGATCCCCATAGAACAGCCCGCCGAAGTTGTTGGAGGTCGGCAGCGACTGGTAATACACCTTGTCCAGGGCATTGTTCAGGTTGTACTGCACGCTGAACTGTTGGTTTACCTGATAGTTGGCGTGCAGGTTCAGCAGCGCATAGCCACCCTGTTCGATGCTGTAGCCGGTCACATCCGCCGCGGTGTGGCTCTGGGCGTAGACATCACCGCCCGCGCGCCATTTGGCCAGGGCGCCCGGCAGGCGGTAATCGGTTGATACCTTGAGCAGCCGGCGTGGAATCTTGCGGTAGTAGTCGCTGCCTTTGCTGCTTCCTGCCACGTATTCGGGGTCGCTGTAGGTGTAGCCCGCGCTGATGTTCCAGTCTTCCAGCGGCTCGCCCGACACTTCCAGTTCGAAACCGCGGTTGCGCACCTTCGCGCCGGTCTCGTAGCACTTGCTGGTGCCGGTCACCCCGCAGGTCGGCGATACCGCCAAGGCTTCGGGCATGTTCTCCAGATTGGTCTGGAAGATGGCGAACGAGGTGTTCAGGCGTGCGTCGAAGTATTCGCCCTTGATACCGGTTTCGTAGTTTTCGCCTTCGATCGGCGCCAGCAGGGTGTTGCCGACGCCATAGTAGCTCTGGGTCTTGTAGATCTTGGTGTAGCTCGCGTACCAGGTGTGGTGCTGGTCCAAGTCGTAGACCAGCCCGGCATAGGGCAACAGCTTGCCGTTCTCGCGGTACTGGTCATTGGTGTAGGGGCTGGTCACCTTGTAGTCTGACCAGCTCGCCCGCGTGCCGAGAATCAGGCTCAGGTCATCGGTCAGGCTCAGCCGCGTGGCGGCGTACAGGCCGCGCTCCTTGCGCGTGTAGCTGTAGTCGGCGCCGGTCGCGCTGAGTACCGGATCGGGCAGGGAGCTGTAGTCGAAATTCTGGATGTTGATCGTAGGGTTGTTGGTTGCGCTCTTGATCACCGCATCGAATCGGTCTTCGCGGCTGTTGGCGCCGAGCATCAACTGGTGCTTGCGCCCGAACAACTCGAAGGGGCCTGTGGCGTAGAGGTCCAGGGCGTGCTGGGTGTCATCGTAGTCGGCCTGGGAGACCGTCTGCTTGTAGTTGTCGCCGCTGGCCCGGGCAGGGTAGGCCGACAGGAAGTTGGCCTTCGACCAGATCGTATTCATGGCCAGTGTCAGCTTCCAGTCGTTGTCGAAGCTGTGGGTGATGTCGCTGAACAGCGTGTAGTTGTCGCGGTCCAGGTGCGCCCATTTGCCGTTGAGGTTGGTGGAGCGCGACAGCGGGTAGAAGGAACCGTCGGCGCGGGTGTTCAGCCCGCCCCAGTCGTAGCCGTTCTGGTCGTCCTTCTGCAGGGTGGCGCCGACCGTCAGCACGGTGGCGTCGTTGAGGTCCGCTTCAGCCACCAGGTACAGCAACTGGTTGTCGCGCTCCGCGCCATCGCGGTAACTGTTCGCGTTGTTGTAGTAAGTCACCGCGCGCCCACGCAGGGTGCCGGTGCTGTTCAATGGGCCGGAAACGTCGACCTGGCTGCGATAGTTGTCCCACGAACCGGCCCCCAGTTCCGCGCCCAGGCGAAAGTCTGCGGTTGGCCGCTTGCGCACCAGGTTGATGGCCGCCGACGGGTTGCCGGTACCCTGCATCAGACCGTTGGCGCCGCGGACCACTTCCACGCGGTCGTAGAGGGCCATGTTGGATGTGGACATGACGTCCATCGAGTAGTTTTCCGAGATGTTGGTCGGTATGCCGTCGTATTGCAGGTCGCTGATCTCGAAACCGCGCGAGTAGTAGGTGGAGCGGTCGGTGCCGATCTTGGTGAGGGTGATGCCGGTGGCGGTGCGGGCGATGTCGTCGAGGTTCTGGATGTTCTGGTCGTCCATCTTCTTGCGAGTGATCACCGTTACCGACTGCGGCGTTTCGCGCAGGCTCATGGGCAGCTTCGTGGCGGTGCTGGTCGAGCCCGTTGTATAGGATCCGGTCCCCTCGGTGGTGCTCCCCAAACCTTGGCCTTTGATGCTCACCGGCCCCAGGTCCAGCGTGCCACGTTGGGCGGCTCTGGACACCAGATAGGTCCGTTCATCGACCTTCTGCGCCTGCAACCCGCTGCCGTTTAACAACAGGGCAAAGCCCTGCGCGACGCTATACGCGCCGTTCAATCCTGAAGTATTTCGCCCAGCGGTGAGGTTGGCATCGAAGGAAACGATGACTCCGGCATCACCCGAGAAGCGGGTCAGCGCCGAGCCTAGCGGGCCAGCCGCAATCTTGAAGGCCTGCTGCTCGGTGCGGGCGGGCACCTGCGCGGCGCTCATTGCGACAGGGGCGAGCGTCAGGCATTGCAAGGTGAGGCTGGCCGTGAAGATAGCGTTGGCCAATGGCGCCTTGCAGGCTACGAGCGGGTGATTACAAACGTCCTTGGTTTGCAGGGGGGACATGCGGGCTCCTGATAGGTAATGCCGAGTTTGATGGGTTCAGGAGTAGGTCGAGCGGGGATGTCGATTTCTACAGCCGCGGTGAAAATATTTTCAGAGCGCCTGCCTCAGGCTCGTTTCACGACCTGGGTCCAGTACCGGGTGCGGCGTATGACCACCACGGGCAGCGCGCGCGCTACGGCGGCCAAGGCAGCCTCGATATCGTCCAGCGGGAAGGCGCCGCTGAGCCGCAAGGCGCCAGCATCATCCGAGCAGCCAAGATAGCCAAGGCGATAGCGGCTCAACTCCGCCAGCAGACGCTGCAGTGGCCAGGCATCCACCAGCAGGCGGCCTTGCACCCAATCATCGCCACCTGGGGCCGCGGCTTGCAGCGGGCCGAACTGATCAGCGCCAAAGGTCATGGCCTGGCCGGCGTTGATCCGCTGAGCGCGGCCGTCGCGCAGGCGGATCTCGACGGCATGTTCGGCCACGCTCAGGGCCGTGTTGCCGTCGAGCTGGCGCACATCGAAGCGCGTCCCCAGGGCCTGCATCTCACCCTGCGCGCTGCGCACGATGAAGGGCCGCGGGTCCTTGCCGGTCTGCACCTGGATCTCGCCAGAGCGCAAGGTGATCAGCCGCAGCCGGCTGCTGAAGTCGATATCCACGGCGGTGGAGGTGTTGAGCGTCAGCCGTGTGCCGTCGGCCAGTTGCAGGGTACGCCGTTCGCCCACCGCAGTGCGTTGGTCGGCCAGCCACAGGGGCGCCTGGCGGTAGCCGGACCAGCCGAGGCCGCCTACGCCGGCTGCGAGTACCAGGCCCTTGAGCAGTGATCGCCGCCCCAGGTGCGCGGCGGTGGCTGGCGCTTGGTCAAGCACCTGATACGCCGTAGACGGCAGATTACCCAGTTGCGCTTGCAGGTTTTCCACCCGCTGCCAGGCCCAGCGGTGGGTCGGGCTTTGCCGATGCCATTGCTGCCAAGCGTGGAGCACGGCGGCATCGTTGGGTGCCCCGGCACGCTGCGCCAACCACTGCGCTGCGGCACGCAGGGCCTGGCGTTTGTCGTCAGCGATCACAGCTCGGCCTCCAGCGCGAACAGCAGGCAGTGCTCAGAGGCCTTGGCCACGTACTGGGTCACCGAGCTCACGGATACGCCCAACTGCGCGGCGATGGCCTTGTAGGCCAGGCCTTGCAGCTGGGATAGCAGAAACGCCTGCTTCACCTTGCGCCCGAGGCCGTCGAGCATGGCATCCACGGCGTGCAGCGCTTCGACCATCAGCACCTTGTCTTCCGGTGATAGCGCGTAGCTTTCGGGCTGCAGGGCCAAGGCTTGAAGATAGGCCTGCTCCAGCGCCGTGCGGCGGAACGCATCGACCAGCACCCGCCGCGCGATGGTCGCCAGGTATGAGCGCGGCTGTTGCAGGTGCGGGGTGGCTGCCCCTTTGCGTTCGCTGAGCAGCAGCCGTACGAAGGTGTCCTGAGCAATGTCTGCCGCTTGATGAGAGCAGCCCAGCCGCGCTCGCAGCCACCTCACCAGCCAGCCGTGATGGTCGCCATACAGGCGGGTGACCGACTGGGGAGGTTCGTGGGGAGGGAGGCAGGCCGGCATGGAGACATTGCGCGCAGTTGAGAATGAGTCGCAATTTAACTTAAACGCTTTCTGATGGCAATTCGGCTGGGGGACGATCGGCTATCGACTGTCCAGTTACAACGGCGTCAGCACATTCATCACCGTATCCAGCGCCGAACGCGTGTCATCCAGCTGCACCAGCGACGCATGCCTGGCCCCCAAGGCATCGCGGTTCTTGATCGCGGTCAAAATCGCCTTGTGCCGCGGCAAGCTCAGCTGCTGCGTATTGGGCCGGCGGTTGGTCACGTTGATCGACTCGCGCAGCGGCAGCGAGAGCATCTTGCACATGTAGGCCAGCAGGTCGTTGTGGGTGGCGTCGGCCACGGCGGTGTGGAAATCCAGGTCCGGCTGTAGCAGTTCGGCCGAGGTCTTGGCGGCTTCCATGCGCTGGTAGGCGCCCTCGATGGTGGCGATGTCGGCGTCGGTCGCGGTGGTGGCGGCCAGGGCGGCGATCTCCGGTTCGAGGATGCGCCGCACGCCGGCCAGGGTGCGGAAGAATTCGCTATGGGGCGTGGACTGCATCAGCCAGTACAGCACGTCCGGGTCCAGCAGGTGCCATTCGGCCCGCGCGCGCACCAGGGTGCCAACCCGCGTTTTCGCATAGACCAGGCCCTTGGCGCTAAGCACCCGCGTGGCTTCGCGCAGCACCGGCCGGCTGACCTGGTATTCCTCGCACAACAGGGCTTCGGCCGGCAGCTTCTCTTCGGGCTTGAAGCGGCCGGAGACGATGTGCATGCCCAGCTCCTGGACGATCTGGGCGTGCATGCTTTTGCGCGGCTGAGGTGTCTGGTAATTCATGACGAAGACGTTGCCCTGGCGAAATACCCTGCATCATAGCATCGCTGTCGGCTCGATTTGGGCCGACAGGGCCGTGGCTTTGAAGTGCGCCAGCCCCTGGTTGCAGGGCGGGCAAAAGGGCGGGATCAGTGCGAGTGGCGGGGCACTTCGCTGCCGCGGCAGCCGACCAGGAAGTCGAAATCGCAGCCTTCGTCCGCCTGCAACACGTGGTCCACGTACAGGCGGGCGTAGCCGCTGGAGAAGATCTTGGCGCTGGTGTCGGGCTTGAGGTCGGCGAGGCGCGCTTGCAGTTCTGCGTCGCTGATGTCCAGGTGCAGGCGGCCACCGGCGCAGTCCAGCTCGATGAAGTCACCGTTGCGCACCGCAGCGAGGGGCCCGCCCGCCGCCGCTTCCGGGGCCACGTGCAGCACCACGGTGCCGTAGGCGGTGCCACTCATGCGGGCGTCGGAAATGCGCACCATGTCGGTCACGCCCTTGGCCAGCACCTTGGGCGGCAGGCCCATGTTGCCGACTTCGGCCATGCCCGGGTAGCCCTTGGGGCCGGCGTTCTTGAGCACCAGCACGCAGGTTTCATCAACGTCCAGGTCCGGGTCGGCGATGCGCGCCTTGTAGTCGTCGAAGTTCTCGAACACCACGGCGCGGCCACGGTGCTGCATCAGTGCCGGGGTGGCGGCGGAAGGCTTGAGCACCGCGCCCCGTGGCGACAGGTTGCCGCGCAGGATGCACAGGCCGCCGTCGGCCACCAGCGGGTTGTCGAGCGGGCGGATCACTTCGTCGTTGTACTGCGGCGAAGCCTGGCAGTTCTTCCACAGGCTCTGGCCGTTGGCGGTGAGCGCGTCGGGGTGGGGCAGCAGGTTGGCTTCGCCGAGGCGGCGGATCACCGCGGGCAGGCCGCCGGCGTAGTAGAACTCTTCCATCAGGAAGCGCCCGGAGGGCTGCAGGTCGACCAGGGTCGGCGTGCCGCGGCCGATGCGGGTCCAGTCTTCGAGGTCGAGTTCCACGCCGATGCGGCCGGCGATGGCCTTGAGGTGGATGACGGCGTTGGTCGAACCGCCGATGGCGGCGTTGATGCGGATGGCGTTCTCGAACGCGGCCTTGGTGAGGATTTTCGACAGGCGCAGGTCTTCGCGCACCATGTCGACGATGCGCATGCCCGACAGGTGCGCCAGCACGTAGCGGCGTGAGTCGACGGCGGGGATCGCGGCGTTGTGGGGCAGGGAAGTGCCCAGGGCTTCGGCCATGCAGGCCATGGTCGAGGCCGTGCCCATGGTGTTGCAGGTGCCGGCCGAGCGCGACATGCCGGCTTCGGCGGAGAGGAATTCGTCGAGGCTGATCTGCCCGCCTTTATAGGCTTCGTGCATCTGCCAGACCACGGTGCCCGAGCCAATGTCCTTGCCCTTGTGCTTGCCGTTGAGCATCGGCCCGCCGGTCACGACGATGGCTGGCACGTCGCAGCTGGCCGCGCCCATCAGCAGCGCCGGGGTGGTCTTGTCGCAGCCGGTGAGCAGCACCACGGCGTCGACCGGGTTGCCGCGAATGGCTTCTTCCACGTCCATGCTGGCCAGGTTGCGGGTGAGCATGGCGGTGGGGCGCAGGTTCGACTCGCCGCTGGAGAACACCGGAAATTCCACCGGGAAGCCGCCGGCTTCCAGCACGCCTTTCTTCACGTGCTCGGCGATCTTGCGGAAGTGGGCGTTGCAGGGGGTCAGTTCCGACCAGGTGTTGCAGATGCCGATGATGGGCTTGCCCTGGAATTCATGGTCCGGGATGCCCTGGTTCTTCATCCAGCTGCGGTACATGAAGCCGTTCTTGTCGGAGGTGCCGAACCATTGGGCGGAGCGCAGCGGGGTCTTCTTGTCGGTCATAGGGCTATCAACTCTTATTGTATGACTAATCAAAATGCTTAAGCCAAATCTAGCGCATGTAGCGCCAATTGGAAACCATTGCATGGCAATTAGTATTACTATATCGTCTCGCTCACTTGCCTTGGCCTGCGCTGCTTATGCCGCAGCGCCGCCGGTGGGGCCAAAGAATCCATAACAAAAACAAAGATGGAGAGAGGACTATGAATCCGGAAGCTCGGATCATTCGCACGCTCACGCTCAGGTTGATTCCCTTCCTGATCCTGCTGTACCTGGTCGCCTTCATCGACCGCTCGGCGGTGGGCTTCGCCAAACTGCACATGAACGCCGACATCGGCCTCAGCGACGTGGCCTACGGCTTTGGTGCGGGGCTGTTCTTCATTGGCTATTTCCTCTTCGAGGTGCCCAGCAACCTGCTGCTGGAGCGTTTCGGCGCACGGCGCTGGTTTGCTCGCATTCTCATTACCTGGGGCGCGATCACCGTTGGCATGGCCTTCGTGCAGGGCAGCTACAGCTTCTACGTAATGCGCTTTCTGCTGGGCGCGGCCGAGGCGGGGTTCTTCCCTGGGGTGCTGTACTACATCACCCGCTGGTTCCCGGTGCGCAACCGCGGCAAGGTGCTGGGCTACTTCATTCTGTCGCAGCCGGTGGCGCTGCTGGTCAGCGGGCCACTGGCCGGCGGGTTGCTGGGTATGAGCGGCGTGCTCGGGCTGGCGGGCTGGCAGTGGCTGTTCATCATTATCGGGCTGCCCGCCGTGTTGCTGGCCTGGCCGACCCTGAAGCTGCTGCCCGACACCCCTGAAGACGCGCGCTGGCTGGCCCCGGCCGATTGCCAGTGGTTGCAGGCCGAGCTGGCCAAGGACCGCGAGGTGTACGGCCAGACCGAGCACACCAACCCGCTGCGGGCGTTGGCCGACCGGCGCGTGCTGATCCTCGCGCTGCTGTACCTGCCCAGCACACTCAGCACCTATGGCCTGAGCCTGTGGCTGCCCACCCTGGTGAAGCAGTTCGGCGGCAGCGACCTGACCACCGGCTTCATCTCGGCGATCCCCTACATCTTCGGGGTGATCGGCCTGCTGATCATTCCGCGTAGCTCCGACCGCCTGAACGACCGCTACGGGCACCTCACCGTGCTCTACGTGCTGGGCGCCACCGGCCTGTTCCTCAGCGCCTGGTTCAGCCTGCCCGTCCTGCAACTGGCAGCGCTGTGCCTCACGGCGTTCAGCCTGTTCTCGGTGACGGCGATCTTCTGGGTGCTGCCGGGGCGCTTCCTGAGTGGCGCTTCGGCGGCTGCCGGCATCGCCTTGATCAACTCGTTCGGCAACCTGGGCGGCTATATCGGCCCCTTCGGCATCGGCGCGCTGAAGGAGTACACCGGCACCTTGTCGTCGGGCCTGTACTTCCTCGCGGCGGTGATGCTCAGCGGCGTGCTGCTGACCTGGATCGTCTACACCCAGCTGGAAAAGAAAACCACGGCCGCGCCAGACCCGGCGCTCGGCCAGGCCAATTGATTGACCCGGCGGGCAGGGATGCCCGCCACCTTGGAGGCAAAAGATGAACAGGAAGCTCAACGTCGCGATCATCGGTTCCGGCAACATCGGCACCGACCTGATGATCAAGATCCTGCGCAACGCCCAACACCTGAACATGGCCGTGATGGTCGGCATCGACCCGGCCTCCGACGGCCTCGCCCGCGCCCAGCGCATGGGCGTGGCGACTACCCATGAGGGCGTCGAAGGCCTGGCGCGCATGGCGGAATTCGCCGACATCGATTTCGTCTTCGATGCCACTTCTGCTGGCGCTCACGTGCGCAACGACGCCTTCCTGCGGGCGATCAAACCCGGCATCCGCCTGATCGACCTCACGCCGGCGGCCATCGGCCCCTACTGCGTGCCGGTGGTCAACCTGGAACAGAACCTCGGCCAGCTGAACGTCAACATGGTCACCTGCGGCGGCCAGGCCACCATCCCCATGGTCGCGGCGGTGTCGCGGGTCGCCAAGGTGCATTACGCCGAGATCGTCGCCTCGATTGCCAGCAAATCGGCTGGGCCCGGCACCCGCGCCAATATCGACGAGTTCACCGAGACCACCTCCAAGGCCATCGAAGTGATAGGCGGCGCGACCAAGGGCAAGGCGATCATCGTCATGAACCCGGCCGAGCCGCCGCTGATGATGCGCGACACGGTGTTCATCCTCTCCGAAGCAGCCGACCCGGCGCGCATCGCCGCCTCCATCGGCGAGATGGCCCAGGCCGTGCAGGCCTACGTGCCCGGCTACCGGCTCAAGCAGCAGGTGCAGTTCGAGACCATCCCCAGCGACGCACCGTTGAAGATTCCCGGCCTGGGCGTTTTTTCCGGCCTCAAGACCTCGGTGTTCCTCGAAGTCGAAGGCGCCGCCCACTACCTGCCAGCCTACGCCGGCAACCTCGACATCATGACGTCCGCCGCGTTGGCCACCGCCGAGCGCATGGCCCAGTCCATGCTCAACGCCGCTTGAGGAGCGCCCCCATGCACCCGAACAAGAAGCTCTACATCAGCGACGTGACCCTGCGCGACGGCAGCCATGCCGTGCGCCACCAGTATTCGCTGCAGAACGTGCAGGACATCGCCCGCGCCCTCGACAAGGCCCGCGTCGACGCCATCGAAGTGGCCCACGGCGATGGCCTGCAAGGCTCCAGTTTCAACTACGGCTTCGCCGCTCACACCGACCTGGAGTGGATCGAGGCCGCGGCCGATGTGATCAGCCATGCCAAGATCACCATCTTGCTGCTGCCCGGCATCGGCACCGTGCACGACCTCAAGGCCGCCTATAACGCCGGCGCCCGGGTGGTGCGCATCGCCACCCACTGCACCGAGGCCGACGTCTCCAGGCAGCACATCGAATACGCCCGCGAGCTGGGCATGGACACCGTCGGTTTCCTGATGATGAGCCACATGCTCCCCGCCGAGCAGCTGGCGGCCCAGGCCAAGCTGATGGAAAGCTACGGTGCCACCTGCGTGTACATGGCCGACTCCGGCGGCGCCATGAACATGCAGGACGTGCGCGAGCGCTTTCGCGCCTTCAAGGCGGTGCTCAAGCCCGAGACCGAAACCGGCATGCATGCCCACCACAACCTGTCGCTGGGCGTGGCCAACTCGATCACCGCCGTGGAGGAGGGCTGCGACCGCATCGACGCCAGCCTCGCGGGCATGGGCGCCGGTGCCGGCAACGCGCCGCTGGAAGTGTTCATCGCCGCCGCCGAGCGCCTGGGCTGGAACCACGGCACCGACCTCTACACCCTGATGGACGCCGCCGACGACCTGGTGCGCCCGCTGCAGGATCGCCCCGTGCGGGTCGACCGCGAGAGCCTGGCGCTGGGCTACGCGGGCGTGTATTCCAGCTTCCTGCGCCACGCCGAAGTGGCTGCGGCGCGCTATGGGCTCAAGACCGTCGACATCCTTGTCGAGCTGGGCAAGCGGCGTATGGTCGGCGGCCAGGAGGACATGATCGTCGACGTCGCGCTGGACCTGCTCAAGCAGGCCTGATCAATGCGCCGTTGGACTGGCATCCACCGGCTTGATCTTGCCCACCACGAACAGGTAGGAGATAGCCGCCACGATGCCGTGCACCGCCACGAACCACAGCGCATGGGTGAACGACCCCGTCGCCTGCAGCGCATAGCCGATCACGATCGGCGTGACGATGCCCGAGAGGCTGCCAAACAGGTTGAACAGCCCGCCGGCGAACCCCACCAGGTGGCGCGGCGAGGTATCGGCGATCAGCGCGAAGTTCACCGCGCCCAGGCCTTTGCCGAACAGCGCCAGGGTAACGATCGCCACTGCGGCGTAGGTGGAACCGACGTAGTTGCACAGCACCACGCTGGACGACAACAGCATGCCGGTCACGAATGGCACCTTGCGGGCCACGGACAGGCTGTAGCCGCGGCGGGTCAGGGCATCGGAAATCACCCCGCCAAGGATGCCGCCGACGAACCCGGCGATGGCGGGTAGGGTGGCGACGAAGCCGACGTCGACGATGTTCATGCCGCGGCCCTTCACCAGGTAGATCGGGAACCAGGTCAGGAAGAAGTACTGCATCGACGCCAGGCAGTACTGCCCCACGTAGATGCCCAGCATCTGCCGGCTGCTCAGGAACAGCTTGAGGTCGGCCAAGCGCACCTTTTCCCGGGTCGCGCGGGTGGCATCGCCATCGACATTGGCGCCGCCTTCACGCAGGTAGGCCATCTCCAGTTCGTTGGTACCCGGGTGCTGGGTTGGCATGTACATCGTCCTGGCCCAGATAACCGACAGCACGATGCCGATCACCCCCATGCACCAGAACACCGACTCCCAGCTCACGTGGCCGACCAGCAGCCCCATGAACGGCGCGAACACCAGCACCGCCACGTACTGCGCGGAGTTGTAGATGGAGGTGGCGGTGCTCCGTTCGGCGATCGGAAACCACTGCGCGGTGATGCTGCTGTTGCCGGGCGACAGCGGTGCCTCCACCAGGCCCATCAGGAAGCGAAGCGCGAAGAGGATAACCACCATCCAGCCCACGGGCCCAAAGCCGATGAAGCCTTGGGCCAGGGTCAGTGCCGACCAGCCGAACAGCGCCACCCCGTACACGCGGATCGCGCCGAAGCGGTCGAGCATCCAGCCCGCGGGCAGCTGCGCGATCACGTAGGCCCAGGAGAACGCGGAGAACAGGTAACCGAGCTGCACCGGGGTGATGCCCAGCTCCGCGGACATCGCGGAGCCGGTGATCGACAGGTTGGCGCGGTCGGCCAGGGCCACGGCACTGGCGATCACCAGCATCGCCAGGGTGGTGTAACGGGTGCGGGTGCGTTTTTGAGCCATTGCCAGCTCAAGGGTTTGGGTTTTCAAGCGGTGCCTCCGAGCATTGTTTTTGTAGGAGAAGGCAAAACGTCAGCGGCCCAGGCGATGCTCCAGCCGCGCCACCAGGCGGTCGATTTCGGCCAGGTCGGCGGCCGACAGCCGCGGCCCCGGGGTGCGCATGGTGGCGTGGCGAATCGCCCCGCGGCGGCGCATCACTTCCTTGCGCGCGCACACGCCCCAGAACCCCATGGCTTCATAACGTAGCAGCGGCAGGTAGATGTCGAACAGGTCGTCTGCGGCTTCGAATTGGCCAGCCTGGTGCAGCTCGTACACATCGCGCAGCATCTCCGGGTAGGAAAACCCCGCCATCGGCCCGTCCACCCCGCGTTGCAGCTCCAGGGGCAGGTACATGGCGTTGTTGCCGGTCATGATCGACACGCGGCGGCCACCGCCTTCACGCAGGCGGGAGATCTTGTTGAGGCAGGGCAGGTCCTCTTCCTTGATCAGCTGGATGTCTTCATGGCGCTCGACCAGCTGATGAATCAGCGGCACCGACATCGCCACCTTGGAGGCGAAAGGAAAGTCCTGCAGCACGGTCGGCGTGCCCTCGATGCGGCGGAACACTTCGCCGAAGTAGCCAAGCAGGTCCTCGTCGGTCTGCAGCCCGGTGGGCGGCGCGATCATCACGCCGGCCGCGCCGAGGTCCATCGCTTCGCGGCTGAAGCCGGTGAGCTGCGCCAGGCTCGGGTTGCTGACGCCGATGACCACGGGCAGGCCGGCTGCCCGCTGAATGTAACGCTGGGCCACTTGCCGCGCCTCCTCGGCGCTGAGCTTGCCGGCTTCACCGCTGACCCCAAGCACGGTGAAGCCGTTGGCGCCGTGCTGGCGGTAGAAGTCGACCAGGGTGTCGATGCTGTCCAGGTCGACCTTGCCCTGCTCGTCGAACGGGGTCTGCGCGACGATGTACACGCCTTTTGCGGAGTTGAGCATGGTGTCTCTCCCAAGAAAAATAAGGATTAGCGGTTCTTGAGATCGAACACGTGGTGGGCGGTGGTGTGGCGCTTGATGTAGTCCCAGTCGTAGGTCACGCCCAGGCCTGGGCCGGTCGGCACGGCCACGGTGCCGTTGGCGTCGATGCAGTCGATCTGGTCGGAGTAGCCGCAGGCATAGACCTGGGGAATGTTGTTGGCACAGTCGGGGCCGACCAGGGCGATTTCATAGAAGTTCGAGTTGCGAATCGCGCCCATCACGTGGCGGTGCGCCGGGCCCACGGCGTGGACTTCGACGTCCAGGCCGAAGGCTTCGGCCAGGCGTGCGGTCTTGATGGCGCCGGTGATGCCCATGTCGTATTCCGGGTCCACGCGCAGGAAGTCGGTGCCGCCCGCGATCAGGAAGTCGGCCTTGGGCTCCAGGCCGCGGATGTGCTCGGTGATCAGCAGCGGGGTCTTGAGCATCTCGCGCAGTTTCTTGTGGGAAAACGCCGAGAGGCCTGCGTCGCGGTAGGGGTCTTCGTACCAGAAGTACTCGGCCTCGTCGCAGGCCTTGCCGACGTACAGGGCATCGGCGAAGGTCTTGAGGTCGCAGGCACCGTCGTACATCAGCGCCATGTCGCTACCCACCGCCTTGCGGGTGGCCAGGATCGCCGCCGCTTCCTCGCGGGGGTTGCCGTCGAACCAGCCGTGGATCTTGTAGCCGGTGTAGCCCATCTCCTTGCAGCGCTGGGCGAACTCGCCGTACGCCTCGGGGCTGTCGAGGCCGCCATTGCGGTCGCCGTGGAAGGTGCTGGCGTAGGCTTTCAGGCGGCTGCGGTAGCCGCCCAGCAAGGTCTGGATGGAGGCGCCCAGCTGCTTGCCGGTCAGGTCCCACAGGGCGATGTCGATGGGGCCGTGGCCCATGTGGTCGAAGTGGTGCAGCTTGCGCTTGAATTCGTCGTAGATGGCTTCGCGGTCATCGGGGTTGCGGCCGAGCAGGTCGGGCGCCAGCATCAGCGACTGCGCCAGGGCCGGGCGGGTGCCGCCCCACATGGTCACGTACTCGCCACGCACGCCGTCGTTGGTCTCGATCACCACGGCATATTTGGACAGGGTCATCTTCGCGCCTTTCTTGTAGGCGACGTGGTTGTGCGTGTGTTCGCCGGCAGCGGCCAGGTTGTGGACGTCGTAGGTGAAGTCGAAGATTTCCACGCGGGTGATATAGGACATGATGAGGCTCCAATTGTTGTTGTAGGTGCTTCCAGCGCCGGGGCGGGTCTTTCTACCTGCCGGCGCTTGCCATGGCTGGCCTGAACACAGAATATGAAGCCAATCGAGCCATGCCCAAGCCCGATTTAGTCTTCAAACGATGCAGGAATTAACTTGATGATTGGCTTCACTCAACTGCGTTGCTTCGTCGCCGTCGCCACTGAACTGCACTTCGGTCGCGCCGCCCAGCTGCTGCATATGACGCAGTCGCCGCTGAGCCGGCAGATCCAGATGCTCGAGCAGCAACTCGACGTGCTGCTGTTCGAGCGCAACTCGCGCTCGGTGTCCTTGACCCCGGCCGGCCTGGCGTTCCTGGCCGAGGCGCGCAAGCTGATCGAACACAGCGAACGGGCCGTGCAGATCGCTCGCCGCGCCGCCAATGTACTCAGCGGCTCGGTGACCGTGGGGTTCATCGGCTCGGCCACCTACAGCTGCATTCCCCGGCTGGCGGAGCGCGCCCAGGAAGAACTGCCGAACATCGTGGTGAACTTCATGGAAATGAACACCACCGAGCAGCTGGAGGCGCTGCGCCTGGGCCGCATCGATGTTGGCATCATCAGGCCCGGCCTGAGCGAGCACGGCATCGACTCGACCTGCATCGAGCGCGGCGACCTGGTGCTGGCCGTTTCACGCAACCACCCCCTGGCGCAACGGCGCCAGCTGGTGATGCTCAAGCAGCTCGATGACGTGCCTTTCATCATGTACAGCAAGATCGGCCGCTACTTCCAGGGCCTGCTGATGGCGATGTTCAAGCAAGCCCATGTGCACCCGCGCTATGTGCAGTTCATGGACCAGACTCACGCCATCCTGTCGCTGGTGAGCGCCGGCATGGGCGTGGCGATCGTGCCCGAAGACTCGCGCAACGCCTGTTTCGACAACGTGGTGTTCAAGCCGCTGAACACCCAGGCGAAGTATGAAATCCACACTGCGTGTCGGGCCGACGACCTCGACCCGGCAGCGCAGGCGATACGCGATTTGATCCTGCGGCACCGGCCGGTTGGCTGAGGGCGTCATAGGGCTGGGTACTTGGGGTCTGATAAGGACAAAGTCGTACCCTGAACGGCCACGCAAAATGGACCAACCCGTCCATACCCCCGTAAACCGGGCACTTCCCGGTGTTTTTTGCCATTTGCATTGTTCGCAATAAACTTGCGAGCAATGTAAATATTTCGCTATAAATTCACTACTCTCCCACATCCCTCCCGTTTTCCCGCAGCGGCGTTTCGCTCTCGGGCTTGGCGCAACTCTATGGATAGCCCGCATGACCGCACTCGATCGCCATGACCTGGCCTGGGCCGCCGCCAACGGCCGCGCCATTGCTGAACATTTCGACGAGCAGTGGCTGCGCGATGTGCACTGGACCTTGCTGCAGGAGCACGACGCGCTGGTGTGGTGGCGGGTGCGCGCGCCCATCGCCACCCGCAGCTGGCTGGTGCTGCGGCCGCGGGCCGAGGCGGGCGAGGCGCAGTTGCGGCGGCTGGAGCGGGAGCTGCAGTTCGGCCGTTTCCTGCAGCCGCAGTGGGCGGTGCTGCCCATGGCCAAGCTGCATACCGCCGCTGGTCCACTGCTGGTGCTCGACGACCACGGCGGCCGGCCACTTTCGGCGCTGGCCGACGGGCAGATCGCGGTCGGGCGCTTTCTGCGCCTGGCCACGGCCATGGCGTCAGCGCTGGCACAGGCCCATGCGCAAGGCATCACGCATCGGGATATCAAGCCCGCGCACTTCTTCTTCGGTGAAAACAACCATCTGCGTTTGAGCGGTTTCGCGCTGGCACTGCACCCTGAACTGCCCATGCCGGCGGGCCCCGTGCCCATCAGCGGCAGCCTGCCGTACATGTCGCCGGAGCAGGGCGGGCGGCTCAACCAGGCGGCCGACCAGCGCAGCGACCTGTATTCGCTGGGGGTGAGCTTCTTCGAACTCTTGACCGGGCAACTGCCGTTCCAGGCCGAATGCCCGGTGGAATGGTTGCACCAGCATGTGGCCGTGGCGCCGCAGCCATTGGCGGCGCACCGCCCCGAGCTGCCCAGCGCCCTGCAGCGGCTGCTCGACCGGTTGCTGGCGAAGTCCGCAGCCGAGCGCTTCGCCAGCGCCGCCGACCTGGAAGTGCACCTGCGCCTGGCGCTGAGTGAATGGAACGAATACGGCCATATCAACGAACTCGCCGGGCCTCACGATCCGCACGCGCCCTTTGCCGCCCAGGCGCATTTGTATGGCCGTGAACAGGCCTGCGCGGAGCTGGCGGCGGCGGGGCGGCGTCTGAGCTTTGGCCAGCCGGGCGGCATCCTGTGGATCGAAGCGGCGGCGGGCATGGGCAAGACCGCGCTGGTGCGCAAATTGCGCGCCGAGCTGGCGGGCGGCGCGGTGATGTTCGGCAGCGGCAAGTTCGACGCCGGGCTGCAGCAAAGCCCCTATGCGGCCATGTCCAGCCTGCTGACGTCGCTGCTGAACCGGATCGCCGGCGATGAACCCGAGGAACTGCAACGCTGCAGTGCACGCCTGAAAGCGACGATGGGCAACCAGGGGCGTTTGCTGGCGCGGCTGGTGCCGGAGCTGGAGTGGGTGACCGGGCCGTTGCCGGGCGACAATGAGCCGATCGCCGAGGGGCGCCACCGCCTGCTGGCCCTGTTCCTGCGGGCGCTGAGGGCCATCAGCAGTGCGCAGCGCCCGGTGATCGCGTTCTTCGACGACCTGCAGTGGTTGGACAGCGAAAGCCTCGGGTTCTTCCAGGCGTTGCGGGCCGAAGACTTCGAGCACCTGCTGCTGATCGGTGCCTACCGCAATAACGCCGCCGCCAACGTCGCGCTCGACGGCCTGCTCGAATTCACCCGGGCCTTGCCGGTACCGTCGCGGGTGGTGCAGTTGCAGCCGTTGAACACCGCCGATGTGTTCGCAATGGTGCAGGTCGCGCTGCCCTTGTCCAAAGCCGCCGCCGGCCAATTGGCCGACCGCCTGCAATGCCGCGGGGCAGGCAACCCGCTCTTCGTCAGCCAGGCCTTGCAAGGGCTCAAGGAAGTGCCGCAACAGGATCCTGAAGACGCCTTGCCCGAAGGCGACCTGGTGGCTGTGCTCGGCGCGCGCCTGGCGCGCTTGCCCAGCGCCACCTGCCGCAGCCTGGGGCGCATGGCCTTGCTGGGCAGCCCCGTGGAGCGCGCCGCGCTGGCCACGGCTTGCCAGCTGACGGCCAGCGCGCTGGACCAGATATTGGCCCCGGCGATCAACGCCCGCCTGATTCGCGAGAATCACGACGGCCTGCTGTTCTGCCACGACCACCTGCAGGACGCCGCCCGGCGCATGCTGGCCGTCGACAGCATGGGCACCGAGCACCGGCAGATTGCCAAGCGCTTGGTGGTGGCATTGGCGCCGCAGCCCAGCCCGGAGCAGCTGTTTCGCGCTGCCGCCCAGGTGTTGCAGGCCGACACGCGGCCGAGCAGTGGCGCCGAGCGGCGAATTTTCGTCGACCTGCTGCTGCGGGCGGCTTACCAGGCCAAGGCCTCCGCCGCCGCGCCGTTCGCCCTTGATTACCTGACCTGCGCCCAGCGCCTGCTGGAGGAGGGAGGCACCGCGGTCACACCCGAGCAGGCCTACGAGATGGCTTTCCTGCGCGCTCAATGCCTGATCCTCAGCACTCAGTACGTGCAGGCCGACGAGCAGATCGTCGCGCTGCTGGGCTGGGTCGATGACAGCGCCGCGCTGGCCTCGCTGTACGTGCTCAAGAGTGAAATCCTGCTGCTGTCCGGCGACTACACGCAAGCCGTGGCCGCCGCCGTGCAGGGCCTTGGCTGCTTGGGCGTGCAGGTAGGGGTCGAGCCGGATGATCGCGAGGCGGAGCAGGCCTGGCAGGACGTCAGGGCGTGCCTCGGCGAGCGCTCCATCGCCTCCCTGGCGCAATGGCCGGCCACCGAGGATGCCGGCATTGCGCGGTTAGTGGAGCTGCTGACCACGGCGGGTATCATCGGCTGCTTCGTGCACCGCAATCTGATGTTCGTGATGCTCTGCCATGGCGTGCGCCTGAGCCTGCTGCATGGCGTGACCCCGGCTTCGTCGCGCACTTTTGCCTGGTTCGGGGTGTGCAGCGCGCACCGCCACGACAGCCATGCCGAGGGCCTGGAATGGGCACAGATGGCCCTGCGCCTGGTGGACGAGCGCGGCTACCATGACCGCCGCGCCTCGGTGCTCTTGGCCCTCGACCGCATCAGCGCCTGGGCGCGGCCGCTGCCCTTTGCCCTGGGGTGCGCCGAACAAGCGCTGCGGGTGGCGCTGGAGCGCGATACGCCGGTGATGGGCTGCTACGCAAACAACCATATCGTCTCGGACCTGCTGGTGATGGGCGCGCCGATCGAGCGCACCCTGCGCCAGATCGACACCGGGCTGGCCCTGGCGCAGAACCTGGAATTCATCGATTCGAAAAACATCCTGTTCATTCAGGCCCTGTACATCCGCCGCCTCGCTGGCTGCCTGGACGCAGGCGTGAGCATTCCCGACCGCCAGGAAATGGCCCGCCGGGTGGCGGTCAGCCCGGTCGGCCCGGTGCATTTCTGGTGGCATCTGTTCGAAGGGCTGTACTTCTATCTGGAGGGCGATTTCGCGCGCGCCAGCGTCGAGATGGACCATGCCTGGGACAAGAGCTGGGCGGCGCCGGCGCATATCCACCTGATCGACCTGGCGCTGTTTTCAGTGCTCAACGGCGCTGCCCGGCTGGATGGCTCCCCGGCGGCTGCAGCGGCGCTGGAGCGGCCCCTGGAGCGCCTGCAATACTTGGCGTCCCTCAACCCCAAGGCGTTCGGCGACCGCCTCGACCTGGCCCGCGCCGAAGTACTGCGCGCCCAGGGGCAAACCCTGGAAGCGCTGCGCCTGTATGACCAGTCCGTGGCCAAGGCCATCAGCTGCGGGGCGGTGCATATCCAGGGGCTGGCCCATGAACTGGCGAGCCGCTGCCACCAGGCCCTGGACCTGACCGTCTCGACCCGCACCCACCTGCGCAAAGCCCGCGACGCCTGGCGGCAATGGGGTGCCCATGGCTTGGCGGAGCAGGTCGAGGCGCGCCATCCCTTCCTGCAGGAGAAGCCCTTCAGCGCGCGCTCCAGCGTCGAACTGCCCGGCGGCCAGCAGCAGCTCGACATGATGGCGATCACCCGGGCCTGCCAGGCGCTGTCCCGCGAGCTGGAAGTGGAGCAACTGCTCAAGACCCTCCTGGCCAATACCATGGTCCACGCGGGCGCCAGCCATGCGGCCCTGCTGCTGGTGCACGGCAATGAGCTGCGCGTCGAAGCTCTGGGCCACGCCAGCGCCGAGGGCGTGCAGGTGACCTTGCAGCACCATGCACCGCAGGCCGGGCAACTGCCCGTCAGCCTGGTGCGCACCGCCATGCGCAGCCGCCGCTCGATCGTGATCGAGAACGCTCGTTTCCCCGAGCGTTTCGTCGATGATCCCTACCTGCGCGGCCGGCGCACCGGCTCGCTGCTGTGCGTGCCCTTGCTCAAGCAGAACGAGATCATCGGCGCCCTGTACCTGGAGAACCTGCTGGTGGAGGGGGTGTTCAGCGCGGCGCGGGTCGATGTGCTGGAAGTGCTCGCGGCCCAGGCGGCGATCTCCCTGACCACCGCGCGGCTGTACAGCGACCTGCTGGAAGAGAACCGCCGCCGCCGTGACAGCGAAACCCGTTTGCGCACCTCGCGCATGGCCTTGGCGCTGGGCCAGGCGGTGAGCCGCCACGGGACGTTCGTGTGGAACCCGGCACTGGAAAGTCACTTCTGCTCGGGCGAACTGTTCGACCAGCTGTGCCCCGACCTGCTGGAGGGCGGCGCGCGCCGGTACACCTTGTTCGAACGCCTGCACGCCGAAGACCGCCCGGCCTTCACCCAGGCGCTGGACGTCGCGGTGCGGGCTCGCCAGGGCTTTCGCCTGGCGTTTCGCATCCACAGTGGCGGTAACGAGGTGCGCCACCTCGAAGCGCTGGGCGAGCCCGACGAGCACGGCAACTATATCGGTATCGTCTTCGACGTCACCGAGCGCTACCGCACCGAAGCGTCGCTGCGCAGCGCCCGCGCCGAGATGGCGCAGATCAGCCAGCGCACGGTGCTCGCCGAGCTGGCGGCGTCCATCGCCCACGAGATCAACCAGCCGTTGCTGTCGATCCTCAGCAACGCCAGCGCCAGCCTGCGCTGGCTGGAGCGCGAGCCAGCGGCCCTGCACGACGCTGCCGAAGGGGTGCGCGACATCATCGCCGACGGCCGCCGCGCCGCCGACATCGTCCACGCCCTGCGCGCCTTGGCACGCCAGGAGCCGATGCGCGGCGAGCCCCTGGAACTGGGCGCGCTGGTACGCCGGGTGGTGGAGCTGTTGCGCACTGAACTGGACGATCAGCAGGTCAGCGTGCAGATCGTCATCGGCACTGTGCGTCGGCTCCACGGCGATTCGGTACAGTTGCAGCAAGTGGTGCTGAACCTGATCAGCAATGCCCTGGATGCCATGGCAGCGGCGCAGGCGGCCGTGCCCAAGGTGCTGCGCCTGGAAATGCGCGGCGTGCCCGGCGGCGTGCTGCTGATGGTCGAGGACACCGGCGCTGGCCTGGCCGAGGTGGATGCCGGGCAGATGTTCCAGGCGTTCTATTCCACCAAGGCCAGCGGCATGGGCATGGGCCTGGCGATCTGCAGCTCGATAGTGGAGGCCCACGGCGGGCGCTTGCTGGCCTTGCAGGGGCGGTGCGGGGAGACGCTGTTCGCGCTGGTATTGCCGGCCCCGTGATGCCCGGTTGAACCACCGCGCGGTAGGCTAATCTAACAGCGGTCACTGATGACATTGCCTGAAATTTTTGAGCACTACTGTGCCAAGCACATATTCGCGGCGCGGTTCCGGCTCCTTCCCCCTGCCCCTAGGAATAGCACCCATGAAATTCAAGACTGCCCTGTCCACCACCCTCGGTACGCTGATGCTCAGCGCCGCCGTGCTGGCGAGCGCTGCCGACATGCCGGTGGTCAAGCCGCTGCGCGGCACCGTCGACAGCCTCGACAACCACAGCCTGACCTTCACCACCCGCGCCGGTACGCACCAGACCATCGCCTTGACCGACAAGACCGGCATTCGCCTGGTGTCCAAGGCTGACGTCGATTCGATCAAGGCCGACAGCTTCATCGGCTCGGCGGCCACGCCGCAGTCCGACGGTACCTTGAAGGCGCTGGAAGTCACCGTCTTCGAACCGAGCCTCAAAGGCAGCGGCGAAGGGCACTACGGTTGGCAGAACGCCGACGGCAGCACCGGCACCATGACCAACGGCTTCGTCGGCAAGCTGGCGAACGCCAACGGCCGCACGCTGACCGTGAACTACAAGGGCGGCGAGAAACAACTGGTGGTGCCACAGGACGTGCCGATCGCCTATGTCGAAGGCGGCAAGGTCGAGCAACTGGTCAAGGGCGCCAAGATCGTGGTATTCCCGGCCGAAGACGGCAAGACCGCCAAGGGTGTAGCGGTGGGCAAGGACGGCTTCCAGCCACCTATGTAACACTCTTCCGTAACAGGGGCAGCCGCTGCACGCGGGCTGCCTCGCTGCTGAAGAAAGGAGCGCCCCTCGATGGCCAAGCGTCGCATTCATTCCTGGCCAGTGCGGCTCACGCACTGGATCAACGCCTTTGGCATGACCTGCATGTTTATGAGCGGTTGGGCAATCTACAACGCCTCGCCGCTGTTCGCCTTCCGCTTCCCGCCGGCGTTGACGCTGGGGGGCTGGCTGGGTGGCGCGCTGGCCTGGCATTTCGCGGTGATGTGGCTGCTGGTGTTCAACGGTCTGGCCTACGTGCTCTATGGCCTGGCTAGCCGGCACTTCAAGCGCGACCTGCTGCCCATTACCGGTGGTGCGGTCAAACGCGACCTGGGCGATGCGCTGCGCTTCAGGCTTGTTCATGAAAAGGGTGTGTACAACGCGGTGCAGCGCCTGATGTACTGGTTGGTGCTGGCCGCCGGCGTGCTGATGGTGGTGTCGGGGCTGGCGATCTGGAAGCCCATCCAGCTGCAGGAACTGGTGGCCTTGTTGGGCGGCTACGATTTCGCTCGCTATGTGCATTTCAGCGCCATGGCGGCCATTGCGGCCTTCGTGGTGGTGCACCTGGCGTTGGTATTGCTGGTGCCCAAGACCTTGTTGCCGATGATCACCGGCGGCGTGCGGCCACTGGCAAGCGGGAAACCCGACCATGAATGAACCGAAAAAACGCCAGCAGGCGCCGATCAAGCTGGAGCCAGCCCAGCGCCTGCAACTGGAGAGCCTGCAGCGCCGGCACTTTCTGCGCGGCGGCTTGAGTGTGGGCGCCATGGCCATGCTCACCGGCTGCAACCTGCAGGACGGCGACCAGGTCGACAAGGTGCTGTGGGCCATGTCGCGCTGGAACGATAAAGTCCAGGCCTGGCTGTTCAGCGGGCAGCGGCTGGCGCCCACCTTCAGCAAGGCGCAGATGACCCAACCCTTTCCCTTCAACGCCTACTACGGCGAGGAAGACATACCCGAGGTCGACCTCGACAGCTACCAGCTGGCGGTGTCCGGCCTGGTGCGTGACAAGGCGCCCTGGAGCATCGAGGGCTTGCGCAAGCTGCCGCAACGCACCGACATCACCCGGCTGATCTGCGTCGAGGGCTGGAGCGCCATCGGCGAGTGGGGCGGGGTGCCGCTCAAGACCTTCCTCGAGCACATCGGCGCCGATACCACGGCCAAGTTCGTCGGCTTCAAATGCGCCGACCGCTACTACTCCAGCCTCGACATGCCCACTGCCCTGCACCCGCAAACGCTGCTCGCCCTGGATTACGCCGAAGTCGCACTGCCGCCGGAGTACGGCTACCCGCTGCGGGTACGGGTGCCGACCAAGCTGGGGTTCAAGAACCCCAAGCATATCGTCGAGATTTTCGTCAGCAACGATTATCCCGGCGGCTATTGGGAGGACCAGGGCTATAACTGGTTCAG
>Ga0308164_10001146_pt1 | contig 33215 bp, 30 predicted proteins | sample PhyTR2_FD_201031 | JGI IMG/M metagenome (GOLD analysis project Ga0308164, IMG submission 201031) | Phyllosphere microbial communities from UC Gill Tract Community Farm, Albany, California, United States - DLSLT.R2 | ecosystem: Host-associated > Plants > Phyllosphere > Unclassified | place: USA... | reverse complement strand
CACAACGCCAATTTTCGGGTGGAATACGGTCAAGGTAGGAGCTGGCGCAGCCTGCGAGCTTGGCGTCGGTGGGTTCGCCACAGATGTCGGCAGACAGTTGCTCCTACCCCGGTCGGGTTTGCAAGGCCGCGAGCGGGTTTGTTCCCCGATCGGGTTTGCAAGGCTGGGGCCGGGCTCGTCGCCCAAGCTGCTTCAATCCCAGATCAGCACTTCAGCCGCCGTGGGGTTGTAGCCGTTGCACGGGTTGTTGAGTTGCGGGCAGTTGGAGATCAGCAGGATCACGTCCATTTCCGCGCGCAGTTCCACGTACTTGCCGGGGGCGGAGATGCCGTCTTCGAAGGTCAGCCCGCCCTCGGCGGTGACCGGCACGTTCATGAAGAAGTTGATGTTCGGGCTGATGTCCTGCTTGCCCAGGCGCCCGTCGTGCAGGCAGGCGTGCAGGAAGTTGTCGCGGCAGCTGTGCATGTGGCGCTTGTCGAGGGCGTAGCGCACGGTGTTGCTTTCCTGGGAGCAGGCGCCGCCGAGGGTGTCGTGGCGCCCGCAGGTGTCGGCGACGATGGTCAGCAGCGGCCGGCCGAGGTTGGAATACAGCACGCTCCCAGTGCTCAGGTAAACGCGGCCTTGGCGGCGCAGGGTGCGTTGCACGTCGTAGCGTTCGTTGGGGTCGGCGGCGCTGTAGAACAGTGTGTCGACGGCCTGGTTGCCTTCAAGGTCGAGCAGGCGCAAGGTCTGGCCGGCCTTGATCTCGGCCATGAAAGGTTCGCCGGCGGCGAGGGTGTAGCGTTCTACCGCCGTTTCCGGGTGCAGGTTCGAAGCGGTACTGGTGATGGTCATGGTCTTCGCTCCAGAGCTCAGGCGAACAGGCGTTCGGTGTTGATGAAACCGCGCTCGTTCTCGGGGCGCGAGGTGCGGCACTGCTCGGCGACGCTGGCGTCGGCATGGGCCCAGCTCAGCTGGATGGGCTTGGGCGCGTAGACCGGGTTCGGGTCCATGGGGTGTTGCAGGGCGGTGAGCAGCACCAGGGTGTCCATCGGCGCGTACAGCTCGATGTAGTCGCCGGCCTTGGAGTTGCCGGGGGCGAAATGCAGTTGGCCGTTGGCATCGACGTCGACGCGGCTGAACAGGTTGAGGGTCATCAGCAGGTCGCCGAGGCCCAGGCCCCATTTGCCCAGTTCGATCAGCAGGTTGTCGACGCCGTTGCAGTGGCGGGCGTTGCGCAATTCCTGATAGCGGCCCTGGCCGTATTTCTCCAGCACCTCTTCGGCGCTGAGCACGCCGCCGAGGCTGTCGCTCCAGCCGCAGGTGTCAGCGGTGATGGCGGCCAGCACGTTGCCCATGTCCGAGTACAGGCAGTGGCCTTGGGTGAGTTTGGCGGTGTGCTGGCACTTGAGGCTGTCGGGCAGGTTCAGGCGCTCGGTTTTCTCCCGGGCGTTGAGCAGCATCAGGCTCACGTTGGCGCCGCCTTCGAGGTCGGTCAGGCGCAGCAGTTGGCCGCGCTTGAGCACGAAGGAGCGGTGGGCGCCGCCCGGCAGGTGTTCTTCAGCGAATACAGGCATGGTCGAATCCTCAATGGGCTTGCAGCGTGCCCAGCAGCGCGGCGGGCAGGCTGGCGACGGCGGCGCGGGTGGCACGCCGGTCGGGGTTCAAGGGCAGGTCGTAGGTAATGCGGGCGCCATAGGCGGTGGGCGCGTGCGGGTCTACGCGCACCTTGTCGAAGACCATCAGGCGGGTACCCAGGGTGAAGCCCTCGCTGAGGTCATGGGTGACCATGAACACCGTCAGCTGGGTCTCGCGCCACAGGTCCAGGAGCAGGGCGTGCATGTCCTTGCGGATGCCGGGGTCGAGGGCGCCGAAAGGTTCGTCGAGCAGCAGCACGCGCGGTTTCATGATCAGCGCCTGGGCGATGGCCAGGCGTTGCTGCATGCCGCCCGACAGCTGCGCCGGGTACTTCTCCAGCGCATGGCCAAGGCCGACCTTGTGCAGCAGTCCGGCGGCCTGTTCCCGGGCGGCGCGCTTGCGCTGGCCGAACAGCCGGCCCAGCAGCGGGGCGTGGGGCAGTTCCAGGCCGAGGGCGACGTTGTCGAGCACGCGCAGGTGCGGGAACACCGAGTAGCGCTGGAACACCACGCCGCGGCTGGCATCCGGTTCGCCGGCCAGGGGCTGGCCATCCAGGAGGATCTGCCCGCGGCTGGCCTGTTCCTGGCCCAGCAGCAGGCGCAGGAAGGTCGACTTGCCGCAGCCGGAGGTGCCCACCAGGGTGCAGAACTCACCCTCGGCGATGTCCAGGTCGAGGCCTTCGAGCACCACGTGGTCACCGTATTGCTGCCACACGTTGCGCACTTGGATGAAGCTCATGGGCGGGCTCCTTCGTACCAGGGGAAGGCGCGCCGGGTCAGCCGCTTGAGGCCCCAGTCCATCAGCCAGGCCAGCAGGGTGATCCACACCACGTAGGGCAGGATCACGTCCATGGCCAGGTAGCGGCGGACCAGGAAGATGCGATAGCCCAGGCCATCCTCGGAAGCGATGGCTTCGGCGGCGATCAGGAACAGCCACGCCGAGCCCAGCACTAATCGCAGGGAGATCAGCAGGCGCGGCAGCAGTTGCGGCAGGATCACCCGCAGGATCAGGGTCCAGGTCGAGGCCCCCAGGGTCTGCGCCTTGATCAGCAATTCCACCGGCAGCTCCCGCGCCCGCTGCTCCAGATCACGGGCCAGTATCGGCGTGATGCCGATCACGATCAGCATCACCTTGGACAGCTCACCCAGGCCGAAGACGATGAACAGAATCGGCAGTATCGCTAGCGGCGGCACCATCGACAGCACCACCAGCAACGGCGACAGCGGTGCGCTGAACAGCGGCAGCGCGCCGGAAGCGATGCCCAGGCACAGGCCCAGCAAGGCGCTGACGCCCAGGCCGATGGCCAGGCGCTGCAGGCTGGAGGCGGTGTCCTGCCACAGCAGGTAGCCGCCGCTGCGCTTGTCTTCGGTGAAGGCCATGCGCTTCACCGCGTCGCTCATCTGCACGGCGCTGGGCAGTAGCTTGTCGTTGGGGTTTTCCGCCAGGCGCTGCGCCGAACCCAGGAAGTAGGCGCACAGCAGCAGGGCGAACGGCAGTATCACCAGCAACAGCCGGCTGGGGCGGTCGGGATGACGGTTGATCAGGCGCATGGCGCGTCCTCCAGGTTACAGCTTGCCGTCGGCGGCCATCTGCACGTAGGTGGGGTCGAAGCGCAACTTGAGGTTGGCCTTGTCGCCGCGGGTCACGTCGTGGGGGAAGCTCATGCCCACGGCGCTGGCATCCTTGGCGCCTTCGCCGAGCAGGCCGTGGTCGAAGGAGAAGCCGGCGACCTTGTCCATGGTCTTCGGCAGCTCGGCGCTGTTGGCGAAGTCGAGGGTTTCCTTGGGCGTGTAGAACAGCTTGGTGGTCGCCAGTTGCGCCTTGTAGCCGGCCAGGTCGGTGCCCGAAGCCTTGGCCATGTGTTCCAGGGCGGCTTCGCCGGCGGCGTTCTTGCTGTTCATCAGCGCCATCACTTCGAACCAGGCACCGGTCAGGGCTTTGCCCAGGGCGGGGTTGTCCTTGAGGGTCTGGGTGTTGACCACCATCATGTCCATGATCTCGCCCGGGATCTTGCTGGAGTCGAACACTTCGGTCACGCCAGGCTTGGCCTTGATGTCGGCGAGCATCGGGTTCCAGGTGGTCACGGCCTGGACCTGGTCGGTGTTGAAGGCGGCGGAGATATCGGCGTCCGAAGTGTTGACCACCTTCAGGTCTTTCTCGCGCAGGTCGACGCTGTCGAGGGCGCGGGCCAGCAGGTAGTGGGACACGGAGAGCTCGACCAGGTTGACGTTCATGCCCTTGAGGTCGGCCACGGTCTTGCCTTGGCCCTTGATGACGATGCCGTCGTTGCCGTTGGAGAAGTCGCTGACCACCAGCGCGGTGCTGTCCACGCCGCCGGCGGCGGGGATGGTCAGCGCGTCCATGTTGGTCATGGTGCAGCCGTCGAACTGACCCGCGGTGTACTGGTTGATGGATTCGACGTAGTCGTTGAGCTGGGTGACCTTGATATCGATGCCGTATTTCTTCGCCCATTTGTCGACGATACCCTGGGTACCGGCGTACTCCCATGGCATCCAGCCGGCGTAGATGGTCCAGCACACGTTGAAGTGTTCTTTCGGGGCAGCGTGTGCGGTGAGGCTGAGGGCGGCGCTGAGGCCGGCGGCCAGCAAGGCCATGAAGCGAGGTTTGTGCATGGTGGTTCTCCAGTTGACAGTGGGCGGACAGGAGGCGCGCGACACCGATGAAGGTGTGCTGTCTCCCGGGCTTTTATCCCGCCGTGTAACCTCAACTGGAGGTCGCCAACTCTCGGACCAGCCACTCGCTTGAAGCGAGCCGGAACCCTAGTCAGCCATTGCAAATTGTGGTGCCGCGAACCTGTGATGACTCCTGCACGGGGAATCTACAAGCGAGAGTTGTGCCAAGTAGCTGCAGGCCGCGGAAAACGGGGTAGGGGAGGGCGCTGGAAGGAAGGCCTTGCCTCGAAAGAGGGCGTAGGGCCCAGTAGGCGCAGTACTTTGGGGCGCTCTGCCGGTCAGCCAGGTTGGCTGTGGACGTTTTACAAACGATGTTTTGGCGGGAGATGGAACAGTGCTGAGTGGCGGGTTTGCTTTGGAGGGGCTTATGCGGCGAGGCGAACGTTTTCGAGTACCACCGGGCGCGCCCAGCGTTGGTCGAAGTCCATGTCCAGCTGCTGCTTGGCCAGGGTGGCTGCGTCGAACGGCTCAGGGGCCTTGGGCAGCAGGTCGGTCTCGAATTCGGCGATCGGCAGGAACAGCGAGCGCGGCGCCGGGCCTGGGCCGGGAAGCGGTGGCGTCTGGCCCTGGCTCATGACCACGGGGCGGCGCCAGCTCTGGTCGGTGGCCAGGTGGGTGTCCTGGGCCTCCATCTCACCGGCGCTGAACGGTTCGGCGGGCGCTGGTAGCAGGTCGGTCTCGAATTCGGCGATCGGCAGGAACAGCGGCTCGGGCGGGCGTACCAGGTTTTCCTGCACGTCGCATTGGCGTTGGGTGAGAATTTGCTCGAGGATCTGGCTGCCGGCCAGCGGTTCGCCTTCGCTGCTGACCGCCTGGTCGACGTTGAAGGTCGCGGTTGCTGTATCCTCGCTGCCCTGTTCCGCCATCGCCCGGGCGAAAAAATCCTGCCACAAGTGGCTCACCCCACCCAGTGCTTGGGTGTTGTGCAGGTTAAAGTCGTTGAATGGCGACAGATAACCAATGGCGGCGGTGGATTGAAGTTGGGTCATGGCAGTCGGGGGCGCTGGGCTCTGGCAAAATACCTGGACACAATGCTTATCGGCGGTGGTCGCCGATCATTTAATTTTTTTTGAGTAGTGCGAAACATGTCTAACACCCAGGCAGCGTGCCGAATCGAGGTGCAGGCGGCGAGTGCCGTTTGTCGGGAACAGGCCGAGCAGTGGGCGCAGCGCCTGGGCTTGCCTATGCAGGTTGAAGATGCCGAGTTTGCACTGCAGGCCACCGAGCAGGGCCTGCAATTGCAGCAGCTGGGCCCACAGGCGCCGGGCGCGGTGCGGGTCGATTTCGTCGAGGGCGCGGTGGCGCACCGGCGGCTGTTTGGCGGCGGCGCCGGGCAGATGATCGCCAAGGCCGTCGGCGTGCAACCGGGCGTGCGGCCGCAGGTGCTGGATGCTACGGCGGGGCTGGGCAAGGACGCGTTCGTGCTGGCCAGCCTGGGCTGCGAGATGAGCTTGATCGAGCGCCAGCCGATTATTGCGGCCTTGCTGGAAGATGGTTTGCAGCGGGCGCAAGGCGATGAAGAGGTGGGCAGTATCGTTGCGCGCATGCGTTTGCTCAAGGGCAATGCCATCGAGCTGATTCGCGCCTGGGAGGGAACGCCGCCGCAGGTGATCTTCCTCGACCCGATGTTTCCGCACCGCGACAAGAGCGCCCTGGTGAAGAAGGAGATGCGCTTGTTCCGGCCGCTGGTGGGTGACGACATGGATGCGCCAGCCTTGCTGGAAGCGGCCCTGGCGCTGGCCAGCCACCGGGTGGTGGTCAAGCGGCCGCGCAAGGCGCCTTGTATTGATGGGCCCAAGCCGAGCCATGCGTTGGAAGGGAAGTCGAGCCGGTACGATATCTATCCGAAGAAGGCGTTGAAGGGCTGAGGCCTTGTAGCGCCTCTGCCGGCCCCATCGCGAGCTTCGCTCGCTCCAACGGGGATCGAGTGAGCCTGTTGGAGCGAGCGATGACGCCTAGATAGGCGCGCTCGAGGCACCTGGCCCCATCGCGAGCTTCGTTCGCTCCAACAGGGCGTGAGTGAGCCGGTTCAAGCGCGCCCTGTTGGAGCGAGCGTAGCTCGCGATGAGGCCGGCGAGCCGAACGCTGAGGCTCAGATCAAAGCGCGCCCGCGGACTTGTTGGAGCGAGCGTAGCTCGCGATGGGGCCGGCGAGCCGAACGCTGAGGCTCAGATCAAAGCGCGCCAAACACCTTCTTGGCCAGGCTGGTCGCCGCAGCCGCCGGGTTCTGGCGAATGGTCTCTTCCTGCTTGGCGATCATCTTGAACAGGCCATCGAGCGCCTGCTCGGTCACGTAGCTCTCGATGTTGGCGCTCTTGGCGTCCACCACACCCAGGCCCGCGGCCTTGCCGGCAAAGCTGTTGTACTGCTGGGCCAGGCCCACCTTGTCGGTCGCCTGCTTGACGATCGGCAGGAATTTCGCGCGAATCTTGTCGCGGCTACTGGTGTTCAAGTACTGGGTGGCCGAGTCCTTGCCGCCGCTGAGCACCGCCTTGGCATCGCTCACGCTCATGTTCTTCACGGCATCCACCAGGATCGCCTGGGCTTGCGGCACGGCGGCCTCGGCGGCCTTGTTCATGCTGGCCTCCAGCTCGTCGACCTGGGCGCCCATGCCGAACATCTTCATCTTGTCGGCGACCTTGCCGAGCTTGCCCGGCAGGCCAATGCGCACTTCCTGGTTGTTGCTGAAACCGCCCGGCACGCCCAGTTGCTTGACCGCCACCTGCGCGCCCTGGGTCAGGGCATCCTTGAGGCCCCCGCTGGCGTCGCCCTGGGACAGGCTGGACAGCGACAGCGCGTAGGCATTGGCACAGATAAGCAGGCCAGCGAAGAGGCCGGCGAAAGTGGCGGAGCGACGAATCATGGCAACATCCTTTCGGGGGAATTGGTGTGCGGCCTGTGCGCGCTATCGCCCACAGGCCGGGGCAAATCAGCGCTTGGCGTCGACGCGAATGCGCAGGGCCGGGTCGCTGCCGTCGAGCTTGACCGCATGGTGCTCGGTGCTGATGAACAACAGTTTACCGTCCAGCTCGATCCGCGCACTCACGGCATAGCGATGGCCAGCCTGCACCTTGGCTGGGTCGTATGGCAAGTGAAACGGCAGCGGCACCTGGCCGTTGACCGGGCCGCTCTGGCGTGCCAGTACCTGGGCCGGGGCGTCGGCCAGCGACACGTCCTGCAAGCTGACGCTCAGTACCGCATTGGCCGGCAGAGCCGAGCGTTGCAGGTAGAACACTTCGCCGTCGAGGCTCTTCGGCGCAGGGGTGTTGAGGCTGCTGCAGGCGCTCAGCAGGGTGCCCAGCAGGGCGATGGTCAGGCGTTTCAAGGGAGTGATCTCCATATGCTCAAGAGTGGGTTTCAATCAGGGTGCATCGATGATCGCCAGTTCGCTGGCTTCGTCGTTGCGGTGCAGGGCAACCTGGCGGATGGACAGGCGAATATCCGGAGGCAGCACGCGCTTGGCGGCGCCTTCGGCCAGTTCGCCGAGCATTTCCAGGTAGCTGAGCTTGCCGTCTTCGCCGCGGCGTACCACGCCGACGTCCAGCAGGCTCTGGATGAAGTGGCGGAACAGGCTCTTGTCGAAGAACTCCGGGGCGTTGAGGCCATGGAGGATCGACAGGCGCTGGGCCATCACCGTGCACAGTTCTTCCAGCTCTTCGGCGCTGAGGGCGTTCTGCCCGGCGTTGAGCAGCAGGGCGATGGCCATGTAGAAGCGCTGCAGGGTCTGGGCGATGGTGCGCGACAGCAGGGTCAGCAGCACGAACTGCCGCGAACTCGGCGCCGGGCGCACGTACTGGTCGCCTTCCTGGCGCAGCAGGCCATGCTCGACGAAGGCCGCCAGCCAGTGGTCGACCACCTCGTCGAGGGCATCCACGTCCCAGCGCAGGAACAGTTCCTTCTGCAGGAACGGATACAGCGCCTTGGTAAAGCGCAGGATCTGCTCGCGGTTCATCTTCGAGGCGCTCTGGAAGAAGCTCGCCAGCAGCGCCGGCAGCGCGAAGATATGCAACACGTTGTTGCGGTAGTAGGTCATGAGGACGGCGTTCTGCTCGTCCAGGTAGTAGATCTTGCCCAGCGCGTCGGCCTGCTCGGCCAGCAGGTCCATGGCCTTGACGTGGGCGATCAGCGCCAGGCCATCGCCTTCGGGCAACGTCGTGTGTGGGGAATACGGCACCTGCCGCAGCAGGGTCAGGTACAGGTCCAGCACCCGCGCCAGGGCGCGCTCGTCGAGGGCCAGCCTGGAAGTGGAGAGCAACGCCAGCGCCACCAGGTTGACCGGGTTCACCGCCGCGGCTTCGTTGAGGTGGCGGGCCACGGTCTCGCCCAGGCGATGGGTGGTCGCGTTCAGCCACTCGGGCTTGTACTGCGGGCCCAGCTCCTGCTCGCGCCAGCCGGGTTGCTGCTGTTCGAGAAAGTCGGCCAGCTTGATCGGCTCGCCGAAATTCACCGCCACCTGACCGAAGCGCTGTTTGAGCGCGCCGATGACCTTGAAGATGTCGAAGATCGATTCCTTCTTCTTGCTCGCTCCGCGCAATTCACCCAGGTAGGTGCGGCCTTCCAGCACCCGCTCGTAGCCGATATACACCGGCACGAACACGATGGGCGTACGCGACGAGCGCAAAAAACTGCGCATCGTGATCGCCAGCATGCCGGTTTTCGGCTGCAGCATGCGCCCGGTGCGCGAGCGGCCGCCTTCGACGAAATACTCGACGGGGAAGCCCTTGGTGAACAGGGTGTGCAGATATTCGTTGAACACTGCGGTGTACAGCGGGTTGCCCTTGAAGGTGCGGCGCATGAAAAAGGCCCCGCCACGGCGCAGCAGGGCGCCGATCACCGGCATGTTGAGGTTGATGCCGGCGGCGATGTGCGGGGTGGTCAGGCCGTTGCGAAACAGCAGGTACGACAGCAGCAGGTAGTCGATATGGCTGCGGTGGCACGGCACGTAGATGATCTCGTTGCCGTGGGCGATATCCTGCACGCCCTCGATGTGGTTGACCTTCACGCCGTCGTAGATTTTGTTCCAGAACCAGCTCAGCACCACTTCCAGGAAGCGGATGGCGGTGTAAGTGTAGTCCGAGGCGATCTCGTTGCCGTAGCGCAGTGCCTGGGCTTCGGCCTTGGCCAGGGGAATGTTCAGGCGCTCGGCCTCTTCGGCGATGGCCTGGCGCACCAGCGGGTCGTGCACCAGGCCCTTGACCAGGTTGCGCCGGTGGGAAATGTCCGGGCCGATGACGGCGGTCTTCTGGTTGCGAAAGTGCACGCGCAGGGTGCGCTGGGCCAGGCGCACGGTGCGTTCCTGGCCCTTGTTGTGGTTGACCAGCTCACGCAGTTGGATGGGCGCGGCGAACTGCACGCGAGTCTTGCGGCCGAGAATGAGGATGGTTACCAGCCGGCGCAGGCGCCCGGTCACGGCCCAGCTGTCGGCGAACAGCAGCTTCCAGGGGCTGGACTCGCTGGCCGGCGATTGGCCCCAGAACACGCTGACGGGGATGATCTGCGCATCCTGGCCGGCGTCTTCGATCAGGGTCTGCACCAGCCGCTCGAGCACCGGCGGCGCGCCGCGCTTGTCTTGGCGGCCGAGCCAGTCGGGGGCTGGGGTGAGGTAGAAGAACGCCGCGGGCTCCAGCAACCCGCCCACCGCTACGGGCAATACCGGCCGTGGCAGGTTGGCCTTGGTGCATTCGCGGTCGACTACCGCCAGGTCGCTCATCGACGGCGACTGCAGCACGTAGAACACCGGCTTGCTGCGGTCCAGGTTGAGGTTGAAGGACGACTGGTTGATGGTCTCGGAACGCACCCACAGGTACAGCAGGCGCCGCAAGGTGCCAAAGACGAGACGGCGCAACGGTGATCGGGTCATACGGCTTCTGCGTGTTGGGGTGAGCGAAGGGCTCGGCCTGCCAGTGTGACCTATCCCGCGGGTTGGGGCAAAAAACGCCTCAGTGGCTGGACTGGCGGGTGGCCAAGCTGAGGGTGTCGCTGACCCACTGGTTGATGCTTTTATGCGCCAGCTCGGCCTTGGCCGCTACCGTCGCGTGCAGGCTGGGCTCCAGGCGCAGGCTGAGCTTGCCAGAGTAGGCTTTCTGCGGTTCGCGGCCGATTTTCTGGCATGTCTCCAGATAATCGTCCACCGCCTCTTCGAAGGCTCCACGCAGCTGCGCGACGGACTCTGCGTGGAAGCCGATCACGTCGCGAATGCCGGCGACATGGCCGATCAGCAGTTGGTCTTCGTCGCTGTACTCGATGCGGGCGGCGTAGCCCTTGTAGTTCATGATGTTCATGGCGTGACTCCTGCCTGGGCCAGAAAGGATCGTGCGTCGCGAACCTGGTAGGGCATGGCTTCTTTGTCTGGATGCGGACGATGAAAGGTGGCGACTACACCGTTGAGCTCGAAGCGCACCCGCGAACCTCGCCCTTCTATGGTTTTCGCGCCAGCAGCTTCGAGCAGCCCTTCGATTGCCAGCCAGGCCAGGGTTTTGGGTGCCGGTTGAGAAAAGATGAGGATGAGGATGTTGCGATGCTTGTTATTCATGGTATCAGATTATGATACCGCGTAAATGGGCGCAATGAGGCCTGCGTAGGAACGAAGGGATAGGCGATGTAGGAAATTTCGCGGCGCATGGGCTGCGCCGCGGAAGGGGGATTACGCGGTGCGCCAGGTGATCTCTTCTTCACCGTCGGTGCTGATGCGGATCCAGCGGTCGGCGTCGGCTTCGCCTTCTTCTTCGACCCAGGTGCCCGGGGCGCAGCGCACTTCTACCTGCAACGCGGCGAAGGCCGCGCGGGCGCAGGCGATGTCGTCGTCCCAGGGGGTCTGGTCGCTTTCCAGGTACAGGCTGTTCCACTTGCCCACGGCCTTCGGCAGCCAGGTGACGGGCACGCTGCCGGCGGTGCACTTCCAGGTCTGGCCTTTCTGCACCCAGGGGCTGCAGCTGCCCAAGGCATCAGTCAGCCAGGCGGCGATGGCCTTGTGGTCGACGTCAGCGTCCTTGAGGTAGATCTCGATATCGGGTTGGCGCATGGCAGGGCTCGCTGAGGAAGTCAGGACAGTACGAAGTAATCGTAACGCATGGAAACGGTGACCACGAAGGGCTTGGGCTGCTCGATCACGGCGGCGCGACGTTCGGCGCTGGCGCGCCAGCCGTGGGGCGTCATGGCCAGCAGGTTGGCGCGCGATTGCGCGTCGATCAGCTTGAGCTTGAAGGTCAAGGTTTCGCTGTGTTCGAGGTGCATGCCGTCTGGTACCTGGGCCAGGTGCTTGTCGTCGATGTACTCGCGTACTTCGTCGTACAGGGCTTCGCGCAGCTCCATCAGGTGGCCGCTGGTGGGGCCCACGCGCATCAGGCCGCCGCCGGGGCTGAGCAGGCGCTTGGCTTCATTCCAGTCCAGCGGGCTGAACACGCTGGCGAGGAATTGGCAGCTGGCGTCGGCCAGGGGCACGCGGGCCATGCTGGCGACCAGCCAGTTGATCTTGGGCGCGCGCTTGCAGGCGCGTTTCACCGCTTCCCGGGAAATATCCAGGGCGTAGCCGTCTGAGCGGGGCAAGGCCTCGGCAATTTGCGCGGTGTAGTAACCCTCGCCACAGCCGATGTCCAGCCAGCGTTGCGGCCAGCGCTGCGCGGCCAACTCGGCCAGGCGCGTGGCCACCGGCGCGTAGTGGCCTTCGTTGAGGAAGTCGCGGCGGGCTTCGACCATGGCCTGGTTGTCGCCAGGGTCGCGGCTGTTCTTGTGCTGTACCGGCAGCAGGTTGAGGTAACCCTGGCGCGCGCGGTCAAAGCGGTGGCCGCTGGGGCAGACCATGCCGTTGTCGGCCTTGGCCAGCATGGCGGTGCAAATCGGGCAAGTAAGCATCAGGCGAGCAACCGAACCAGTGTTTGGTAATAGATTTCGGTGAGCACGTCGAGGTCGCTGGCCAGCACCTTCTCGTCCACCTGGTGGATGGTGGCGTTGACCGGGCCCAGTTCGACCACCTGGGTACCCATGGTCGCGATGAAGCGCCCGTCCGACGTACCGCCACTGGTGGATGGCGTGGTCTCGCGACCGGTAACGGCACGAATGCTGGCCGCCACGGCGTCCAGCAACGCCCCCGGTTCGGTAAGGAACGGCAGGCCCGACAGCGCCCAGTCGATGTGCCAGTCCAGGCCGTGCTTGTCGAGGATGGCGGCGACCCGTTGCTGCAGGCCTTCAGGCGTGGATTCAGTGGAGAAGCGGAAATTGAACACCGCTTTCAATTCGCCTGGAATCACGTTGGTGGCGCCCGTGCCGGAATTCAGGTTGGAGACCTGGAAGCTGGTCGGTGGGAAAAAATCATTACCATGGTCCCAGTGCTCGGCGGCCAGTTCGGCCAGGGCCGGGGCGGCCAGGTGGATCGGATTCTTCGCCAGGTGCGGGTAGGCCACATGGCCCTGTTTGCCGCGCACGGTGAGGGTCGCGCCGAGCGAGCCTCGGCGGCCGTTCTTGACCACGTCGCCCACCAGCGTGGTGCTCGACGGTTCACCGACGATGCACCAGTCGAGCCGCTCGTTACGGGCCTTTAGGCGCTCGATCACGGCCTTGGTGCCATGGTGTGCCGGGCCTTCTTCGTCGCTGGTGATCAGGAAGGTGACTGCGCCGCGGTGGTCGGGGTAGTCGCCCACGAAGCGCTCGGCGGCTACCAGCATGGCGGCCAGGCTGCCCTTCATGTCGGCGGCGCCGCGCCCGCAGAGCATGCCTTGCTCATCGATCAACGCTTCGAACGGGGCCACCTGCCAGGCGGCGACGGGGCCGGTAGGCACCACGTCGGTGTGCCCGGCGAAGCACAGCACCGGCCCGTCACCCTTGCCGTGGTGGGCCCAGAAATTGTCGACGTCCTCGATGCGCATCGGCTCCAGCTGGAACCCGGCCGCGCCCAGGCGCTGCATCATCAACTTTTGGCAGTCGGCGTCGACTGGCGTCACCGAAGGACGGCGGATCAGCTCGCAGGCGAGTTGCAGGGTAGGGGACAGGTCGGCGACGGCCGTCATGGGGACTCCGGAAACGGGAACAAGGGGGCGTAAAGGGGGCACATGGTAAAGCAAATCCGGGGCAGGCGCAGGCTCCGTTGCGCGATCATCGCGGCCAGTTTCAAGGGGGCCGGCATCAATGGGAGGCGGCGCCACCTGAGGGGCCGAAGTTGCATGCCGATGTGCTAATGGAGAGTCGGGCACCCTGGAGCTGATTTATTTATAGGGCTGCAGCGCGTCTAGCACGGGGTGTTGGGCGTGTCTGTAGGAAAAATCTCTTTTTCTTTCAGAAACGTCTGATTTTTTCCGCAATCGGCATTGCCTAGGATGCGGTCGTCGGGTGATTGCAACCCGGCGACTACCTCATCCGCATTCAGGAAAAAGAAAAAATGAAAGCCATTCGTACTTTGCTTGCCGCCGCTGTCGTGGCGGTCGTGATGCCTTCGGCCTTTGCTGCCTCGAGCGTCGATCTGACCGTTTCCGGGACCATTGTTCCAAGCGCTTGCACGCCGACGTTGAGCGCGGCGGATGTCAGCTTTGGCAAGATTTCGGCCGCTGATCTAGCGCTCGATAAGCCCACCGCGTTCCTCGGTGGCAAGCTGCTATCGACTTTGAATGTCAATTGCGACGCCGCGACCCTCTATGGTTTGCGAGGTATCGACAACCGTGCGGCCACGGTGGGCAACACTTGGTATATGACCCCCTATGGTCTTGGCATGACTTCCGGTGGCGAGAAACTGGGCGCTCACTATTTGGAGGTAATGCCATTGCGCTCGACTATCGACGCCAAACCCGCTTTTGTCACGGTAGGCAATGCGGCGGGAACCACCTGGACAGCATCGGCCACTGGAGAGAAGGGGTTGCGCAACTATGGTGAGCTTCTCGGCTTCACCGACACAGCGGGCGTCACCTCGGGCCCCATCCCAATCAAGGACGCCCAGTACGGCCTTCAGCATTACCTGGTCTTCGCCCCCGCCAACGGCCTGACCCTGACCGACGAAGTCGCCCTGGACGGCAGCGCAGTCATCGAAGTCGTCTATCTCTGACACCCCGCCGACGGATAACTCCGACGGCATTCGACAGGAAGTCCCCATGAACCTATCTCCCCGAGGGCTGGTCTCCGGCCTCCTGCTCGGCAGCGCTTGCAGTGCCTTGGCACAGTCAAGCATCGAGCTGAGTATCAGCGGCCAGATCGTACCCGCGGCCTGTACCCCCACCCTGGGTGTCGACGACGTGCATTTCGGCAAGCTGTCCGTGGCCGACCTCGACCCGCAGTCGCATACCGCCCTGGCCCGCCAGTACCAAGTGCTCAACTTGGCCTGCGCGCAGCCCACGCTGTTCGCCCTCAAGGCCCATGACAACCGCCAAGGAAGCGTGTATGGCAAGCCCGGTGCCGTGGCCCCCATGGGCCTGGGCATGACGCCCGGTAATGAAAAGCTCGGCGCCTGGCACCTGGAGCTGGTGTCCATGGGCTCGTCCATCGACGGCAAGGTGGTGTATTTCACCCTCGGCAGCGCCGATGGCAGCAGCTGGTCGCCGGCCTCGGCGGCGGATGCGGCCTTGCACAGCACGGGCCCGTTGCTGGGCCTGGTGGAGCAAGCCGGCGTGGCCAGCGGGCCGTCGCCGATCAGGATCGCGCTGCTGCGAGTGCAGGTCAGCGGCCATATCGCGCCGGCCGCCGGGCTGACCTTGACCGATGAAGTGCCACTCGACGGCCACACCACTGTCGAGCTGGTTTACCTGTAACCCCTGAACGGGGCGGTCCAGTGCAGTAGCGCTGCGTGCCGTCCCCCCATTCCAACGCCCTGGTTCTGGCCGGGGCGTCGCTGGAGCTTGACCATGATTCCCCTTCGCTATCTCGCCAGCCCACCGTTGGCGCTGTGGTTGCTGTGTGCCCCCGTTATGGCCCAGGCCGATGGCATGATCCCGGAAACCTCGGTGGTGATCGTCGACGAGGCCTTGGGCGAAGCCGCCCTGAAGGTCACCAACAGCGATGCCACCTCGGCGCTGCTGCACGTGACCCTGGAAAACATTCCCGAAGACAAGGCCCCCCTGGTGTTCGTGACGCCGCCGGTGTCCCGCGTGGAGCCGGGCCAGACGCAGCTGGTGCGTTTCATCCTCAACGCCGAGCAACCGCTGCAGACCCAGCGCTTGAAGCGGGTCATTTTCGAAGGCATCGCGCAGAAGCCCCGCACGGCAAGTGGCGAAGCGGTGATCGGCGTCAACGTGCGCCAGAACCTGCCGGTCATTCTCCACCCTAAAGGCCTGGCGCCCAACCGCGAGCCATGGCTGGGGCTGCAATGGGCGCTGCGCGGCGATCACTTGAGCGTGCGCAACCCGACGCCCTATGTGGTCAGGTTGGCGCAAGAGGTGCAGTTGCAGCCTAGCGCGACAGGGCTGGTGTTGCCCCGCGCCTATATTCTTCCGGGTGATGACCTCCAGCTGAAGCTGCAGAGTGCCAGCCAGGTCGCCACGGACACCTCGGTCCGGCTGCAACCGGCGACCGTGTATGGCTTCGCCGTCGAGGCATTGGCCATGCCCCTGCAAGCCGAGGCCGATTGATGTTTTTCAGGGCAGCGTTGCGCGTACTGCCAGGCGGCCTGGCGGGCGCGCTGTATATGACGGCCAGCGTGGCCGACCCGCTCATGGGCTTCGACGCGGAGACCTTGCGCCTGCGCGGTATCGATCCGCAACTGGCGGTATACTTGGGGGAGAGCGCGCGATTCACCGCCGGGCAGCACCCGGTGCGGCTCACGGTCAACGGCCAGCCCCACGGCCGCGTCGATGCGCTTTTCGATGCGACAGGCGCACTGTGTTTTGATCCCGGCTTGATCGCCGCCGCCGGTTTGCAAGGCCACTCGCGCGAGGAAGATTGCCAGGCGTTTACCAGTCGCTACCCCGAGACCCAGATCGAACTGCGCCCTGGCAGCGGAGAGATCGAGCTCTGGGTGCCCGCGGCGGCCGTGGTCGCAGCCACCCCCGTACTCGGGGATTTCTCCGTGGGCGGTGTCGCCGGCCTGCTCAATTACGATCTGCAAGGTCTGTTTACCCGGTTCGACGACCAGCGCAGCCAGTTCTGGTCGGCCAATACCGAGGCCGGGTTCAACGCCGGCGACTGGGTGGTGCGCAGCCGCCAGCTGTACGCCAACAGCAATGGCCACAGCCGCAGCGAGCATCTGGAGGCCTATGCGCAACGTACCTTTGCCGCGCAGCAAGCGGTGTTGCAACTGGGCCAGATCAACCTGTTCAACCCGGTGTTGTCTGGCGCGCGAATTCAGGGTGCGCAATGGGCCAGCGAACCGGCGCTGCTCCAGCAGCAGGGCGGCGCGAGCCTGAGCGGTATCGCCGCGACTCAAGCGCGAGTCGAGGTCCACCAGAGCGGGGTGTTGATCTACTCCACCGTAGTACCGGCTGGGCCCTTCGAACTCGGTGCCATTTCCCAGCTCGATAGCCGCCGCGATGTGCAATTGACCGTGATCGAGGCCGACGGCGAGCGGCGTACGGTCACCGTGCTGTCGTCCAGCTTGGGCGCGAGCCTGCCGGCCAGTGGGTTCAGTTTCGGTGCGGGGCAGGTGCGCGATGCGGGTGGCGCGCAGAACGATCCTTGGGTACTCAGCGCCGGCGGCAGCCTGCCCTTGACCGCCACGGCCAGCGTCAGCGGCGGGGCCATGCTGGCCGCCGATTACCAGGCGCTGGGCAGCGGCCTGAGCGCCGCGCCTTGGGCTGGTGCGCGCTGGCAAGGGGTGCTGCAGAGTTCCCGGGCACAGCGCGCGGGCACGTCCGGGCTGCAGGGCAGTGCGAGCTTGCAACAAGCATTGGGTAGCCAATGGAGCGCGCAGTTTTCCTACGCGCAGCAAACAGCCGGGCATCGCGAGTTGATCGATACCGTGCTTCGCGATCAGTCCTTGCTGGCCTCGCGCTATCGCTACCAGTACACCTTTGGCCTGGGCTGGAGCCACGTTCGCGTGGGCAGCCTGAACGCCGGCTACTCCCACTCCACGCTGTTCGACACGCGCCAAAGCGGGCGCGCCTATGCGGCCTGGGGGCAGCAGTGGGGGCCGGCCTCGCTGGCGTTAAATGCCGAGTGGCAAATACAGGGGGACGGCGGGCTAGGCAATGCGCTCTACCTGAGCGCCAGCCTGCCGATCGGCGAGCGCCGCCGCGTGCGGGCTTCGGCACGCGCCAGCGGCGGCCGCGAACGCTATGGCCTGGCGCTGCAGGAGCAGGTCAACGAGCGGGTGGCCTACCGCATCGGTGGCGAGCGCTCCAGCCATGCTGGCGCCCTGGATGTGAGCGGCGGCCTGTCGCTGTTGCCGGGCGCCACGCAGCTTGATCTCGGTTATGCCAGTTACGGGCAGGGCAACCAGAGCTATAACCTGGGCGCCCGCGGTGGCCTGGTCGCCCATGGCGATGGCATCACCCTGTCGGCCTATCCCGTGCAAGACACTTTCGCCGTGCTGAGCGTCGGCGATGTTCCGGATGTGCGTGTCGAAACCCCGGGCGGCACGGTGTGGACCGACCGCCATGGCCGCGCGGTGGTTGCCCAGCTCTCGCCTTATGGGCGCAGCACGGTGGAGGTGGCGACCACCAGCCTGCCGCGCAACGTCGACCTGCACCAGGGCGCCGCGCAGATCCAGGCCGGCCGGGGCGCGGTGCCGATGCTGCAGTTCGATACCCTGATTACCCGCCGCGCTTTGCTCAGGGCCGTCGACGAGGCTGCGCGGCCGTTGCCCCGTGGCGCCCTGGTGCTGGGGGATGACGATGCGCTGGTGACCCTGGTACAGGACGAGGGCCTGATTTTCGTGCCCGATGTACTTGGCCAGCCACGCCTGAAGGTCCAGATAGAAGGCCGGCCGGCCTGCGAACTGGAATTCGAATTGCCCGCCCAAGCCGACCCTGAAGCCTATTTTGAAAGCGCGCCGGCCCTGTGCCGGGCCAGCTGAGGACCTTGTCATGAACGCTCTACGTACACTGACGCTGGCAGCAATGCTGGCCTTGGCCGGGCAGGCGTTGGCCCAGGATTGCGAGCTATCGCTCAGCCGCAGCGACATCGACTACGGCCTGCTCAATCGCACCACGCTCAAGGCGGTGGCGGGCGTGGTCAGTTTGCCGGCGCGCAGCTTCCAGCTGAGCGTGCAGTGCCCCACCGAGCAGGCCATGCGCCTGTCCTACCAGGCGCTGGCCAGCGGCACCGGGGGCTACCGCTTTGGCGAGCAGGGTGATTACCAGCTATGGCTCAGCGATGCGCAACTCGACGACCGCCCCGTTCAGCTCGGCCAGGTCTCCGGGGCGGGTCTTGGCATTGGCGCAAGCGCCCGGGAAATGCCACTGCTGCCCGAGCACGCGCTGGTGCCGACGCGCGGCGGGCAAGCTTTGACCGGGCAACGCTGGATGGCCAGGGTCGAAGTGCGCAGCCGCGGGCCGGACGCTGCCCTGCGTGCTCCGCAGAGTAGCCAGTGGGCGGCGCTGGGGCGCTTCGTCGGTAACGGCGCGGAGCGCCAGCTGAGCCTGCGGGTGGGCTTTACCCCCGCTTCGTGCACGCCGCGGCTGGGGCAGGGCGGAGTGGTCGATTTCGGCCGCATTGGTGCGGGCCAGTTGGCGCCACAACGCAGCACAGTGTTTCAGCGCGAACTCGCCCTGAGCATCCAATGCGACGGGCCGACGCGTTTCGCCCTCACCGCCCATGACAATCGCGCCGGCACCGCACTGGCGCTCGCCGAGCATTCTGCGGCGTTCGTGTTCGGGCTGGGTAACAGCAGGGCAGGGGTTGCGCTGGGCGGCTTTCGGCTGCGTATCGAAGCGCCGGTTTCCGAAGGCCCGTTGCTGCCCCTGTCGGCAGCACCGGCGGCAGTGAGCTGGCGCACCGTTGCCGCTCATGACGCCGCGCTGGCCCACGATGGTCAATTGCTGGGTTTCGCTCGTGAAGGTGACGGGCTCGGCAGCCCCGGCGCACTGGCCGACCTCACCGCACGGTTACAGGTCGAGCTGTACCTGGCACCCTTGCAGGCGCTGAAACTGAACGAGGAAATACCGATTCAAGGCTCGGCCACCCTGGAAATAATCTACCTGTAGGCCATGCCCGGGCCATTGCGGCCCGGGCACCTATCAGCCTTACTTGGCCTCTGCCGTGTGCGCCTGCAGGATCGGCCGCGGCTGCGCCGACAGCAGCGCCATGATCAATGCCGCCAGATACGGCAGCGACTGCACCAGCAGCATGATCACCCACAGGCGCATGTCTGCGCTCGGCAGGCCTTGTACCAGGCAAATGCCGGCTGCGGCGCTCCACAGCAGCAGCATGATGAACAGCTCTTCACGTGCTTCCGACATCGCCACCCAGAAACCGTGACTGTCAGCGTTTTTCGGCGTGCGGAAGAACGGAATGCTGGAGGTGAAGAAGCCGTACAGCACCGCTTTGGCGATGGTGTGCGACAGCGCCAGCCCGGCCAGCGCCGCGGCGAAAGCATCCTTGAGGTTGACGCCCACCGCGCGGCGGTACAGGAAGATGATCTTGCCCACCTTGAACACGAACAGTGCCAGGGGCGGAATCGCGAAAATCAGCAGCGGCGGGTCGACCCGTTGCGGCACGATGATCATCGCCGCCGACCACAGGAGCGCGCCCACGGTGAAGAAAATGTTCATGCCATCGGCCACCCACGGCAGCCAGCCCGCCAGGAAGTGGTAACGCTGGCCGCGGGTCAGCTCGGTGTCCTTGCCGCGCAGCAGGCTGGCGGTGTGGCGCTTGATGATCTGGATGGCGCCGTAGGCCCAGCGGAAGCGCTGCTTCTTGAAGTCGATGAAGGTGTCGGGCATCAGGCCCTTGCCGTAGCTTTCGTGGTGGTAAGCCGCCGACAGGCCTTTCTCGAACACGCGCAGGCCCAGCTCGGCGTCTTCGCAGATGCACCAGTCGGCCCAGCCCAGCTCTTCGAGCACGCTGCGGCGGGTCATGGTCATGGTGCCATGCTGGATGATCGCGTCACGGTCGTTGCGGGTGACCATGCCGATATGGAAGAAACCCTTGTACTCGGAGTAGCAGAGCTTCTTGAAGGTGCTTTCGTCCTGGTCGCGGTAGTCCTGCGGGCTCTGCACGATGGCGATTTTCGGGTCGCTGAAGTGCGGCACCATGTGCTTGAGCCAGTTGCGGTGCACGCAGTAGTCGGAGTCGATCACGGCGATCACTTCGGCGTCCTTGGCGGTGTGCGGCAACAGGTAGTTCAGCGCGCCGCCCTTGAAGCCGGCCAGTGGCGCGACGTGGAAGAACTTGAAGCGCGGGCCCAGGGTTTCGCAGTGCGCCTTGACCGGCTCCCACACGGCCGGGTCCTTGGTGTTGTTGTCGATCAACAGCACTTCGAAATCCGGGTAGTCGAGGGCCGCGAGGGCGTTGAGGGTCTGTTTGACCATCTCCGGCGGCTCGTTGTAGCACGGCACGTGGATCGACACCTTGGGCCGGTAGGCCGAATCGGTATCGTTAGGCAGGAATTCACGCCGGCGCTTGTGGGTCCACACCGCCTCGGCCAGTTCGTGGGCCTCGGTCAGCAGCACGATGAATACCCCGAGTGCCCCTAGGGCGAGCAGGAAACCTACCGTCAAACTGAACCAAGTGCTGTATTGCTGGCTGTAATCGTAGCCGATCCACACCAATACCGACCCGCAGAGGAAGGCAATAAAGGTCAGGAAGGTGCGGCCGCGTTGCCGCAATGCCGAGCCGTCGATCAACAGCAACGTCAGCGCCAGGGTTGCCAGCACGACGGAGCCGATGGCCAGCACGCGCCATTGCGGGATGGCGACGACCGGGCCTTCGAAATTGAATTTCTGCTGGCGCTGTGCGTTGAAAACGCCCCAATAGGCGCCTACCGAGCCTTCGTCGCTGGCCTTCCACGGCTGGTCGTAGGCCTCGATCACGAAGTAGTTGTAACCACGACGGTTGAGGGTGTTGGTCAGGTTGCGCAGGTAGATGGCCTGGTCAGCCGGCGAAGCGTCGGCACCGCCGCGCATGCGACCGTTGCTCGGCCAGCCCACCTCAGACAGCAGCAGCGGCTTTTTCGGGAACATCTTCTTCAGGTCGTGGGCGCGGTCCAGCACGAACTGCTGGGCGTCGCCGACCTTGATGAACTCCCAGTACGGCAGGATGTGCGCGGCGATCAGGTCGACGTGCTTGGCAAGCTCAGGGTTGTGCTCCCAGATGTGCCACTGCTCGGACGTGGTCACCGGCACCTTAACGGCCGCGCGTACGCGGTCGAGGTAGTCGGTGAGCTGCTTGACCGTGACTTCCTTGCGAAACAGTGCCTCGTTGCCCACCACCACGCGCACCACGCTGCGGCTGGTGTTGGCCAGTTCGATGACTTTGGCGATCTCGCGCTCGTTGCGGTCCAGGTCGTTGCTGATCCAGGCGCCGAGGGTGATACGCAGGCCGAATTCCTCGGCCAGGCGCGGGATGTCTTCCTGGGTGCCGTCCACCGAGTACACGCGCACGTGGTCGGTGAGTTTGCTCATTTGTTCGAGGTCCTGACGGATTTCTTCGTCGGACGGGTACACGCCTTTCTGAGGGTTCTGGCCCAGGCGGAACGGCGAGTAAGAGAAGCCGGAGATTTGATCCGGCCAGGCAGGGGCGCTGACTGGACGGTTGATCAGGGCCCAGAAACCGGTGAATAACGCGGCGATGGCCACGACCACCACAAGGTTGAGACCAAATTTACGCGAGGACATAAGTCATTCGAGTCCGATGGAGGGCAGTTTGAGTGGCGCGCATCCTACGCAAGGCTTGTAGGACTGTATAGGTATAGCCTGTAGGACAATGCTTAGAACAGGTTTCGAGGGGGAAGTTCTTCACCGGTATGGGCGGATCGACGGTGTATTTTTCCGCGCAAGGGCCCGCCCGGGGCAGGCAAATGGCTCTATAATGCGCGCCGAATTTTGAGGGCCCGACCATGAGTACCGAAGATCCCCGTTTTGCCGGCATCGCCCGCTTGTATGGCGTGCAGGGCTTGCAGCGCCTGCGTGAGGCCCATGTGGCGGTGGTCGGCATCGGCGGGGTCGGCTCGTGGGTGGCTGAGGCCATGGCCCGCAGCGGCGTGGGCGAGATCTCGCTGTTCGACCTCGATGACGTCTGCGTGAGCAACAGCAACCGCCAACTGCATGCCCTGCAGGAAACCATCGGCAAGCCCAAGGTCGAGGTGATGGCTGAACGCCTGCGCGGCATCAACCCCGCGTGCAAGGTCAATGCGGTGGCCGACTTCGTCACCCGCGAGACCATGGCCGAGTACATCACCGAAGACCTCGACTGCGTGGTCGACTGCATCGACAGCATCAACGCCAAGGCGGCGCTGATCGCGTGGTGCAAGCGCCGCAAGATCCAGATCATCGCCACCGGCGGCGCCGGCGGGCAGATCGACCCCACGCAGATTCGCGTCGGCGACCTCAACCGCACCTACAACGACCCGCTGGCCGCCAACGTGCGCTCGATGCTGCGCCGCGATTACGGCTTTTCCCGTAACGTTACCCGCCATTACAGCGTGCCGTGCGTGTATTCCACCGAGCAACTGCGCTATCCGTCGGAAGACGGCAGCGTGTGCCTGCAGAAAGGCTTCGTCGGCGAGGGCGTGCGCCTGGACTGCGCTGGCGGCTTCGGCGCGGTGATGATGGTCACCGCCACCTTCGGCATGGTCGCGGCTTCGAAGGCCGTGGAGAAACTGGTGGCCGGTGCGCGCCGCCCCTCGGAGCGCTAGGCCGTCAGCTGTTGCAGGCGCTTGAGCACGGCGTTCATGCCGTTGCTGCGTGAAGGCGACAACTGCCGCGCCAAGCCCAGGTCGTTGAACCAGGCCGGCAGGTCGAGGGCATTCAGCTCATCGGCGGGCAGGCCTTCCACGCGCACCAGCAGCAAGGCCAGCAGCCCGCGAATCAAGCGCGCGTCGCTGTAGGCACGCAATTGCCATTGCCCATCTAGCTGTTCAGCGCTTAGCCACACCTGGCTTTCACAGCCGTGCACGCGGTGCTGATCGTCCCTTTGCGCTTCGCCCATGGGCGCCAGGCGCTCGCCCCATTGCATCAGCAGGCGTGCCCGCTGTTCCCAGCCGGGTGCCTGTTGAAACGCCTGCAGGGCTTGGGCGGCGGCTGGCGGCACACTCATCGCAGCAGCTCCAGGGCCTTGTCCAGTGCTTCGAAGAAGCGATGCAGGTCGTCGCTGTCGTTGTACAGCGCCAGCGACACGCGAATGGCGCCTTGCAGGCCCAGGGTTTTGAGCAGTGGCATGGCGCAGTGATGGCCGGCGCGCACGGCAATACCCTGGTCGGTGAGCAAATGCGACAGGTCGGCGTTGTGCACACCGTCCACGGTGAAGCTGGCCAGCGCGGTGTGCGGGTCGCCCAGCAGGCGCACGCCCTCGCGGTCATGCAGGCCGCGAATCAGCTGGCGATGCAGGATGGCTTCATGGGCCAGCACCGCCTGGCTGTTCAGGGTCCCGAGGTAATCCAGGCTGGCGCTCAGGCCGATGACGCTGGCAATGGGCGGCGTGCCGGCTTCGAAGCCCAGGGGCGCGGGGTGGAAGCTGGCCTGCTGGTAATCGGCGATGTGCACCATTTCGCCGCCGAACTGCCAGTGTTTCAGGCGCCCCAGGCCACGGCAGCTGCCGTAGAGCACGCCGAGGCCGTCGGGGCCGTAGAGCTTGTGGCTGGAGAATACGTAGAAATCACAGTCGAGCTGCTGCACGTCGGTGCGGCCATGGACGATGCCCTGGGCGCCGTCGACCACGGTCAAGGCGTCATGGGCGCGGGCCATGGCCAGCAGCGAGTCGAGTGGCTGCCAGGTGCCAAGCACGTTGGACAGCTGGCTCAAGGCCAGAATGCGCGTGCGCGGGCCGATCAACGCGGCGGCGCTGTCGAGGTCGACCACGCCGGCGGCGGTCAGCGGCAGCACCACCAGCTTGAGGCCGCGGCGCTGGGCCAGTTGCTGCCAGGGCAACAGGTTGGCGTGGTGTTCGAGGGCGCTGATGGCGATTTCATCGCCTTCGCGCAGCTCACTTTCCAGGCCGTAGGCCAGCAGGTTGAGGGCCGAAGTGGCGCCGTGGGTGAAGATGATCTGGCTGGGGCTAGGCGCATTCAGCCATTGGGCGATCTTTTCCCGGCTGCCTTCGAAGGCCTGGGTGGCCATGGCGCCAGGCAGATGCTGGGCACGGTGCACGTTGGCGGCACCATGGGCGTAGTAATGGGTCAGGGCATCGATGAGCGCCTGGGGTTTTTGCGTGGTGGCAGCATTGTCCAGGTAGGTCTGCTGCTGGCGTTGCAGGGCGGCGATGGCCGGAAAGTCGGCGCGCCAGGGGGAGGGCTGGAACATGGGCATTGGGCTCTGGTAGTCGGGGCCGCCGGAGGGGCGGCCCCGATGCGCCGCTTAGTTGTGAGCGTGCAGCGCTTCGTTCAGCTCGATGGCCGACTTGTGGGTCTTGCATTCCACGGCGCCGGTTTCCGAGTTGCGACGGAACAGCAGGTCAGGCTGGCCAGCCAGGTCACGGGCCTTGAGCACTTTGACCAGCTGGTTGTTTTCGTCGAGCAGCGCGACCTTGGTACCGGCCGTGACGTACAGGCCCGATTCCACGGTGTTGCGGTCGCCCAGCGGAATGCCGATACCGGCGTTGGCGCCGATCAGGCAGCCTTCGCCGACCTTGATCACGATATTGCCACCGCCCGACAGGGTGCCCATGGTCGAGCAACCGCCGCCCAGGTCCGAACCCTTACCGACGAATACGCCAGCGGACACGCGGCCTTCGATCATGCCTGGGCCTTCGGTGCCGCCGTTAAAGTTGACGAAGCCTTCGTGCATGATGGTGGTGCCTTCGCCGACATAGGCGCCCAGGCGCACACGGGCGGCATCGGCGATACGCACGCCGGCCGGAACCACGTAGTCGGTCATTTTCGGGAACTTGTCCACCGAGAACACTTCCAGCAGCTCGCCCTTCAGGCGCGCTTCCAACTGGCGTTCGGCCAGTTCGCCGAGGTCGACCGCGCCCTGGCTGGTCCAGGCCACGTTTGGCAGCAGCGGGAAGATGCCAGCCAGGCTCAGGCCGTGCGGCTTGACCAGGCGGTGGCTCAACAGGTGCAGCTTGAGGTAGGCCTCGGGGGTGGAGGTCAGCGCGGCGTCTTCGGCCAGAATGGTGGCGACCAGCGGGCGATGGCTTTCAGCCAGGCGGGTCAGCAGCGCGGCCTGGGTGGCGTCGACGGTTTTCAGCGCTTCGGCCATCTGCGAGGCTTGAGCGATGGTGAAGGTGATCGCCTGGTTGCCGCCGGTGTAGTTCAGCAGCGGCGCGATGGCCAGGACCAGGTCGGCGGCCGGGTTGAGCAGGGGCAGGGCGTAGAAGACTTCCAGCCAGGCGCCGTTACGGTTTTGGGTGCCGACACCGAAGGCCAGGCTGAATGGAGTGGTGGACATGGAAATACCTCGTTGCCAGTAAAAGGGGGCCAAAGGGTTGCCAGTACGTTACTGGACGGCCGCCGCATAAATGTCAGGTTTGAAGCCAATCAGGGTCTTGTCGCCCAGGTCCAGCACCGGCCGCTTGATCATCGACGGCTGGGCCAGCATCAACTCGACGGCCTTGGCCTGGTCGAGGTCGGCCTTCTGTGCGTCGTCGAGTTTGCGAAAGGTGGTGCCTGCGCGGTTGAGCACGAGGTGCCAGCCGTGCTCGGCGCACCAGCGGTTGAGGCTATCGCGATCGATGCCCTGGGTCTTGTAGTCATGGAAGGCGTATTGCACTGGCTTTTCGTCGAGCCAGGTGCGGGCCTTCTTCATGGTGTCGCAGGCCTTGATGCCGTAGAGAGTGTAAGCCATCGAATCTTGCCGGGCCGGTGGCAGAAGCCGCCGCGCCGCTTTCTCCGCTGAATGAATCGACGAATTATGCGGCATCGCGTGTTTCGATGCCATGACTGAGTCTTGTGCAAAAGTGACGCAGCGTTCATTGGCGTGCCTGCGCACACCCTGCGACCATGGTGCAGCAGCGCCTGGCGCGCCTAAACCGGTACCATGGCATACACACGGGCGCTTCTCTTCCTGGACGCGCCCCGGTCGTTTCCCCCGCACAGGAACCGTTGCGCCCCATGCAAACCGCTTATACCGTCCTCATTCTGCTCATGTTGGTGAGCCTGTCCAAACTGGTCGCCAGGCTGGTGCCTTTGCCGTTGCCGATCCTGCAGATCGCCGCCGGGGCTCTGCTGGCGGTTCCCACGCTCGGCCTGCACGTGGCGCTGGAGCCGGAGTTGTTTCTTTTTCTGTTCCTGCCTCCGCTGCTGTTTTCCGATGGCTGGCGGGTGCCCAAGCGCGAGTTGTGGCGATTGCGCGGAGCGGTATTGGCGCTGGCCGTAGGCCTGGTGCTCTTCACGGTTCTCGGTGCTGGCTATTTCATTCATTGGCTGATTCCGTCGATTTCACTGCCGGTCGCCTTCGCTTTGGCGGCCGTGCTTTCGCCCACAGACGCCGTGGCCGTATCCGCCATCGCCCAGGACCGCCTGCCCACCCCGCTGATGCATGTGCTGCAAGGCGAGGCGCTGATGAATGACGCGACCGGCCTGGTGACCTTCAAGTTCGCCTTGGCGGCGGCTTTGACCGGCTACTTCTCCCTCGCCGACGCCAGCCTGACCTTCCTGCTGGTGGCGATTGGCGGCCTGGCCCTGGGCGTCGCCCTGAGCTGGCTGGTCGGCCGCCTGCGGGTCTGGATGATCAGCCGCGGCTGGGACGACCCCGCCACCCACGTGGTGTTCATGCTGGTGCTGCCCTTTGCCGCCTACGTACTGGCCGAGCGCCTGGGCGCTTCGGGCATTCTCTCGGCGGTGGCGGCGGGCATGATGCAGAGCTGGCTCGACCTGCTGCCGCGGCAGACCAGCACGCGGCTGTTGAACCGCAGTGTCTGGTCGCTGCTGGAGTTTGCCTTCAATGGCCTGATCTTCCTGATTCTCGGCCTGCAGCTGCCGGACATCGTCAAGGCTGTGGCCAGTCACGAAACGGATGTGTGGTCGAGCATGTCGCTGCGTGGGCTCGATGTACTGGCCATTTTCGTGGTGTTGATCCTGCTGCGCTTCCTCTGGGTACAGGGCGTGTGGCGCCTGAATGTGCTGCTGCGCCGCTGGCGTGGCAAGGGGCAGATCACCCAGGTGCCCACTGCCCGTTCTTGCTGGCTGCTGACCGTCGGCGGCGTGCGCGGTGCGGTGACCCTGGCCGGTACCCTGTCGGTGCCGCTGCTGCTGGGCGACCAGGCGTTTCCCAACCGTGACCTGCTGCTGTTCATCGCCGCCGGGGTGATTCTGCTGTCGCTGCTGGCGGCCTGCATCGTCCTGCCACTGTTGCTGCGCGGCATGGCCAAGGGCTCGGACGAGAATCTGCACGCCGAGGTTCGTGAGACCCGCAGGCAAACGGCCCAGGCGGCGATCAAGGCGCTGGAGGCGGAGGAGTTGGGGGCGGCCACCGGCGACGCGGCGGCCCAGGCGGCATTGGCCACGGAAATGAAAGCGCAGTTGATGGCCGAATACCGCCATCAACTGGACATCTTCAACGATTCCGAAGAAGCCCAGGCCCAGGCGCTACAGATGCATCAGTTGGAGAAACGCTTGCGCCTGGCAGCTCTCAGGGCCCAGCGGCGCAAACTGTATGAGCTGCGCCGCCACCGGCAGATCGGCGACGACGTAGTCCGCCAGTTGCTCGGTGAGCTGGATATGAACGAAGCCAATCTCGGCGTGCATAAATAAACAGGCACGCCGCTTGGTTTATCGGCCCTGCACGAACTCGCGAATTCGTTGCGCCGCTTCCACGCACTCCGCCAGCGGAGCCACCAGCGCCAGGCGTACACGGCCGGCGCCCGGGTTGACGCCGTCGACGTCGCGGCTCAGGTACGAGCCCGGCACCACGGTCACGTGCTGCTGTTCGAACAGTGCGCGGCAGAATTCGGCGTCGTCGCCTTCCACGTTGGGCCACAGATAGAAGCTGCCATCCGGGCGCTGTACGTCCATTACCGGACTGAGGATATCCAGCACGGCATCGAACTTCTCACGATACAGGTCGCGGTTTCCGCGCACGTGGGCTTCATCGTTCCAGGCGGCGACGCTGGCCAGCTGGGTTTGCACCGGCATGGCGCAGCCGTGATAGGTGCGGTACAGCAGAAAGGCTTTGAGGATCTCGGCGTCGCCAGCCACGAAGCCTGAGCGCAGGCCCGGCAGGTTGGAGCGCTTGGACAGGCTGTGGAACACCACGCAACGCTTGAAATCGCTGCGGCCCAGTTCGGCGCAGGCGGTCAGCAGGCCCGGCGGTGGCATCTGCTCATCGAAGTACAGTTCGCTGTAGCACTCGTCGGCGGCGATCACGAAGTCGTACTGGTCGGCCAGGGCGATCAGCTTCTTCAGGGTTTCCAGCGGGATCAGCGCACCGGTGGGGTTGCCCGGCGAGCACAGGAACAGGATCTGGCAGCGCTGCCAGGTCTCGGCCGACACGGCGTCGAAATCCGGGTTGAAACCGTTGTCGTCCAGGCACGGCAGGTAGTGCGGCTTGGCGCCGGCCAGCAGGGCCGCGCCTTCGTAGATCTGGTAGAACGGGTTGGGGCTGACCACCAGGCCGTCGTCGCTGCGCTGCACCACGGTCTGGGTGAAGGCGAACAGCGCTTCACGGGTGCCGTTCACGGGCAGCACGTGGCGCGCCGGGTCGAGCCAGCCAGCCGGGACGCCGAAGCGCCGTTCACACCAGTGGCCGATGGCCTCGCGCAGCACCGGGATGCCCAAGGTGGTGGGGTACACGGCCATCTTGTCGAGGTTGTCGGCCAGCGCCTGGGCGACGAAGGCCGGCGAGGCGTGCTTGGGCTCGCCGATCGACAGGGCGATCGGGCGCTTGTCGGCCGCTGGCTGCACGCCGCCGAGCAGGGCGCGCAGTTTCTCGAACGGGTAGGGCTGCAACTGGTTCAGGGCGTTGTTCATCGATGGCTCTCGTTAAATGCTCAGGCGCATGGGGTCGACACCGTTGACCTTCAGATGGTCGACGATCGACTCCTGCAAGCGGCTGCACAGCTGCGGGTCGGACAGCGGCTGGTTGTTGGCGTCGGTAATGAAGAACACGTCCTCGACGCGCTCGCCGAGGGTGGCGATCTTGGCGTTCTGCAGCGACAAGTCGAATTCCAGGAAAATCTTGCCGATGCGCGCCAGCAGGCCGGGGCGGTCCGGGGCGCTGAGCTCCAGCACCGTCACCGGGCGACCGGCATCGTTGCTGATGGTCACCTGCGGGGCGAATGCGAAGTGCTTGAGCTGGCGCGGCACGCGGCGCTGGATGATGTTCGGGTAGTCGTCCGGGTTGCGCAGGGCGCTGGTCAAGCCGTCGCGGATCTGCTGGATACGCTCGGGATTGTCGCCGATCGAGCCGCCATCGGTGTCGAGCACTATATAGGTGTCGAGGGTGAACTGGCTGCTCGAGGTGATGATGCGCGCGTCATGGATGTTGAGGTTGAGCTGGTCCATGGCGGCCACGGTCACGGCGAAGAAGTCGTGCTGGTCCGGGGCATAGATGAAGATCTGCGTGCCGCCCTCGAATTCGCGCTGGGTGGTTTCCTTGATCAGCACCAGGGGTTCGGCATGGGCGGGCTGCTGGAGGATGGCGTCGCTGTGCCACGCCACGTCGCCGGCAGTGTGGCGCAGGAAATAGTCATCGCCCAGTTGCGACCACAGTTGCTCCACTTCGTCTGGGTCGGTGCCGGCGCGCACCAGGATGTCCAGGGCGGCGCTCTGGGTCTGGCGGATCTGCTCTTCGCGGTCCAGCGGGTTTTCAAGGCCGCGGCGCAGGGCGCGCTTGGTCTCGGTGTACAGCTGGCGCAGCAGGCTGGCGCGCCAGGAGTTCCACAGGCTGGGGTTGGTGGCGTTGATATCGGCCACGGTCAGCACGTAGAGGTAGTCGAGGTGTACATCGTCGCCGACCAGGTTTGCAAAGTCATGGATCACCTGGGGATCGGACAAGTCCTTACGCTGCGCGGTGGTGGACATCACCAGGTGGTTCTGCACCAGCCACACGATCAGGCGGCTGTCCCACGCCGGCAACTGGTGGCGCTCGCAGAAGGCCGCGGCGTCGACCGCGCCCAGCTCGGAGTGGTCGCCATTACGGCCCTTGCCGATGTCGTGGTACAGCCCCGCCAGGTAGATCAGCTCGGGCTTGGGCAGCTTGCCCATGAGCTTGCTGGCCAGCGGAAACTTCTCCGACACTGGCGTGTACTGCAGCTTGCGCAGGTGCTTGATGAGGTTGAGCGTGTGCGCGTCCACGGTATAGATGTGGAACAGGTCGTGCTGCATCTGCCCGACGATATGGCCAAACTCCGGCAGGTAGCGGCCGAGAATGCCGTAGCGGTTCATGCGCCGCAGGTTGCGGTGCACGCCGATCTCGCACTTGAACAGTTCGATGAACAGGCTGGTGTTGCGGATATCGTGCCGGAAACTGTCGTCGATCAGGTGGCGATGTTCTCGAATCAGGCGAATGGTGTCGGCGCGTACGCCCTTGATCTCGGGGTTTTGCGCCATCAGCACGAAGATTTCCAGCATGGCGAACGGCGTGCGCTTGAACACGTTGACGTGGGTCGCCTCGATGTAGCCGTCGTGCAGCTGGAAGCGCGAGTTGATCGGCTGCACCGCGCAGCAATCGTCCTCGGCAAGGATGACTTCCTCAAAGTGCTGGATGATCAGGTCGCTGAGCTCGGCGATGCTCATCACCACCCGGTAGTACTGCTGCATGAAGCGCTCGATGGCTTTCTTCGCGTCAGTATCCTTGAAACCCAGCAACTCGGCGATATGGCGCTGATAGTCGAACAGCAGGCGGTCTTCGGCGCGGCCGGCGAGCATGTGCAGGGCGTAGCGGACCTTCCAGAGGAATTCCTGGGAGGCCGCCAGCAGGTTGTTCTCGCTCTCCACCAGAAAGCCTTCGCCAGCAAGGGCGTGGAGGTTGAGGGTGCCGTATTGACGGCGGGCCACCCAGAGGATGGTCTGGATGTCGCGCAGGCCGCCAGGGGAACCCTTGACGTTGGGTTCCAGGTTGTATTCGGTGTCGAAATACTTGTGGTGGCGGGTTTTCTGCTCGGCGCGCTTGGCCAGGAAGAATTCCTTGCTGGGCCACATATGCGCGGTGCTGGTGACTTCGATCATGCGCTTGCGCAGGCTTTCGGGGCCGGCGATGGTGCGGCTTTCCATCAGGTTGGTGATCACCGTCAGGTCGGCGCGGCCTTCCACGGCGCATTCCGCCACCGAGCGTACGCTCTGGCCGACTTCCAGGCCGATGTCCCACAGCAGCGTGAGAAAGCGCTCGATGGAGTCGCGGAAAACTTCCTGGTCTTCGCTGTCCAGCAGGATCAGCAGATCGATGTCGGAATAGGGGTGCAGCTCGCCGCGACCGTAGCCGCCGACCGCCAGCAGGGCGATGTCGGCGTCTTCGTGCCAGTCGAATTGCTGCCAGGCTTGTTGCAGGATGTTATCGACGAACCAGGCGCGGTCCTCGATCAGCCGGCGAATGTCGCGGCCGCTGCGAAAGCGCTCGTCAAGCGCATCGCGGGCGGTGCGGATGGCTTTCTTGAACGCCGCGATCGGGCTGGCCTTGAGGGCGAGTTCGGCCTGGAACTGGCCGCGATCGAACAACTCCGGATCCACCTGGGGCATCGAATGGCATTCCTCGAATAAAAGCGACGCTTTAACCCGGGGGGCAGCCCCCGGGGACTTCCAAGGCCAGCTTCAGGCCGAGACGCGGGCGATGGTGTCATCGCTGCGCAGGGTGAAGATCTCGTAGCCGGTGGCGGTGACCAGAAGGGTGTGTTCCCACTGGGCCGACAGCTTGCGGTCCTTGGTGATGGCGGTCCAGCCGTCGCCCAGCAGGCGGGTTTCGGCCTTGCCCTGGTTGATCATCGGCTCGATGGTGAAGGTCATGCCTTCCTTGAGTTCCAGGCCGGTGCCGGCGCGACCGTAGTGCAGCACCTGGGGTTCTTCATGGAATACCTTGCCGATGCCGTGGCCGCAGTACTCGCGCACCACCGAGAAGCCGTTCTTCTCGGCGTGCTTCTGGATCACTTCGCCGATGTCGCCCAGGCGTGCGCCCGGCTTGACCAGTTCGATGCCTTTGTACAGGCATTCCTGGGTGATCTTCGACAGGCGCGTGGCCCACTCCGGCACGTTGCCGACGTGGAACATGGCGCTGGTATCGCCGTGGTAGCCGTCCTTGATCACGGTGATGTCGATGTTCAGCACATCGCCGTCCTTCAGGGGCTTCTCGTTGGGGATGCCGTGGCACACCACGTGGTTGATCGAGGTGCAGATCGACTTCGGGTAGCCTTTGTAGTTCAGGGGCGCCGGGATGGCCTTCTGCTCATTGACGATATAGTCGTGGCAGATGCGGTCGATTTCCTCGGTGGTCACGCCGGCCTTCACATGGGGGCGGATCATTTCCAGCACTTCAGCGGCCAGGCGACCGGCGATGCGCATTTTTTCGATGTCTTCTGGCGTTTTGATGCTGACGGTCATTGCAGGCTCTCTCGGCGCTCGCGGCGCTTGTAAACACGGGGCAGGGGGCGATTCTACCAGAGCCCGCGGCAATTCTCCCGCGGGGCTGGGCACGTCCCTTCTCTCTATAAAGGTGGTGGCCATTGTCGCGCGAATCAACCGTTGGCGCAAAAGCCATTGGCCTGCATCACTTTTCGGGTTTATCTGGCTGCGGTTGTGTGGTATAAAATGCGCCGCTTTCGGGGATAGCCCCGTTGCGATAAACCCCACACACGTGTCGACACGATGACCTGGGTGCCTTCGGCTCAAGCCGCTGGTTGGTCATTGGGATACGTGGAGGCCTAACCCGACTTATCAAGGAACTATCATGTCCCAAGTCAATATGCGCGATATGCTGAAGGCCGGTGTGCACTTCGGTCACCAGACCCGTTACTGGAACCCGAAAATGGGTA
>Ga0308164_10001144_pt1 | contig 33241 bp, 66 predicted proteins | sample PhyTR2_FD_201031 | JGI IMG/M metagenome (GOLD analysis project Ga0308164, IMG submission 201031) | Phyllosphere microbial communities from UC Gill Tract Community Farm, Albany, California, United States - DLSLT.R2 | ecosystem: Host-associated > Plants > Phyllosphere > Unclassified | place: USA... | reverse complement strand
ATGGCGCCAGCGCCCAGTGTCCTGTGTCTCGATCCGCACGGACCGTTCCATGCGCGTCTACGCAGCGTCGAGCTGGCGCGTGACGCCAACGTACTGGTGATGACCGATGGCTTCTATCGGCTGGTCGATCTCTACGGCCTGTACACCGACGCGGGGCTGGTGGAGGCGTGCATCAAGCGTGGACTCGAGGCGCAACTCGAGGAGTTACGGAACTCTGAAGCGACAGGAGCACGGACTGCGGCACGTGCAGTGAAGGCGGAAGACGATGCATCTGCTGCGCTCTGGACTGCATCGTAGTTCGCACCAAGAGTGGCGCATGCCCGCTGTCCGATCTGGGTTCTTGCATCATCACACATATAGTATTTAACATAATATAGATTATGCGCTGTTTGGATGAGGGGACGACGATAACAAAAACCAACAAGTGTCACCATGCCGGGCCGTACAGACCCGCATTCGCCAGCCAGGGACAATGTGACCTGGCTTTTTTTCGACTGGACACAATGCGCTATCCGAATCTCAGATACGGCAACCCTACCGAAATGGCGCACTACGCGATGGGCGTCCCCCTGGCGGTCCTGGCCAAGCGCCTGCGCCGCGACGAGCGCACGGTGCGCGACTGGCTCAGTGGCCGCAGGCCGGTCCCGTGGTGGGTTCCTGAGATACTCAGGCTCAAACACATGGAAGCGGATCTTCGCCACCGGCAAATGGGCATGGGCGCGCTTCCGACGCGCCTCGGCGTGGTCAGCGCCGATGTGATCACCCTGGCGCAGCCTACGGACGAAAAAAAGCCCCAGGAGGTCCAGGGGCATTTTCTCGATCAGGTCGACCGGATTACTTCTTGCGCTTGAAGCGGCCATTCTTGCCGCGTGGCGGCGTGCGTTTTTTGCTCATGCCTCGACTCCCGTTTTCAGTTCGATTTTAAGCAGGCGTCGTTCCACCGCCAGCCCCCATTTAAGCAGCCCGAGGCCACCCGCCAGCACGCCAGTGCTGATCGCCATTTGGATGGCCTCGACCGCGCTCATTACTTCGTGGTTTCCGGCAGCATCACCGCGCCAGCGGCCAGCACCGCCGCCAGCGCCTCGGCAACCATGTTGGCTTTCAGCGGATCAGCGCCGAACAGCACAGCCAGGACGGCCACACCGGCCAGGCTCGACGGCTCGCGGAGCCGGGTAAAGAAGGTTTTCAGCATGCTCTCTCTCTCAGGTTAATGGCCGCATCCGCAGCCGGTTGGTTTTTTGTTTTGGTACAGGTACAGCGCAAGCGCTATGCCAATGACGATGTACGCGTCTTTCATGGCGTCCCTTCAATTGAACAGGCTTTCGATCCACGTCCCGGCTGGACACGCGAACGACGCATCCCAGGTGCGGCCCTCGCGGATCGCTGCCTGGCACGCGGTTTCGTTCGGGCGCGGCAGACCGAGAATGTCACCAGTGCCGATGATCAGGCCCGCGCCGGTATCCGCGATGACACCCGGCAGCGCCTCTGCCATTTCCGGTAGACGGCTACTCATGTACCAGGCGCCCAGGATCAGGACCCCTGCCCCCACGGCCATCAGTTTGAGTTCGGCCGTAATCATCAGAACATCCATTCCTCAACGCGCTCTTGCACGATGTTTCCGCGCACGGCATCGACCGGATCGGCGTAGTTCGGGAAATTGGTCTGGCTCGTGTTGTTCGACGGGCCATAGGCCAGCGACGACAGGAAGCCCGCCACCGCGCCTTGCGCAAGCTGTTGCCAGCCGTTGCCGACGTTCCCCGGCATCGAAGACGGCCCGCCGTACTGCGGTTGTTGCGGGTAGTACGCTGGCTGCGCCTGGCGGCGGTTCAGCAGCAGGAAGCCGCCGACAAGTGCCGCCGCCAGCAGGACGTTATTGTTATCGCTCATGCGTATTGCGCTCCGGTTTTGTTGGCTTTCGCCAGGATGGTCGAGTAGTAGTCGCGGGTTTCCGCTGGTGCGGCGGCAATGCCCTTGCGCTGCACGTTGCCGATGCCCCAGTTGTATCCGGCGAGTGCAGCCGTCCACGATCCGAGGCGGTTGTACAGCCAGGCCAGGTAGCGCGCCGCGCCAGGGATGGCCCGCGCCGGGTCCAACGCCGCCGCTTCGCTTCCAAGCTGTTCGCGGGCGGTCGCTGGCATGAACTGCGCGATGCCCAGCGCGCCCACGCTACTGCGCTTCGTGCCGTTGATGACCGCAGGCAGGTAGCGCGACTCTTTCCACAGCAGCCAGGCCAGCAGCAAGGGCGGCACGCCGTGCGTGGCCCCTGCCTGTTCGATGATGGCGCGATACGGCGCGGAGCCGCTCGGCCAACCTGTGATGAGACTTCCCATTTCGTCTATTCCGTCAGTGATGATGTTCGATTCGTCGTCGCCCGCAGTTCCGGCCTTCTCGTACTGGATGGCGGCGTAGAACATCGCGCCGCCCACGGCCAGTAGGGCCAGGAGCGTGGAGCGGTTCATTACAGGACCGTGTAGCAAAGCCCGACCATTGAGGCGTTGCCTGCGCTGCATGCCCAGACTGCTTTTCCCGCCTTGACTTCCAGTCGACGCCACCCGTCGCCACTGGAATTAACGTGATGCACGTCCCAGCACAACACGTCACCGTCGTACTTGCTAATCGGCTTCGTTTCTTTGGCATTCAGTTGGATGCCGCCCGCCTGGTGCGCGCTTTCGAGAATCACGCCCCGGACGTTTTCAGCCGCTGTAACGACGACAACAAAGTCACCCGGATTGCTTGGCGTGATCGCGTTTTTGTAGTTCGTGTAACTCACGATTGGAAACTCCTTCATTGCTTTTTCGGTCAGCGGGTCCAGCGCGACAGGCACGCGGTTTGCGGCGGTATTCACGATCTGGAAACCGCCTTCAGGACGCACTGCGATAACGCCGGTCGAAGAATCGACCTTGAACGTCCCGTCGCTGAAGTCGCCCGAACCGATGATGGCCGTCCCGGTAATGCGCGCCGTAGGGTCGAATGGCCGCACGTACCAGTTGGCAGCGGTTTCGCCTGGCGCGAGCCCGAACGCTTGACCAGGGCGCAGGACGATCTCGTTGCCGGTGTCCGGCTTGACGATGACGCGAGCGTCGCCGCCGATCGGGTCGGTCTGGCCCGATTCGTAGATGAAGCGGCGGGCGGCGGTGCTGAACGTCTGACTCCCGCCGCCGAACAGATTGATTGGATAGCTCTGCATTTTTGTTATTCCTTATCGGCGCAAGGCCAGGGCAACGCCGACTGCTGCAACAGCCAGGATCGCGTAAACGGCAATGGTCTTTTGGCCGTTGTCGTCGGCCTCTTGGAAGGCGGCGCGGGCCTCCCCGATGGTGTCGGTTGCAAAGCCCAGGACGGCGGCGCTACCGGCCAGCGAATTCGCGCCCGACGACTTCGCCAGGTCGAACGCAGCCATCGTCGCTTTCAGGCCGCTTTCGGTTTGCAGCGTGGCCGAATTGAACGCGTCGGATACCGCCTTGCCTGCCATGTCGAGCGCCTTCGTGCCCAGGCCCAGGCCAGCGGCCACCGCGCCGTGGTCCGTCGTCGTGACGCGCACGCTACGGTCACTGTTGTCAGTGAACGTTGTCGTGCTGTTGTTGACCGTGCTACGGTCGCTCGTGTCGCTGAAATTCGTGCTGCGGTTGCTCTGGTCGATGAACGAGGTCAGATTCGACGTAGTGCGGTTCACGGTGCTACCGTTGCCAGACAGGCCGATTGCTTCGTCCTGGCCCACCACGCGCTGGTCGTTGTAGTCGGTCCAGTTCGTGGTGTTGCTGGTCGTTTTGGTGCTGGAATCGCTCTTGGAATCGCCGCCGAAGTTGTACGCGCTGGCGCGGCCCCCGGCCATCTTCCGTTGTTCGTTGATTCGGTGAATCAGCATGTGATGCTCTTTCTCAGAAAGTATTCGTTGCCGTGTTGGCTCGTGATCGCGTAGCCGATGCGCGTTGCTTTCCGCACCAGGCCGCGCCGCTCTGTGCGAAAGCCCACCGCCGACAGACCACGTTCATACGCTTGATGCTCCGCGAAGCGCGACACGACGGCAACGAGGTTGTCCGGCGCCCTACCCGCCGCCGCCGTGATCCACAGCGCGTTGCCGGATCGCTCAACCAGAAACGTTGCGGCGGTTTCGCCGTCCGAGTTGTAGACCTCGTACGGCACGCCGCGGGCGATCAGATTGGCCAGGCAGAATTGCCCCGCCGCGTCCGTCTTTGGCGACTGCGCCGCCGACAGCAGGCGGTGCGCTTCGGCCCTGCCAATCTGGATCGCGCTGTATCTCATCGCTTCATCAGCAGGTATGCAGCGCCGATCAGCAACAACCATTTCGCGTCAAAGCCCATGCCAGACAGCAGCCCGCCAGCGGTCTGGCCGCTCGGCGTCTGTGTCGTGCTGTTCGCGTCCTTGTTGCCGCTTGCCGTGGTGCTGTTGCCGTTGCCGAAGTTGATGACCCACCCGGACCCGTCGAAGTTGAACGGGTTAGAGATGGGCGTACCGACGCCCGCGTTGGACGTAGCAGTCGAAGGACCGCCGCCGCCTGCCGACAGTTGAATCGGCATCGTGGTCGGCATCACCATCAGTCGCCGCCCATGACGAGGAAGGCCAAACCGGCGATCAGGATCAGGCCGTTCAAGCCGCTCGCGCTGGTCTGCTGGTAGCCCACTGGCGCGACAAGCTGACCCGACGCGTAAGCGCCGTTCACCTGTGCCGCGATAGCGCCTTGCGCCGCGCCACGAATGCCGTTCGCCAGGATCGCGCTCCAGTCCGTGTCACCGTTGGCACGCGACGGGTTCGCCATCGTCGCGCCAAGCTGGTTGTACGCGGCGACGGGCGAGCCGTAGAGTGCATTTTGTTGAAGGTCCATGCGGCCCCCGGCTTACAGATTGGTTGGGGTGTCGAGCACTTCGGCCACGGCCACCACGGTCGCGCCCGCCACATCCTTGAGCCACACGTTGAATTCGAACGAGTCATACATCTGGCTCGTGCCGACGTTGCGTACGGTGGTGACATAGGCGTCGTGGTTGTCATCGACAACGAAGTCGATGCAAAAGGTGTTCGCCTGCGGAACCTTTTTGTGATGCTGCTGGTCGAAGCGCGCCGACATGCACTGCTGGTCGAACATCGTGATGCCGTTCTTTTTCACTTCGGCGCGCTCGACGTTACCATTGGCGGTCGGCGTGAAGTTGGTGCCGTTGTAGAACAGCCAGATGCGCTTGATCAGCGCGCCGCGCATGTTCAATGGCAGCGTGAAGCGGCCCGATGCCGATTGCGTGAAGTTGAACGACACCAGCTTCATGACGATCGGATTGCGCTGGCTTTGCTCGTAGTAGCCAATGGCGTTGATGGCCGGTGCGACCGCAGCCGCGTTGATGCTGATTTCGACGAACACTTCACCGATTGGGACCAGGCTCATCAGGTCGAGGCCGCCGATTTCCTTAACCGGGAAAATAGCTTGCGTGCGCTCGGTGAAGTCGATGTACAGGAACTTCGCGTTGTCGGCGGCATTCTTGTAGTTGTTGATCTTGTTGAGCTGGTCGCCGGTCACGTCCCAGATGACGCGTGGGCCAACCTTAATGCGCACGCGGTCGATGTGCGCCTTGGTGAACGTGGTGCCGGACAGTTCCAGCTTGAGGCCAACCAGGGTGAATTGCTCTGGCGATACGCGCAGGGTTGCGACTTGACCCGGCGCGACGCCGGTTGCTTGTTGCATCGGTTTGTTGAACATGTTTTTGTTATCCGTTCAGTGCAGATTGAATCAGGCGGCGCGTTGGGGTCCACTGGTTGCCCAGGTAGATCAGCGCGAGCGTTGCGATGGCGGTCTTTACCGCGTCTTGGAGCTTCATGGCTGATTAGCCCGGCAGGAACTTGTCCAGCGGGTGTTCCGGCAGCGCGTTGTTGACGTACTTGGCGACGCCGACGACGACCAGGATGAACAGGGCTTGCGTGATGTACTGTTTCATTTTTCTCTTTCGGGTTAAGGGACGATTTCGGTGTTGTCTTTCACCAGCGCCCGCAAGGCGGGAATGTGCTTGATGATGAGCGCCGAAATGATGATCGCGCCCAGCGTCGCCAAGATTTCTTGACTCAGCTTCGCCGGTGTAGGGATGAAAGATTTCAGGCTCATAGGAACCGAAGACTAGCGGGCCGATAGGTGAAAATCTACGGGTCGGCCCGCCCCTACGCATACGCATATCCCTAGGTAGAAACTTTCGCCGCTACGCCACGTTTTTGTTTCGCGTTCACCGGGTTTTCGTTGCGCTCCGGCGTCGCTTTTGGGTCGTCGCGGTCGATTACCTTCTCCGTGATACGCCCGGTAATAGTGATTTCACCGGCCCGAATCAGGCGGTCGGAGCGGTGCCATTCGAGGTAATGGAGGTCCGGCAGCTTCCCGATCATGGCCGGGTCTACGTCCATCTTCCCGGCGATGGCTTTGCGGTGCGCGGCCTCGGCCAGCCAGCCGCAATGGATGAGCGTTGCGTTGGACAGGAACGCTTTATCGACCTGCGCCGGGAACTGACTGCACCCGATGACCCATACGCCCTCGTGTCGCCCTGAGTTGCACATGCGCTTCCACAGCGGCGGTCCCCATGACGGCGTGGTGAAGTTCGACAGTTCCTCGATCAACAGCGCGCAGTTGGCAGACGCATAGGCCAGCTTGCACACTAGGTCGAAGATTTTCCGGAAGTGATCAGCCGTGCAGGACTTCGGGAATACGTAGCGAACGGCGTACGGCTTGGCCGCGCCAGCCGCGACGACGGTGCGGGCCAGGTCGGCAGCGGTCACGGCCTTCGCGAACTGGCCGTACTCGTCTTGCGGGTCAAGAATGATGATCCGGCGTGGTTTCAGGCGCTTTAGCTCGCGTTTTAGCCATAGCCCCTTGCCCGTGCCCGACTGGCCCATGACGGCCCATATCTGCGCCTTATTCTCGACTGCCATCGCCCTGCACTTTCAGCACGGGTTCACCAACGGCGCGCTGGTCTTCCAGCTTCGCTTGCCGCGCCTTCTCGGCCTGGCGGGCGCGGTGCGCGCCGTATGCAGGCATACAGAAAAACGCCGTACCCATTGCGAGGGCCAGTTCTGGCGAGTTGCCGACACCGGACCAGCCGTACTTGTCGGCCACGGGAACAATCGCGTTCGCCATTTCCATGCACTTGGCGTCGCTGTAGTGTTCGGCCAATTCGGGGAAAGCCGCCGTGATCGCCCAGGCCAGCGTTTTCGGCACGATGAACCACTCTGCAGCTTTCGCGGCGGTTTCGTCCACCGGGTCAGGCGGCGCAATGATCTTGCCTTTGTCGTCCAGATTGCCCGATGCAGCCGCCTCGGCGTAGGCCGTGGCCCCTGCGTCGATGGCGTCGCCTTCGCGTACCAATGCTTCCATTTCTTGTTCGGTCATGGCTTATGCCCCCGCGAACATCGGAAACAGGCCGCTACGCGCTTTTTTCGGCGGCGGTGGTGCGCTGGTATCAACCGGTGCCGGTTCGTGGCTTGGCGGGGCCGCTGGCGCGTCCGGTACGCCCGCCTCTGGTCGCGTGATTGCCAAGAGCGAGCGTGCCTGACCTTCGCTACGCGTGTGCAACTGCACTCCGCAGTTGTGACCTGGACAATGCACGTACGGATAAGCGGTTTTACCCGCCTCTTTATCCGTTTTCACCTTTACGAACGCCGCTTCGTGGCCGCACTTGAGCGGGCAGACGGTACGGCCAAGTAGTTTCGATGCCATGTTTTTTTCTCTCTCAGATGGACCGCGCCGCCTCCCTCGGCGCGAGTTTTGTTACGCTGGTTGTTCGGTCGGCGCTGGCGCCGGGAACGCCGCAAGCACATCGGCGCGGGTCGCCGCGACGGCATCCACCACGGCCAGTTCGGTTTGCTCGATCTCGCGGGCGATGGCGCGCACGATTGCATCGGAATCCACGCCAGCCGGGATCGCGGCGACAACGCGGTCGACCTGTTCCGGCGTCATGACGGCCAGGACCGTAGCGGGCGGGTTGGTCACTGGCTCGACCGCGTTCGCGAGAATGTCGGCCAGGTCTTGGCGCGCCGATTGGAAAACCGAATCGCCTTCGGAGCGAATGTATTGGTAGTCGTGCAGCTTGGTGAGCTGGTCTTTCAGCCACGACAGACGGTCGCGGGTTGCTTCGTTGATCAGGACGATCATTTGATACCTTTCATGAGGTCTTGCCAGTTGAGATGTGCCGCCAGATCGCGAAAGAAGTCTTTCACCGGGCGCGGCAGAAAAAACCCGTACTGCTTGAACAGCGCGACGGCGCGCTGCTCTAATTCGATGCTTTTGTTATCCATCCGATTTCCTACGTAGATCGCTCAGGTGCCACCCCGCGTGGCGCGGGGAATGTTCTTTGAACAGCGCGTTGCGCGCCTTCTCGTCGTCCACGCTCCAACTCTGGCCGCCTGGCAGGCCGTCGCCTCGGTTTTCCAGTGCCATTGCGCGGGGCGCGCGTCCGTCGAATTCGGGATCGGCCGTACAGTTATTTACACCAGTCCAAGGAGCGGCAGGGGCCGCGCCCGCACCGTCGCCCTGCTCGACAGTCCAGCGATACCGCACCGACTCGTAGACCTCGTTCGGATACGCAACGGCATAGACGCCCGCTGGCCGCTTGTCGTCATAGGTGACATAGCGTCCCTTGATGGTGACTTCACGCGTGGCGATCTTGATGGCAGCACTACGGCCCACCGTTGGCCCGCCTTGCGCCATCATGTAATCGGCAAAGCTGGCTTGCTTCGCCACGGCTGGATCGTCGCTTTCAATTTTCTGACAGGCAGCGTGCGCCGCTTTCAATGCGTCGGGCGCGGCCTGCATCGCCTCGGCCTTCACGCGGCGCAGCTCACGCCACACGCCTACAGGCGCGCCGCCGATTTGCTGGAACTGGCGAATGCCCCACACCTGCGCCCAATAGGTGACGCGCTGCGACGGCGTGATTTCGACTTGTCCAAAACTGTCCGTAGCGATTACATACGTGGTGCCGTTCTCGAACGTCTTGTGATCGCCTACGCCGTGGCCGTCAATGTTTTTGCTCACGTACTTGGCGATGTATCCCGCCGCCGTCCCCTTGCCCGCCTCGATGTTCACCAGCTTGACGCGGTTCTCGAGCGCGCCCTTTTCGTCGCCGTCTTCTTCCAGCGCGTAGTGGCGCACGATTTCTTCCATGCGGGCGGCCTGGCCCGCATCCACGAACAGCAGCATGTGCCAGTGCGGGCAACCGTCGCTGTGTGGCTCGGCAATGCGGAATCCATACGGACGGATGCCGGCGCGGTGCAGGGCGGCGCGGATCAGACCCCACACGCCGACTAGGTAGGCTTGCGCATCGCGCGGCGTCGCGCCGTTGTACTTGGCATTCGTGCCGCCTACGCTGTGATATTTCGATGGACAGGTGATCGTCCAGAACATGCCAACGGCGCGCATCATGTCGGCCACTTCTTCAAAGCCACGAATGCGCGTCATCAGTTCGCCACGGCGAAGCGTCTTGTTCGCCATGCCCTTATCGGCAAGCTCGGCCACCGTGAACGACTGGCCGTTCTCGTTGGTGGCAATGCGGCGCTCCAGCAACTCACGATTGGCACGGTTTTGCTTTTCCTGCAAAAGCGCCGACTCCCGGCTGATATACGGGTCATTCCGAACAGAGGTCATGCCCAGTTGGATGGACGTATGCTCAAGACGGCGCTTCCACTCGGTGCGCAAATGCTTGCGCCACCATGCCTTGTCGAGCGCCCGCGCCAACTGCTCTTGTTCGGTGTCGCCCTTTGGTGGTGCGATACCGCGCCGCGCGCACTGGACGGCCACAGCGGCGAGGATCGCGTCGGCGGTGCGCAACTCGTCGCAGCAACGATGCACGATGCGGGCGGCGGCGTCGGCGGCGTGCCAGATTGCAGGCTCACCGGCCAACTGCCCGCGCTCGTCGGCCAGCGGCAGGCGCTCGTCGTCCAGCAGCAGGCCGTCGATCAGGTCGATTTTCGATTGGTGCGCCTCTTGCCCGTCGCGGGCGAAGACGGCATACATGGCGCGCGCCATGCGCGTCGGGATGCCCCAGTTGAGGTCGCGCATCAGTGCATTTCCCGGTCAGACGGCGACGGCATCGCGCCGCCCTGCATGCATTTCTGAACGGTTTGCAGGTCGCCAATCAGGCGGTTGAGCGACACCCACACGCGGCCACGCTCGAAAGCGTTGAACTTGCACAGCGCATCCTCGGCGCGCGCTTTGTGCAGGCCAGCCGACATCACGGCGACAGTGCGCACGCCAAGCGGCATACGGAGCCAGAACGCCGCGCGCACCGCCTCGGCGTCAGCAGGCCGCACCAGGCCCGATTTCACGGCGTGTACGCGCTCCATGCGGATTTCCACAGGCGTGGCGTCAATCTCGGCGCAGATGGCGGCGAATTCGGCCAGGTAGACCGACGTGGCGATTTCTTGCGGCGTGGCGCGCGGGCCAGCGACAGCGGCCAGTGCGGCCAGTTCGATGCGTTCCGATTTCATATCAGCGCTTCCGCAGGTACTGCGTGCGCAGCAGGATTTCGATTGCCTGATTGGCTGTATGGCCGCGCGCCTTGCGCTTCGCGTGAAATTCCTCGACCAGTTCGCCGGGAAGGTTCAGCGTCAGCGCGCGCAGGTCTTTTTTGTTACGCCATGCAATGGCGCGTTCGCTGGCGGTCGGCTTGCGCGGACGCTCCCCGGCCAAGTCGTGATCCGGCAGCAGTTCGCCGGTCTTGGAGTCGCTGGATTGGCGCATATCGCTTCCCTCGTAGTGAACAGATGGTCCGGCACCGAAGTCCATTACACCCACCCCATGAACCAGGCGGCGAACGGCGATGCGATGATCACGGCACTCGCGACGGCAGCGATTGCATTTTCTGTAACCGAAGTTGCTGATTTGTAAGATTGTGTAAACATTACGCGCCCTCCCAGGCTTGTTTTTTCCTCGTAGGCGGTGAAGTCGGGCGGCGGCGATCAGCCGATTTGCCTAGGAGGGAGGTGGATTTCCGCCCGACAACAGGAATGTACATGATGCCCCGCATGTAGTGCAAGTCCTACATGCATGATGGCTCCCATTACTTGCACACATGTAGCCCTTGAAGTACATTCGCCCTGTACCCGCCTACGCCTAGGCGGGCCTAGCCCTAGGAGAGCTACATGAATACATTGGAATACCTTGACGCGTGCAAGACGCGCCTAGGCATAGAGAGCGACTACGCTTTGGCTAAGGCTCTGAAAGTTACCCAATCGACGGTTTCAAGCTACCGGATCGGTCGCAGCCGTATTGACGATGAGGTCGCCTTGACTGTTTCTGAAATTTTGGGATTGAACCCGATGCAGGTGATCGCCGCCGCGAACGCGGAGCGGGCGAAGACACCGGAAGCCAAGGCCCGATGGACGGGCATCATGGAAAAATTTTCCGTGTCTTTTCGTAGCCTCCTATCTCAGTGGGACGGGCAAGAACGCCGGGCTGTTCATAGGGAACAGCGCGTGATGTTCATGCAGTGATAGGCAGTATCGTCCCCTCATCCGGGGAAAAGCGAAATATAGATTATGCGGTGTTCGTAGTTTGTCGAGGATGCCTGAGCACTCATTCAGATTTCGAGCTCTCGGAAGCAAAGTTGTTAGATCTTTGGAAGTAAAACTGTTAGATGCCGCTGTTCGCATCTGTCTCACAAATTTGCTTCCAACCGCTTCCGGGAAATGCGTCAGGAGACGCACCATTCAGCTTAGATGACCTGGTGTCGATCTTCAACTGCGTCAGCGGCCGTCAGCCCCGTCCAGCAATCCAAAACCGGACGGCGCGCCGATTGCCAACCGCACTGACATCACCACTCGCTTCCCGATTGCGCGTTCAGCCTGCTGGTTGGCTCACCACCAAACACTGCTTTGTCCAGCTTCGCCAAGCGTTCTTCCAACGCGATTGCACTTTTCGCCGCGGACAGCTCCACTTCGAGCGCGGAGATTTGCCGCCGCAATTCGTCGGACGCGATGTCAGCGCGCGCAGCCGTTTCCCCAGCCTCAGCCAACCGCGTCCTGCTGTCGGCCAGTTGTACCTCGAGCACGGCAGCCCGCGCCTCGACGGCCTGCAGCTGCTCGACCTTGTTCGCTTGGTTGCGGCCGGCTTCACGTTCAAGATGCAAAGCCTGCTTGACCGAACCGAGTTCGGTCGCGAGCGCGGCCGCCTCCTTGTTCAATCGCGTCAACTCTTCCTGCTTGAGCGAAAACGCAAGCTGCGCCTGCTTCAGTTCCGTTTGTAGCCCGTGGACCTGGTGCTCATGCCGGCGTTGCTCCTGTTCGCGCTGTTCCTTGGACGCCGTACGATAATGTTCCAAGGCGTCCCGCGCATGTTTGTGCTTTTCTTCCAGCGACTCTTGGTGCCGTTCGGCGTCGGCCAGCCTGTCATTCAGGTCAAGCACGCGCTGCTCTGCGGTATGCCGTGCGATCTTCTCGGCGCCGAGCTGGTTTTGGACGGTCGCGAGGTCCTGCTCGCACGTTTCAAGGCGCCGCGAGACATCGTTGACAGCCCGTCGCGCCTCGCCGAGCTGCGCTTCCAGTTCAGCCCGGGCACGTTCGTCAGCGGCGCGCTGATCGTCCATCCGCACCCGCACCTCGTCGAGCTCAGCCGTAGCCTCCCGTTTCAGCTGTTCTGCCAGCTGCGTCGCCAGGGCGAGGATGGCATCACTGACAGCCTGTGTCGCGCCGCCCTCCTCGATCTCGATTTCGCGCAGGTATTTGTGGATCGTCGTCTTCGACCCTGTATTGCCCAAAGCAGCCCGGACCGCGTCGATTGATGGGTGTCGGCCCTGAGCGACCACCTCGTCACGGGCGCGTTTGACATCTGAAAAATACACACCTGAGCGAGCCATCACATACCCCACGAAATAACATACTGAATTACATACTAACGTAGTACATACCAAATTCCCTTGCTTTCGTGCTCATTTCGGCCAAAAAGACGACATGGGATAATCATGAATTATCTCGTGTGAGCCCCTCATCTGCCTTTGAAATGTTCGATGGTCAATACAGTTTGATACGCGTCCAGCCTATCCATCAAAATCACGACGTCGGCGAGGGAGCGACGCGAGGATTGAGTCTGTCGCGCCAAGCGCACAGCGCACAGCGGACAACGGGCAGTGTCTAGCTGCTGTCGGTGCGCATCAGCGTGCCAAGTTCGGGTGCGTAGTCAGAAGTACACAGCCTAAGCCCTTCCGGCTGGAGCACGTCCTGTGCGCCAACACCCCGCCGAATGTCTAAACGCATCAGGCCCATCATGCGGGCTGTGGATGCGGCTGCGAGCCGTTTTTCTAGAGCTTAATTCCAAGTAGAACAGAAACTGCCCTCAACTTTTCGTCCGGCAAAAGAGCCAATTTCTCTGCGAGTGCCAGAATGTGGGGCTTGACGCCGTGATCAAGGTACTTCGGCATACCGTCTTTTCGCTTCGATCCTTTCCCAGACTCTAACCACAGTGCATCAACTCCAAGTGCGGCTGCTATTTCGGCAATGTTCCTAGCTGTCTTGTGTTCGCCGGTCTCCAGCGCACCGATAGTCGATTGTAAGACGCCCACACGATTTCCCAATGCTTGTTGTGTGAGGTTGGCTTCCGTTCGTGCTTGTTTCAGCCTGTCCTTTAGTAATGACATTCGTGCTTTCTATTTTTTGCCAGGCCCTGTGCCCGTTCCTCTCAATGCCCCCTTCCTCGCCAAGCGGCGAAGCGCGGTGGGTGCTGCTGCGATTTTTCTTGTGCTTCAAGCCTCGATAAAAATCGCCAACGCCTTCAACTTCTCTAAATGTAGATCCTTAAGTCGATCTGCGATGCGCATGACCAAGGCTTCTTTCGTAACGTAATCAGCCATAGGCAATTCGAAGGGCTGGTCGAGGGACCTAGCTAGAAGCAAGTAGTCGCGTTCCAGTCGTCGAGCGGCCTTTTCTCCAAACGAGGCTTTCCCTGACAAAAGCTGTGAAACGTAGCTGTGGTCGTCAGCCTTGATCTGGCGGCCTGCAAGGGCGGTCCGTAACCTTTCCCGACGCGTCGCTTTGTCCATATTTCGTTTTTCCTTATTGGACAGGCACGACGCCTGACCCTCTCAATGCATGAGCCCCGTCATGAGGGCCTTGGATGCTGCTGTGTGCGTTTTCCTATCTCTGTCAACTCAGCCCGCCGCGAGCCGGGAGGTGAGCTTTTTTTACGAAATCCGTCATCCATGACTCATGTGTTTCTGAGAAGATAAAGCGCGTTGCATTGAAAACGGTACGCCTGTTAACTTCTCGCACTTGGCTTGGCTGGGCATCAGTATGGCGCGGAGTGTTGCTCCCGCTGTGACGGCATATCAGTGCCGCTCGACTGCTAAACGCGATGGTCAGCTCTGAAGTTGGGCGTCCAATGCCATCGGTTGAAAAGAAGAATACCGGATGGTCAGAAGATAGGTAGCTTGGCTCTTTCGTATGCAGAATCTCCCACGACATCCTTGCTATCGTACCTTCGACATCTCGCTTGAACTCGGTTCTCATGCTCTCATGCCAAAGTGCAGTCGAGGGATCGGCAATGTGCTGATCAATGTACGCGTTTGCCTTTGTTCGTTGTTCTTCGTTCGCAAGCTTTGGAATAAGCTCGCGTCGGAGTGCTTCAGCCACTCCCGGAATATTGTTCAGGAACCGGTCGCGGCCGGCCGGTACCCGTTTCCACAGAAATGCAATGTATCGTGCGAGAGCCGACCGATCGTGTTCGGTCAGTGACTCTCTTTGACGCAGTCGCTCTATGGCGTCTCGTGCTGGTCCTTCGACCTGTTCAGTTATGAAAGTCTCAACTTCGTCCGGCCATAAATCTCGTTCGTTTGCAACTGACTTCGGTTGGCTGCCAAACCATTGTGCCCTTGCCTTGTCGAAAACATGAAGCCCACCTTCGTGAGTAAACCCGCGAAGTAAGAACTGAGGAATGTAATGTTTTCCCATGCGGCTTCCGTGATTCGTAGAGTTTCGGTTTAGCCGCTGAACGGTTTAGCCGCCGTCAAAAGTGCCGATCGAGAAAGTTTAGTAGTTCAAGTCTTTTGAATTATTTCCATAAGCGGTGGTGTTGTTGCGCACCCGCTCCTTAGCTACTTTAAAATCCTCAATAACCTGATCTCGGCTCTTACCGAGCAACTCTACTCCATATTTCAGAGCCAGCTCCTTAAACCCCTGTTGGCTCATCATCTAATCTTTTAAGACTTCACGCTGCTGTTGGTAACTTTGTTCCAGCTGCTCATACGCAGTTTTCCATTCAACAAGCGAGCTCTCCGCATCTTCTAATTCTTTTCTGGACTTTTTATTCTTCCTTCTGAGAATATCCGCTTCGACTTCGGCTTGCTGGACTGCGGCTCTAGCATTTGACTGTCGTTGAATCAATACAGTGTTTGTCGCAACGACATTGTTAAGAATTTCTGTCTGGACAATATTTTCTGCAGTATCAAATGCTTCCTTGACCGACTTCCCCGCATCACCACCCGGAATTTTAGGAAAAATGGACATCATGTATCTCCTAATTAAAATTCAAAACACTTTCGACTTCGTCACAGCCCCCCGGCCTTGGGAAGAATTTGCTTTCCTATTGTTTCAACGCTTCACCAGCTTCCGGCACTACGGCCAGCCGAAGTCTGGCAGCGCATTCGGCGAATTCATGCGCCAATGCTTCGCGATCAACTGAACTAATCGAACTCGGCGACGACACCAGGAAGTCATCGACGAGTGCGCTTACGGACACAAGATGTTGCTCGACCATGTAGCGCACCCCCGTTTTCTTGTTCTTAAAAGCGATGCCGCTCCGAGCTGGCTCATCTGTCCAGGTTATGCGCGGATAGATTCCTATGTATGCCGGATCTCCTGCCGTTGGTGGGTGTAAATCTACTTCAATGGGAAGCTCCCCGCCTACATTTATCACAGTAAAAACCATAATCTGTTTTCCTACTCAGGAATGATGCTGTAGCGACGTTCGCCTTTTGGCGTCGTTACGATGCCATTCTCGATGAAGCCGATCAAAACACCGTTCAGCGTGTAGAACTCGTCGCCATCAACCCGAAAGAGAAGGGATGTCCCGCTCCGCACAAACTCGTCCTCGTCAATTCGGCCGACCAATGCGCCGCTGGTTTCTTTGACCGTGTAGCGGCCTTTACTGTAATCGATCATTTTTTTCCTGTTCGCCGGCACCGTGCCGATTATCTCAATGCACCAGGCCCGTCAGGCGGGCCGTGGATGCTGCTGTGCGCGTTTTCGTCGCTGGCTAGGCACAGCACCCTACCCTCTCAATTCCAACGCCAGCTCGTGGCTGGCATCAGGCTGCTGGAATTTGTCCATTCAGTTAGCGGCAAAGATTTCTGTCTCGCCGTGCTCGGATCACCGCTATTCAGTTTGGCTACAGGCCCTCGCCTCGATCGAGCGCGCGAGCAATGTGATCGCGCCTGCTCGGCCGATCGATGCCATTTTATGTCTTGCAGAAGGATGGTGAACCCGATAACAGCGTATTGTCTTATCGAGTACGAACTCCCATAAGTAGTGTGCAGGGGCTATTCCTGGATACGACTTTGTGTCTGAGCAGCGGGTACCCTCGCCGACTGGGAAGAAGTCTCGCCGTTGTTTCGCCGAGGTAATGCCGTTCGCGAAAATGATGTAGTCTGGCTTTAGTAAGCGGATTTGCTCGCCTAACAGTTGCTGAGACAGACGTTTGACGGTTTCGAACTCTGGGCAGTTCATGGGTGAGGATTTTCGCCAATCAAAGCAGAACAAATTCGAATAGATCAAACCATCTTTGTCGGTTACGCTTGCAACATTACGCACAAAATTATGAAAAGTATGACCACGGTCGGGCCTTTTTTTGCGAAGCTCTTTGGCGAAAAAGTCTTGATGCTTACGCATACTTGCCTAGACATACTGCTCGACTGACTCGTAGTCGAAGTACTTGCCTTTCTCGCCTGCGACCTTTAGGGGCTCCCATCCGGCTGTTTCGCTACCAATTATCATCACCTTCTTCTTGGCTGAGCGATAGGTCTCGTCGACAGTTGGAAGGAACAATCCGGGAAGACCTTTCGCGCCGCCGCGCCGAAGCTCTGGCGTCTGCAGGTATGCGGGATCGATTCTATTCAGCACGTCCACGTACGCGGCTTTTAGCTCTCTATTGTTCATATGTCTTTATCATCTGTATTGCATGCCGGTCGACTACTTCGCCCAGCGGACACGTTTCAAATCCCGGCGGCGTTTCCCGCTGAGTTAGTTTTTAGCCTGGTCGATTGCCTGAATAGCCGTACGCGAGGCCAGTTCTACAGCATCGATCTGCTTTTGCAGACGGTATTGCCCAAGAATGCCCAACTTCGCCTTACGAGCGCGGAGCGCTGAGACATCACGCAATTCATCCAGGTCGGCAATATCACCCAAGGAGAGTAGAACCTTCTCCTGCTCCGTCAATGCATCACCATTCGCAATCATCGTGTTTTCCTCGGTGCATTATTGGTTTGGCAACGGCCATAGCCACGATGCTGCAACCCAACCAATTAGCGGCCAAGCAGCGAACTTAGTAAAATGAAGCACTACCTCAAGTATCCCTCCGCGAGTGGCGATGTCGTCAAAGACGCGCACCTTTCGATACTTTTCGAGCGAATCCGAAATCGTTGCCGTATCGTTTCCTGCCATGCAAGATTCCAGGGCCTGTAGAGCGGTAATGCTTTCGTTATGGTATGTGTCGCGAGCGTTGGTCGCTTCCATCGCGTGTAAATCATTCAGACCTGCTATCAATAAAATTGATAACGCAAGAAAGACCTTTATTGGTATATCGAGATCACTTGCGAACAGTCCCATGAAGGCAATGCCCCCGCAAAGTAAGTCAAAGGCAAGCCAGTACCATCCGAGTGCTCTTTTCAAAGTCCTGTCCCCTCGTCGTTCGCCAGCACCGTGCCAGCTTTCAATGCACTGGGCCCGTCATGCGGGCCTTGGATGCTGTTGTGCGGGTTTTCCGTGAGTTTAGGTGATCGCATCGACAGCAATAGGCAGCACCATGACAACGAGTACGAGTATCACCTTCACTGCAAATGGCAAGGTCATAAAGCTGCGCAATTGCCCCTGAATCGCGGGGTTGGAGAAAAGCCCTGTCGGTTTCCCCTTCGACGACTCATGTGTCCAGTGAAGAATACCGATCGCCCCCAGTACAGCCATCGAGATAGCGAAGGCTGTGCCGACCGGGCCATTCATCGTTGGACTCATCTGCAAAAGGAGGAATAGCAGTGCTGATGTTGCTGTAAGGAGGAGCATGTCATATGCCTTCCCCGCTGCCGGCCAGGTTGTCGGGGTGCCGATCGGCACCAGGTTGTTTTCTGAGGTTGTTACAAGGCCGCGTACTGGTGCAGCGCAAAGCCCAGCGGCCCACGCGTAGCCTCGATCAGACTACGCATCGTCGCGGCCGCTATCCTTCCATCGGGGTCTTTGGGCACCGCAATGCTCGCCGACGGACGCGTCTTTCGATTAGGCCACGTGCGCGACTCGAAATAGTTGAATTTGAACCCGTTGATTTCACCAACTTCCGTGACAATCGCCCTGAGTGCTTCCTTGATGCCTACATATCGCGAATCCTCAATGTGGAATTCGACGTAGAGTTCTCGGCTCTCTGCGTTGTCGCGGAATTCGTAATGTACTTTCTCTGGCCAACCGTCTACGGCGATTAGGGTGTAAAGCGGGTTCGATTGGGGTCGCACTGACACCCCCATAGGACACTCAGTTTTGAAGGCAGTGACGGCGGCGTGCATCTCTGGCGACATTCGGTACCTCTTTCATTATATTGGCTATTGGCAAGCGTCGGGTGACAGTCATCTCTGGATTTCTTTGTACGCCGGCACGTGCCAGTTTTCAATGGACCAGGCCCGTCATGCGGGCCTTGGATGCCGGTGGGCGGATCCCCGCTCTACCAATGGTGGACTGTGTGGATCAAAAGAATGAAAGCGATGACCCATAGGATATTGCGTATACCGTCAAGCCGGTCATAGCACTGCTTTTGCATCTTCCAGCTATCGACTAAGCGTTCATCTAGCCCTACACCGTTGGTCCTTGGACTGCCCAGCAGAGCATCCTGGATCGCTTGCGTATTCCCTTGAATGCCTTCGAGCTTCTCTAAAAAATCCCTGGCATACCCTACTTGTGTATCTTGATGCATACTTTTCCTGTGATGCGGCGAACTACTCTGGCATTTTCGATACACAAGCAGTCTTGGGTTGGGTCGGGCAAAAATGGTTCTCGTAGTGCATGAAGCCTTTTAGTTTGGCACGGCACCTCAGGTACTCAACACCGTTCTTCGCCTTCTTCGTTTCAGACTCGCAGTAGGACTCCGAAAGCGGCACCATAGAGCCATCGAAATGGGTGTAGTGCGCGTACAAGTTTGAGTGTGCAATTTCTCCGGGGGCCGGTTTGTACTCCGAACACCCAGCACAGAACGCAATCAGTGCGGCCGATACAGCGATCTTCAATTTATTCATGGTTTTCCTAGCGCTTCTTGTCGGCGGCCTTGATCTCTTCTTCTGTAAGCTGCAGGCGATGGAGATATGCGCCTTTTGTCATGACAGGAACTGGTTTGAGGGTGCCATCGTCACCAGCTCCGACCAGCCCGTAGGTTTTACCTTCATCGGTGAGGCCAAATGCAGCAAGGTGCCATACCGTTGCGTCGTGTTTGAAGTACCAGTCCACTGCTGGCATGATCTGGATAATGTTCATTTTTAGTCCCTTTCACAGGCCGGCACTGCGCCGCCCTTCCAATGCCGCAGCTGCGTCAAGCGCGGCGAAGGCGAACATGATAGTTGACGACGTATAGGGGAAGACTCTCCGAAATCCACACCGGCCGATCAATTAACTTTTCCTCGTTCGCCGGCACCGTGCCAGCTCTCAACGCACTAGGCCAGTCATGCGGGCCGTGGATGCTACTGTGCTCGGTCATCCGCGGTTAGAAGCTAATCTTCTCGATAACTGCGTCGAGCACTTTGACCTCGAAGGCCTGCATACGCATGATCACTTGCATCTCAGATTGAGAGCCAAGGTTACCCTGACTGATTTTTCGGCCGATCTGGTACGCCTCTCGCCAAATCGGACCGCACTTAGCGTCATTCGAGGTCAGTCCAGCCTTTGTAACAAGCCGCGATGCTACGCTTGCCACCAGCTCTTTCTGAGCACCATACGCTGCCCCTGCGACCTCGCAAAAAGCCAGTGGGTCAGGCTTCGCTGTCTCTGCTGCAGACGTTGAAAGGCTTAGGACATAAACGATGGTCGGAAAAATTGTTTTCACTGTGTTTTCTGTGGTTACCGTTCAATGATCGGAAGTGCTGTGTCCCAGAGCAATTCGTATGCCCCGATTTTCAACTTTGCCGTCTCGTCCGCTCTCACGATTTCAGCTGGTGAACGCTTAGCGAAATCCTTCAGCGACTGGGTCAAAGTCCAAGCAAACGTTCCGTCGATGAAAATGGCGCGGTCGTGCAGTGTGCGCGTGGGGGAGAGCCGGACGTCAAGGGGCCTATCAGTTCCATGCTGGGCAACCCACTTGCTCGCTGCCGGTCGCAAACTCTCCTTGAACGCTTTCTCATCCGCGAGCAACCGTAGATTTACGGTAGCGGGTACGGCAAGTCCAAATTCTGTCAATGCTGTCTCGTCCATGTATGGATCAACGATAAACACATCATTACTGGCGGTTTGAAATATTTTCGACAGAGCGGCGTAAGTATCGAAGCTGCTGCCGACAGGAATGAAAGAACCTGCCGCGGCACGCGGGACCTTTAGTTCGCAGTGTGCAAGTGCTCGGTGAAGGATCGTGAACACTTGTTCTAGTCCGTTGCCATACACTCCAGCGGGAATGTTCTTCACCGCGGTGGTGTATTCAATAGCATCTATTCCTACCCCGACCTCGGCAACTAAGGCATGGCCCCGGGCAAGCCATTGTTGTCCAGCTGTGGTTCTGAACTGGCTTCGGTCATTTACATCCGGAGCCGTCTCCAGAAGGCGACCTAATTGCACATATAGATACTGGTAGTCCTTCGTCATCTACTTTCCTTGTCCGCCGGACCGAGCCGGCTCTCTCAATGCACCGGGTCCGTCAAGCGGACTGTAGAGGCTATGTCATCGATTTTCGCTGGAATGATACTTCACGGAGCAGATCCTTCAGGCCGTCGACAGGCGCTGTATACCGCTCCTCGCCGCCCTTAATATGGAAGGCATCAGGATCAACGGACCTCGCCTTCGTCTCGAACTGTGTCCATAGTTCCTCAAACTGCTCAGGTGTGATGAAACCGGTTCGAGACTTGACTGTCATGGTCGCTCCTCCTTCTCATTATTCCGTGATTCCTAGAGTTTCGGTTTAGTTACTGAACGGGACTTCCGGTCAGTTAGCATGATCAATAAAGGGAGTGTCCAACGTGCGCTTACCACTAGACTTCTTGCGCCTCAACAGATCCATGTCGTTAGCCCCGGCGAACACCGATTCTTCGTCTTCGAAGGCCTGTCGACTCTCGCGCTCATCGTCAAACTGTGAGTCGATTTCGTAAAGGTAAGCACGCAATCCATCGAACTGCTCGAGGACTCGGTCAAGCTTCGCGTGCACCTTCGCCAGCCGCGCATTTAAGTACCATCCATGAGCGAACCACACAACGGCGCCGGTAATGATCACTGTAGTTTCAATGCTCAAGTGTTTTCCGACCGATTAGTCGTTCCAGTCGCGATACATGTGCCAACGCTGATTGTGGGTCTTATACTCCCAGAGCGAAGTCGAGTAACCACCCTTGGCGTTGTAGAATCGTACGTCTCCACTGAAGCCATCGGCTGTAGCTTCGACCGAGATTTGAGGATTCGACATTCCGATGTCAGGCAGCTGTGAAATCAGCTCGCGATACCTCTCCTTCACCTTTTCGGTCAAGGCCGTGCGGATGTCATCCGGCACTGGTACGAATTTCTTCACCATTGTTCTTCCTATGTGTTGGCTACCGGCCGTATCGGGGCGCCCTGCGGTACCAGGTTGTTTTCTGTTGTATCAGCCTATCGAGTACCACGGGACCGAAGAGCTACCGTTGGCATGGCCACGCGCAGGGCACACGTCTTCGCCACGAATTTCAAACTCCGGTACGAAGGAGCTTCCTCCGCGGGGATGACCACGGGCTGGGCACAACTCGTCCCCATCAATCTGGTAATGTGGAATCGATGAGCTTCCGCCGGGATAGCCTCGTGCGGGGAAGACTTCTCCGTTGCGAATCTCATAGTATGGAACCGAAGAGCTACCATCGGGGTGCCCGCGGGCTGGGAAGAGTTGAGGCATCGTTTTTCCTCACTGTTACTTATGCTTGTACTCGGCAAGCGCGCTTTCATATTTCGCTCGTGCCTCAGCGTCGGGCATGGGTTCTATGTAGCTGTCGCCGTAAATCGTAGCCATCGTCAAGTCGATAGAACGGCGATTGCAGACCAAGCTGCCACGATCGTCACTGTCGGGTTTGTAGGCTGGACCGTTGACGCATACTTTATAAAGTGCTGTGCGTACTTGCTCCTTGCTGGGAGATTGCTGGTGCCCGATGGCAAAACCCACAGCCATGCCTGTGATCGCAAGAACCACGCCGACCCAGTTGCTTTTTTTGTCCATGTCTTATGTGCTCTATGTGCCGGCGTCCGGCCGGGTCGGGGCGCCTTGCGGCACCAAGTTGTTTTCCTAGGCATTGGTCGCGATGTTCCAGCAACCATCGGCGTACACGTAGCGCCGATCGATAACAGCTCGAAGCCAGTCGTCCAGACCGGTCACCGTGTTACCAACGTGCCAAACCTTTGGGTCTTCACCGAGCAGAAGGCCCGAGATCGGGAACTCGGTGATTAAGGGGAAGAAGCTCAGCCGGCCAGGTGGAAACTTCCCCGCCCATTCACGTGTCCTGCGCAACCGGCCTGTCACCTTCGTGACTGTCGATAAATTCGCACGTCGGGTCAGCCAGTAACACTCAACGCCATATCGCGCGTACCGCTCCTGCCTTGAAACGTACTCGTCTACGGTTTGATAGGATCGCTGAAGCTCGACGGCGATACGTCGCCCGTCGAACTCGAACAACGTGTCTGCTTTCCATTCATCGCCAATCACACCTCCAGCAACCTCAGCTTCGCCGGTCAGGCCAATCGACTGTAGCGCTGCCAACAGCGGCCTTGCCTTCGATGTGCCATTGAGTTTCGGGCGCTGTTTCGCACTCGTCGCTCAGATGCGCGAAGAACTGCACGCCGCGCACGCTCGTCTTTGGAATGGCGGGCGTCCGACAGCAAGGCATAAGAAAGTCCCCGACACTCGCTCCCTTTTTCAGTGCACTCCATTCCGTCGACGGAATCAGATCAGCTGTGATGGGGATGCCTGCTTTTGTTATAGCGTCCGAAGACATACTTTTCCGCGATCAGATAAGTTTCGGATCGTCGGGATTACGTTTGCTAAGGTCGGCGAGCACCTTATCGTTGTCAGATCGGATCGTCGCCTTCGCCTTACGGCGCAGTTTCTCCAGTTGGGCAACCAGGTTGTCGATCGCTTCATCCACCTCACGCTCGGACATCATGTGAGAGCTGATAAGCAGCTCGCCATCGACCTCCATATGGTCGGCGATGCCCACGGCAACTGCGGCGCCAGCGGGCATGTCGCCAGCCTTCCATTTGGCCAGTGATCGCCATAACAAAAATCTATTCATCAGTTTTCCTCAAACTTACGGCGTAATTAGTTTCGTGTCCGCGTACTCAGGACCGAACTAAACAACAGTTTCGAGGGGGCCGTCCATGTAGTTGAAAAGCCGCTGCCCTTGTTCCAATGACCACCATGCGTCGACCACAACAACGTCGTGCGGAACGACCGTGTTTTTAACCCTAACCTTTGTTCGTTCATCGAGTCGATCACGCAATGAACGAAGGGCCGTTTTGGCTGCGCCGTCTAGTTCCAATACGTATGCTGTTTCCATGTCTTCTCCTTTACCTGCGCTTGCCACTCTCATATGAGCCAGGAGTACCGGGGAGCCTTTCCCGCTGACCTTGCCACGTCTTATCGCGATCAGCTTTTGTAGACTGCGAAACGGTACTCTGGCTCAACTGCCAGAAGCTTACCACTGAGCCGGCCAGGCCTCTTCGGACGCTTTTTCGACATGACCTTTTCCTCGTTCGCCGGCACCGTGCCAGCTCTCATTGCACCAGGCCCGTTATACGGGCCGTGGATGCTGCAGTGCGGGTTTTAGGGGACTATTCCAAAACAAGAAGGAGAAAGGGATCTTGAGACTTCTGACCTTCACGATTTTCTTGAACGACACAGTGCGCGATCGAAACAATCTTGAGCTCGTTTTTCTCGACCGAACGTACAGTGTCTCCGACTTCGGGGCGGCAGGCTAGCGCCCACGGCCATGTGTCATCTTTGTGGAGGTCCGGCACCTTGCAGAGAACGCTGAACCCTGTTTTCATAAACCCCATACATGTTCCTTAATTGCGGCTCCCGGCCGTCTCGGGGTGCCGATCGGCACCAGTTTGTTTTCCTAGGCAGCGCCCGAGGTACGCGAGCGGATGTTTTGCTGGCGTTCGATGACCTGTTTCGCCACGTAGATCGCCATACGGTGGTCTGCCTTGGCGATCCAGTCATTGAGCTGTTTCACGTCGTCGGCGCGGTCCGCGTATTCAGTGGCCTCGGCATGAACGCGGTCGACCAGCTGCTGCAGGTCGGCTGGCAGCCCATTCGCCTGGACCTCGCGGAACTGCTGCTGTCGCTGGACGATCTGCTTCGCCATATAGATCGCCATACGGTGGTCTGCCTTGGCGATCCAGTCATTGAGCTGTTTCACGTCGTCGGCGCGATCCGCGTATTCAGTAGCCTCGGCATGAACGCGGTCGACCAGCTGCTGCAGGTCGGCTGGCAGCCCATTCGCCTGGACCTCGCGAACTTGCTGCTGTCTCTGGACGATCTGCTTCGCCACATAGATCGCCATACGGTGGTCTGCCTTGGCGATCCAGTCATAGAGCTGTTTCACGTCGTCGGCGCGGTCCGCGTATTCAGTGGCCTCGGCATGAACACGGTCGACCAGCTGCTGTAGGTCGGCTGGCAGCCCATTCGCCTGGACCTCAGTGAACTGCTGCTGCCGCTGGACGATCTGCTTCGCTACATAGATCGCCATGCGGTTGTCACCTTTTGCGATCCAGTCTTGGAGCTGATTTACATCTTCGGTACGCGCGGCATATCCAATGGCCTCTGCATTCACTCGATCGACCAGAGTGCCTAGGTCGCTGGGTAGTGTGTGGTCCCCGGTCAACATGACCCGTTTGAGTTCAGTATTCATGTTTTCCGAGATCGTGTTATATGCCTGGGATTGGCTCGCCTTTGAGCAACTTATCAGTGACGAAGGTGCCGATCTGTTTAACGACCTCAAACGTCAGTTCTAGTTCCTTCGCTTTTGCTACTTTTTTGATACTTGACCATGTAGTATCGCTGCGCAGCGTATCCAGCAGGTCGTACCCAGAATAGGTAATTTTCACGACGTGCGCGGACGGCCCGTTCATTTTGTGTAGGAAGTTTGCATCCACATATCCCGCCTCGTGCAGCATTTCCATATGAGCCACTACGAGCTTAGGATCACTGTCAATCTCGCTAGGAAGCAGTACTTCACCCGGCGCCTTCGCTTCCGCCGCAACTAGTATGGTGCGAATAAGTTCCCAGTCCCTGTTCATAGCTTTCCCTTGTAAACCGTTTATTCGGTATTTTCCTTGCTGCTAATCGTGATCGGTGGACCCAGGTGGCTTGGGATAGCTGAGAAGGCGTTTCCGACGCACTTCACCAATGATGCGCGCATCATCCAACACAGCTGAAACACCGTGCATTGCCGCCCAACCTGGCTGCTGTCGTTCCATCTCATCGTCCCATTCCTTGGATGGATAAGGCAGCTGAGCAAGTGTCCTCATTTTTCGCATAATTTTCCTCTATCGCACGCGGCGAATCGTGTACATCGGGTTCGTCGCCGTGTTTGGCTCTACGAGCACAAACTTCATCGACGTACCTTTCATCAAGCCGTCTTTGTATGTGACCTCGACGGTGTTAGCATCGGCCTTGTAATCGACGTGCTCGATAACCCCCATGGTCTCGGTCTCACCAGGCCGGAAGATAATCGTCATGGGCATCGGTCCGCTGGCAGCCCATGTGCCTTCAAGCGGTCCCGGCGAGCCGCTGCACCCGGTTAGAAGTATTCCGATGGCAGCTAATGCGACAAAAAGCTTTTTCATTGGTTTTCCTATACCGTTGCGACCTGGCCCACACGGTCCACGATCTCGATGTCTTTGTCATCGCCACGCAGCCGGGCCACGAAGTCGGCACGCCAGTCCAAGCGAAGCCCGAAATTGTCGATCCAACTGCTCGCCTCATCCTTCGAACGAAACCCGCGGTCGAACATGGTCTTGGCGCCATAGCGTACGAACCAGCGGCACCGGTCCTGTTGTGGCACATCTGCGAAAGTGAAGCTGTCGGCGCTCATCTGTTTTCCGAGGGTTAGGCCGCAGCTTCGGCGGCGCTTCTGGAATGCAATTTCGCAAGCAGCACCGCACGAACGTCGTCGTTGAAAGCTTCGAAAGCCCGATCGCCCCGCACATGCTCCAAGCAGACGTACACCGCCGAATCCATGCTGCAACGAGTCGAGCTGGTGAAGACGCTGGAACTTGTTGTCAGTGGCGACAGGTTGCCAATCGATCCCTTGTGCGGCCCTTGGCACTCATAGCAATAAACGTGGCCGCTCTCGTCGGAATTGATAGGCCCCGTATCGTCATCAACGATGTCGGTCATCACAATTGGGCGACCCAAATCAATAAGTTCAGTTTTCGTAATTTTCCGCGATTAAAACGGTTGGCACAAGGCGACTGCTAAGTCAGCAGGAACGTCAACCTTGGCTTCAGCGAAATCGGATGGGACCACGCGATCCAACCAAGGTCTGAAGGCACGAAGTTTGGCGACAGCCTGCGGATCGATTTCTAATAGCCGCTCGACAAGCAGCATCGGTTCTGCATACGCCGTCGTTAATGTACTATCGCGAACGGCTTCTCCCCAACCAAACCTGCCGCAAACAAAGCAGGAGAACCACGTCGAGACTCCCTCGTTCAAGACGATTGTCGGAGCCGAGGTCAGGGACTCACCATCCATGGACGGATGCAATGTATGGCATACCTCATGCGCAAGCTGGTACATCATCTGAAGGTGATCATCCTCGGCCCGCCTGCTTAACTGAATCTCAATGACTCGTTCGGCAGGCAGATACACGATGCACGGCTTTCCATCGGCGAAGTAGACGGTGCCCAAGGCCCAGTCGTCCCTGGCAGCACCGAAAAGGCTCTCCGCAAGCTTGCGCATCTCTAGAGCGATTTCAACAATGTCTTCCATGCGTTTTTCCTTGCTCAAGCCGCCTCTGGTGCGCGGCCATAGATTTTGATGAAAGACACCCGATCGAACTTGCTGACCTCGGCGTCGGTCGTGCCGGCATCCGGCATCGAGCAACCGCAGCCGATTCCCAAGGATTTTGCCAGCATCGGTTCCATTCCCGCCGCCGCCTCGGTGATGACTAGACTGCACAGCGCAACGTCCTCGCGCACATCGAGGCCAGGACAAGGTGCCGACGCGCCAGGGAAGGCCATCTGCGCCAGTTCGCACAACTGGCCATTGCAGCTCTCTCCGCAGTGGTTGCACGGCGCTGCGAAGCGTGGTTTCGGCTGGAGCGGCATCGTCGGCAATTCCTATAGAAAGCCACGTTGAATTGGTTTGCCACTCTGAAGAACGCAATACTGTACCCGTCCCCCTATAGTGGGATCCCGACTAGCCGCGTGACGAACAGTGCTCTTTGCTGCACGCTTGGCCATCGAAAGAAAGGTACTTTGATCGGTAGCCGCTACACGGTATGCACGCTCGAGTTCGATTTTGAAATACTCTTGAGCCCCACACGCCTCGCCACCGAGCACGATATATTCAGGCTCTGGAGACGGGCGAACGAGGATCGCGTTCGGCTCATTCATTCCGTGTCCGTACAAGGCCCCGCCGACATATGCTCCGTCTACGTCGACGCCGCCGGCAAGCAGGCCCACTTTAATCCTCGACATATCCGTGGAATCAGGAGTGACGGATGCCACAAGAAGCGTGCCAGCGTTCTGGATTGCCCTCGTTAGGGAACTTATAAGATCATCCCCGTTCAACAGCATGTGGCTAGAAACCTTAAGCTCGTTGACCACGGCTGTCGACGCCATAACGGCACCGAATTCAATGACGGCTCGCGATTCGGCTAGCTCGACGATTTTCTGAGCCTCATTCGTAAGAACTTCATATGCGTTCGAACGACGTCCGTCGGCCACCATCAACACCGCGTCACCGATTGCGACTGCTATTCCGATTGACATTTTATCCTTTAGCTCAAGTGCGATCTCAAGCAGCGATCGCGGATTCCTTCAGCGACTGCATGAACAGCGCTCGGAAGTGCTTGTGTTCCGCTTCGAGACTCTGCGTTACCGCCGTAGCCTGCGCAAGCTGGCTGGTTGTCATGGCCACCGCAGCGTCGTGCGGGCCGTGGGTGCTGCTATGGGTTTTCCGTTATTGGATGCGGCGCAGGGTGTACATCGGATTGGTCGCTGTGTCCTGGTTCACGATTGTGAACGCGATCGCGGAGCCTTTCATCATCCCATCTTTGTAAGTCACCTTGACCACATTCCCGTTCGTGGCGTAGTCAACTTGTTCGATCACACCCATTGCCTCGGTTTCGCCAGAGCGGAACGTGATCGTCATCGGTACGAGACCGTCAGCCTTCCATGTTCCTTCGAGTGCCGCAGGCGAACGGTTGCATCCCGATAGGGTCGCCACCATTAGCAGAGCTGCGATAGCATGATTTCTCATCTTTTTCCTTGGTGTTCCGTTATTTACAGTAGGGCCGGTCAGGAAGGCTAAAAGTTTGCCAGTCGCAAGATATGTACGTGCCTGCTCTATGCAACTATGAAGCCATATCCAGTCAAGCCAATCAACCCAATAACTCCAATTCCAACGGCCATCACTACAACACATCCGCTTTGACTCTTCCGTTCTGACAACCGAGTCATGACTAGGCGATTGTATTCTTCGTTATAAACTCTGCTGAATTCAGCTTGGTCTTCCATACTCATCCCCGCTATGTACGAACGAACCCGGGCTTCCAGTTCCCGATCTACCTTCACGCTTCGGTCATGTAGAGAGCCTTGGCCTCTCGCAATTACTTGCAAGTCCAAATAGTCACTCTGTACTGCCCTAATTATGGCTTGATGATCTTGCGCTGAAATGTCGTTGGCACGGCTGGGGGGCGGCCCCAAGACACCGAGTCTTACCTTAAGAGCGTCAGGACTCCTGCGATACTCTTGAAATAGCGCATCTCGTTCTTCTTCAACCAAGTTCTGAAAGTTGTGTGCATCCTCCGGCGGCATTGAAGACGCTATAGAGTCGATTCGCGCGTCGAAGTTTTCTAGCATTTGACGGGAACCATTCGGATCTGATTGGGCACCTGCAAGAAAATCTCTCCAGAAATCTTCTACCATGGTGCGAATCGAACCTGAATCTACGGTCATTTATTGCGTCCTCTGCTGGTTGAAGGTAAGGGCATGTCATTAGGACAACAGTGGTACCTGGTAAGCGTTCGTGCCACGCCAAATACGGTTTAGCCGAACATCATAGTTGAAGGTAGGGAGTAGAATACTCTCCGAAAATCACGCCAAGAGATTAACTAACTATCCCTTCCTGATCTCGCATTAAATTAAAAGGCGGGTCGTGGCTGGCGACAAAAGAGATTTGGAAGGTGACCAGCGGGATCTACAACGTGGCTCACAACTACCACTTCTAGCGCAACGCTGCCATCACGTCGGCCCCCTTCGATGACCCGTAGCGGCTTTCTCCCATGAAAGCAAATTGCAGGTATCAACTCGCTTGCGATATAAACCGTTTCTCCGACGCGCGGGACCGCATACATCGCCACCGTGAAACGTGACGTACCTTCGTCAAACCCGCCAAACTCATTGCTATCAATTTCGACGTCAAACATGTTTTCCGCAGTCAGTCTGCGCCGCCGACTGGGCCGTAAATCTCACCGCCGTCGTCTTCCTCATCTGGTGCACCAGGTTTGCGCTGATCGGGCCGCCAGTTCGGGTTCATCTGTTTGCCACGATTCCCTTGCGCTTTGTCATACGCCTCGTTCGTGCCGTTCGATCCGATGTTTGCGTTCAGTGTGTTCGACTTGTTGTTATTGGCAGCGTCGAGTTCATCCAAGAGCTTGGTGACGTCCATCTTTCCTATCCTTTAACGGCTGCCGGCCGGTTCGGGGTGCCTCTTTGCACCAGGTTTTTTTCCTTAACATTTGAATCAGGCTGCAGACGCAAGTCACTCGAAACATTGCCCTGGCGACGCATGCTATGGCTTGAATACCTTTACTAACTCGGACCAATTGCTTATCACAAGGGAAATGGCAGTTGACACAATAATGCTGAGTACTGCCCACCTAACGGTAGCCTTTACACCTTCCTTCCCTTCAAGCTGAACGGGGCGGATAATGTTCTTGTAGACTTCCTCATATTGTTCCGCCACAGCGCTCACACCCCGAAGATGCTTTTCTATTGTTTGGATTTGGGGGAGTAACGGCTTGAGAAGGTTATTTTCTTCAGCAGCTTTTCGAGCATCTTTAAGCTGGGCATTAGCGCTAAGAATGTCGTTTGTCAAACGGTCGGGATCAAATGTCAGGATATCTTGTAAGCGCTCCTCTAAGACCGCACGACTGCCGTCTTTTTCAGCAAAGGTGGTCGCTATCGCATCTAAATGAGTGAGCAGGTGTTCGGCTGTCTTCTTCGTGTATCCTGCAAGAAAAAATGGTCTGAAGCCGTCTTCGCCAGTCTCTTCGTAATAAATACTGCCTTGCTCGCTTAGTTCATAGAGGTAGCTGTCGAGCACATTCACGTTTGGGAAGTAAGGCTTCAAGTAATCGAACATCTCTTGCAGACGCTCCTCGACAAATGCCTTCTCATTCGCATAATTAATGAAAGCCGCGAGTATCCGAGCAGCCTGGAGATTAGAAATTTTCTCGACCGGCAAGGATTTTGCGGGAATAGATATTTTTTGATAAGTGGTGAATTTGGGCGGCGCCATAATCAGATAAATTAATTTATTTGTTTTCTCTATTTTGACGCCGCATAATGCGCTGTGTGCTTGTCTTGTTGTGTGAGTTTCTTTTCGGCATCAAATCACCCTCGCAACGATTGCGCCTAAGCGGACGGGCTCGGCGTCGATCAGACGCTTCGTGGCCGTCAGCGTTTCATGGCCGAGCAGCTCGTTGATGTGTCGAAGATCGAAGCCGTTGTTCGCCAGGCGTACAGCGAACGTGCGGCGCCCGGACATCGCGCTCGCGCCTTCGATGCCGGCCTGCAGGTGCAGCTTGCGGAAAAGCTGGCTGAGCGAGTCGCATGAGTAGCTGGGCGTGCCTGAGCGAGTTCGGCGCTCGATCAGCTTGTACGGCTGGCCTTCGCCGGTCAAGAAAAGAGGCCCGTCCGAGTCCAGGCCCCGGAATGCGGTAGCCATAGGGGTAGTCCCTTGGCGTTGGGCTGCGCGGTATGCTAGGTAGGCGTCAATCGCATTCTTTACCTTCGTGTTCGACCAATAGATCGGGCGCTCCTTGCCGTTGTACGCGATCGCCGCGTCGACGCAGGACTTCACGCGCACGGAGCCGTCGCCGTTCAAGTATGCGCGAACAGGCATCCGTGCAATTTCGGTGAGCATCATTCCTGTGCCGTACACGGTCGTGAGAAGCGCGACGTTCCGCAGGGGCGATTCGCCAGAGATTCCGGCGACCTTGAGGAGATGCCGCAACCGGCCTTCATCGATATAGGGTGCTTTCGCCATTCGTTTTAGGCTTCCTTCGTGCTCTGTTCAGAGGCAGTATCATGCAAGATTACCCGGAAACGTGCTTCATAGCAAGATGGCAAGCGTCGTTCTCGGAAAAGCCTGTGCAGAGATAATTTCTAAAATGTTGCATACACTTCAAGAAACCACGAATGATGCCGGATTGTGCAACGTCATCTGATCTACGGCTATACCATCGGGTATAGTCAGCGTGAGATCTATACTCGTGATCGACCTGATTACACCGAATGCCATACGCAGATCCATTGCATCATCCACGCCAAGCTCGACCTTCCCATCCATTCTTAGGTACACAGCAAGTAATGAGCACTGTCGATCTCTACCTTCGCGCCGCCACACGCGACAACACGGAACGCAGTTACCAGGCGGCGGTGCGGCACTTCGAAGTAGATTGGGGAGGCTTGCTGCCGGCAAGTTCGGATACGATCGCACGGTATTTGGCAGATAACGCCGAGGCATTTTCGATCAATACCTTGCAGCAGCGACTGGCCGCGCTGGCAAACTGGCATCAGGCCCATGGCTTTCCCGATCCCACTAAGACACAGGTCGTGCGAAAGGTCTTAAAGGGGATACGCACGCTGCATCCCACACAGGAGAAGCAGGCGCGGCCGCTCCAGCTTGAACAGATCGGCCAGTTGGTACATTGGCTGGATGGAGCAATCGCAGCCGCACAGGTCGCACAGCGGCAGGCGGATCTCTTCTGGCGGCCCGCTTTTTATTTGCTGTCTTTGCCGTAGTCGAACATGGTGATATTGTGGTTTTGGTTAAAATACAGGTTGGTTAGTTACCTTTTTATGCTAATCTGACACATCCCTATCTGAACTGATCTTCCATGCTCACACCAACTTCATGGGACCGTGATCCCATCCAGGCATTCAGGCAATTCGTCGCCACGACAGCATTCGCCGAAACCGGCCGTCGCCTGCCTGCCGATGGCACGCTGCGGATCCCGTCAGCGGCATCGGCCAAGATCTACAACTTCATGTTCGCCAACGTAGCAGGCTGGATGCTCGAGAACGGCCTCACCTTCTCCACGGTCACCCACACTGACCTGGCCCGTTTCATCGGCCGCACCACCAAGGGAAAGCTGATCCTGAACAGCAAGATCGCCTACCGCTACCTGCGCCTGCTGGAGCGCTGCTACGAGCACCTGGACGTCAACCCCAACCCTGCACAGCTGGCCATCCTCCACATTGATCGTGCCCACATGACGCGCGATGAAGCCGGCCGCACATTGTCCGACGAGCAGTTGGTGCGGTTCTTCGCAGCCTTGCCAGCCGAAGCGCCCAAACGCCGTACCAGCACCCCGTTCGAGGGCTGGAAACGCCGCCGCGACCGTGCCATGCAGGTCGTCATCGCGCT
>Ga0308164_10001143_pt1 | contig 33245 bp, 30 predicted proteins | sample PhyTR2_FD_201031 | JGI IMG/M metagenome (GOLD analysis project Ga0308164, IMG submission 201031) | Phyllosphere microbial communities from UC Gill Tract Community Farm, Albany, California, United States - DLSLT.R2 | ecosystem: Host-associated > Plants > Phyllosphere > Unclassified | place: USA... | reverse complement strand
CCTTGTCCATCTTGCGGGGTCGCCCTCCCATGCGCCCCCGCGCGCGTGCCGCGGCAAGGCCGGCCTGTGTGCGCTCGGCGATCAACTCGCGCTCGAACTCTGCAAAAGCGGCGAAGATGCCAAAGGCTAGGCGGCCGTTGGCGGTGGTGGTGTCAATCTGCGCGCCGGCGCCGGTCAGTACCTTCAACCCAATGCCGCGCTCACGCAGCGCCTCGGCGGTGATGACCAGATGCCGAAGGTCGCGCCCGAGGCGGTCAAGTTTCCAGAGGACCAGTGTATTACCGGGCTGCAACGCCTTGAGGCAGGCGGTCAGGCCGGGGCGCGCATCATGGCGACCCGAAGCGAGATCCTCATAAATGCGTGAGGGATCGACGCCGGCGGCGAGCAGCGCATCGCGCTGTGGTGCCAGCGTCTGCGATCCGTCAGCCTTGGACACCCTCACATATCCGATGAGCATCGTCACCCCGCCAGAAAAGATATCTGACACCCTGCAATGTGCTGGTGGTTTTCGCAACGGGTATTCCGACTACTAAGCAGCGTCGCCGGGGCAAAAACCGCTACCGCCAGAAAACCGGTCGTTTTCCTTGCGATCAGGCGTGCATTGAGGTGTCTCGCTTTTTCCGTTGCCCACGGCCAGTTTTGAGAAAGAGCAATCGGAACACATTTTAAGAAGCGGCACCCGCTTCGCCGCCGAGTGTGCTGGTTTGCCGTCAGACCTCCCGATGACCTATCCTAATGACAATGCCTGACGTGGAGTAGGGCATTGCTCGCACTGCGAGCACCTTGATAGGATCGGGGGCTCGAGCAAGCCCAAGGAAGCAAAGCGCTTTGAGCGCGATGACGTGATTAAGAATCAGATCCGCGGACTTCATCAGGGCCAGCAGCCATGCGGTGCTGCACCAACAGGCCGAACATATGGATGCACTCGACCGGTGCTCATCGCTGCACGAAACCTTTTGCACCGCAGGGGTCGCCCACACATCAAGCCCATCACGTCATGACTAGTTCTAAGCCACGGCTCATCAGCGGCGAGAAGCAAGACGCTCGGGTTGCTCCATTGCATCGCGCTCTTGTGCAGCACGTGAGGCCAACTCTCCCCAGGGAAAGATGAACCATCGCTTGTCATGATCTCGGTTGATGTTGCGCGCCGCATAATCGACCGATTGGCTGGAAACGGTGTTGCTTATCAATACTGCGAAGCGGACACTCAGACTTGATTGCCCACCTTGACCCAGCGCATTCTTGAACCGACCGATCGTCCCTCCGCTGTCGTTGATGTCATCGACAAAAAGAAACCGCTCCCCGTCGACGATGCACCTTGCCAGATGGGCGAGAAGTGAATCCGAAAACATATGAACCTTCGAGCTATGATCCACAGATAGCAGCGGCAGGTCGAGTCGGTGCGAGAGATACGTTCCAGGAACCAGTCCTCCCCTACCAATTCCAACTATGAAATCCGGACGCCAGCTGTCCTTCTCGATCAACTCCGCAATTATCTGCACGTCATTGGTGAACTCATTATAGCCAAGGCGATGAAAGTCGATATCCGGGCTGTCATTCATGCTTTCGATCTCGCGTTTGTCGACGGTTATGTTCATCGACTGTTGTACGGGGCCTTGTGGCTTGACAGCTTAGACCACCGGGACTCCCTGGCTTCCCATCGTCTGCCCTAGATGCTGCAACAGGAGCATAGATGGTACTGCAAGCGTCCGACCCGACGCGCTGATAACGGACAGCGTCGATAGGTCGATTCGATCCTCCCGAAGAGGCAGGAACCGCAAGGTGCCTTCCTCGATTTCCCGTATCGCATCGAACGCGGTCAGCCATCCTACGCCGACATCCCTTATCGTCAGCGACTTTATCAATTCAATGCTGCTAGCCTCGACGGTGGCTTTTACGGATCCACCGACGTGCCGGGACCATGCCTGATCGAGGACGCGGCGCAGGGAAAGGTTTTCGCCCGGGACAATGAGCGGATATGCTGCACACTCGCCAAGCGATATATCTGACCGCTCGGCCAGGGGGTGGTCGGGCCGTACAATCAGACCAAGACGATAAATCATCGTTCGTTCAATACGTAGCGATGGATTGTCGGGAGGATTGAAGGTCACGCCGATATCCATCTCGCCGGCTAGGACATGGTCGACGACATCTTGGGCTCCGAAGACGCGCATCTTAAATTGTATTGCCGGATATTGACGGCAGAATGTAGCCGTCGCCGTACTCACATACCCGACAGCGCCTTCGACCAGCGCGATCGATACAGTACCGCGGCGCAGGCCGACCAGATTGTCGATTTCGGATCGGATTCTAAGAAGATCACGGCGCCATCGACGTACGCCGTCGACGAGGACCTCGCCGGCTGCGGTCATGCGCATTCCGGTTGCCGTCCGCTCAAATAGCTTGGTGCCGAGTTCCTCTTCGAGTTGGATGATCTGCCGGTCGACTGCAGAGGGAGCAATATGCAGGACATCGGCGGCACGACGCAGGGCACCGCGCCGTGCCACTTCGTCGAAATAAATAGCGGCTCTTCCTAATAGCACGACGCTTCCTTTCACCTGCTCACATTATGCGAACGGCGCTTCCACATTTCTGCGATAGATAAGGACGCGAAGCAATGGCATTTGTGGCGGCAAGAAAAAATACGCTGGGGAGGTCTGACGGCTGCGAGGGCTGACCGTTTTTTGAGAGCATTTAGGGGGAAACGATGAAGCGGGTAATGAAGATAAAGACTGGATTACTCGCAAGTGCCGTATTTTCAGTGCTCGCCGGAGCCTTCTCGCCGGCAATGGCTCAGAATGTTCAAGTAGCGGCAACTACGGCGCCGAGCGCCCCGTCGCAGGTTTCCACAGCCTCCGCTGGAGTTTTGGCAGAACAAACCGGCGACATCGTCGTGACTGCCGAAAAGCGGGAAACGACTCTTCAAAAGGCGCCGCTGGCTATCACTGCGCTGACTGCCGATACGCTCAAACAGTCCAACATCACGCAGCTCATCGACATGAACGGCTTCGTTCCTGGCTTGACGGTTGCCAACAGCGGCAGCTTCGTGCGGGTCGTGTCGATCCGTGGCATCGGCTACGAAGCCACCGACAATCTCAGCGCGCAGCCAGGCACGTCCTTCCACATCGACGGCGTCTACATCGTCAGCCCTTATGCCCTCCAGCAGGATTTTCTCGATCTCCAGCGGGTCGAGGTACTCCGCGGACCTCAGGGCACAGTATTTGGCCAAAGTGCCACCGGCGGCATCGTCAACGCAGTCACCGTCCGGCCTTCGACGCAATCCGTCGAGGGCACCGCGCAAGTCGAACTAGGCAATTACGACTTTGTACGCGCCAGCGGTACGGTCAATCTGCCGATCTCTGATACGTTGGCGGTCCGGGCGACGGTCCAGCGCTACAAGCGCGATGGCTATGCCAAGCAGACCTCACTCGGCCGCCCGTACGATCTGGACGACGCCGACCGTTTCTCCACCAAGGCGTCGATCCTGTGGACGCCAACGGACCGTTTCTCAGCCGAGCTCACCGCGCAGTATTTCGACGCAGACGAGCATGGCGCGGCGCAGAAGAACCTCGACGATCGCGATCCCGATCCGCGTCGCATTTCTCAGGACTACCCGAACGAATATCGGCTGAAGTTCTTTCTGTCGTACGCGGATCTCCGCTACGACTTCGGCCCGGTCACGCTCAAGTCGCTGACGTCGTATCAGCGCACCCGCAACCACAACCAGATTGATGTCGACCGCGCCGACTATGCGACGCTCGGCTATTATGACGTGCAGCCCTACTGGAACAATGCTGTTGATGCCGTCAGCCAGGAGTTCAACCTCACCTCGAATGGGTCGGGACCGCTGAGCTACATCGTCGGCGGCTACTTCCTGTATCAGAAGCTCGGGCAGGACATTCTCGAGTATATCGGCACCGATCGGAATCCGACCTTCAACCTGACGCTGCCGCTGACCTTCGCCAACTATCCGTACAATCTTAGCTACGCGCTCAACTCCGATCAGAAACGTCACAGCTATGCGGCGTTCGCCCAGACGAAATATGCTGTCGCGCCTGGCCTGAGTGCAACGCTCGGCCTGCGCTACAATCGCGACAAGTTCGACAGCCGGAACAGCACGCTGTTCGACGTTTTTGCGCCGGCGGTGGTGTCCGGCACGAGCGAGAACGCTCTTACCGGAAAGGGCGAGGTGGACTATGAGATCACGTCGCGCAACATGGTCTATGCCAGCGTCTCACGCGGCTACAAACCCGGTGGAGTCAGCAACAACAGCACGCCTGTGCTGGTGCCGTTGACGTACAAGCCCGAGCATGTCTGGGCGTATGAACTTGGGTCTAAGAACCGCTTTTTTGACAATCGGGTGACGCTCAACACGGCGGCCTTTTTCTACAACTACCAGGACCTTCAGTATCAGGAGGAAGATCCCGTCCCGTTCCAGGGTGGCGTGTCTAACGTGCCGAAAACCCACATCTGGGGCGCCGAAGCCGAAGGCAGCGTTCAAGCGACCTCGTCGCTCACCCTTGATGGCAACGTCACCTACTTGGATGGCGAGTTGGTCGGCGACTACATCACGCTTGATCCGTCGCGCGCGCGCCAAGCGACGCTCGCCGCCGCAGCGCTCGGCTTCGGCGCGTTCGATCCCTACACCATCAACCTCCGCGCGCAGCAGGTGCGTAACACCAACGGTAATAAGCCGCCCAAGCTGCCAAAGTGGCAGGGTGCGATCGGCGCCACGCATGTGATCGATATCAGCGGCATCGGCGAACTGCGCAGCCGCGCCGAACTGATCTATCGGGGCAAGTTTCAGTACCGGATCTTCAACGACGGCGCGCGCGACGTGGTGCCGAGCTACACGCAGGTCAATGCCAACTTTAACTTGAAGCCGGTCGGCACGAAGTTCACCGTCGGTGTGACACTGACCAACATCTTCAACAAGGCCGGCATCGCTTCGCGCTACTCGAATCCGTTCGGCAGCTTCACGACGAGCGACATGTACATCCCGCCGCGGCAGTTCATCGGATCGGTCCGCTATGACTTCTAAGGAAACGACGCGCGTTCATCCCGTCGATGAGGTGCCGCCCACCGGGCGGCTGTTTGCGCTCGCCTTCCAGCATGTTCTCACGATGTATGCCGGGGCGATCACGGTTCCGCTGTTCGTCGCCTCGTCTCTGCATCTCTCGTCCGCCGACACCGCCTTCCTCGTCAGCGCCGACCTGTTTGCCTGCGGACTGGTCACCTTGGTACAGTGCCTCGGCATCGGCGGGTTCGGCATACGCCTTCCCGTCATCATGGGTGTGACGTTCGTCGGCGTCATGCCTTCGATCGCGATCGCCTCGCAGCCAGGTCTGGGCCTGGCGGGGGTCTACGGCGCGACGATCGCGGCCGGCCTCATCGTCATTCCGTTCGTCCCCCTCGCCGGCCGCCTACGCGCCATTCTGACGCCGACGGTGACCGGCACCGCCATGTTGCTGATCGGTTTGTCGCTGATGGGCGTCGCCATCGATTGGGCAGCCGGTGGCCGCGGGGCGGCAGATTACGGTGCGCCTCGCCACCTGCTCTTGTCCGGTGGGACCATGGCGACCATCCTTTTCGTTAGCCGTTTCGGGGGACGCTTCCTGGCAAACTGTGCCGTGCTGATCGGCATGGTTGCCGGGTTTCTCGCAGCAATACCCACCGGCTTGGTCGACTTCGGTACGGCCATCGCGTCGCCGCCACTGCGACTCGTCACGCCGTTCCATTTCGGCCCCCCGATCTTCGATCCCGCCGCTATCGCATCGATGGTTGTGGTGGTCTTGGTAACGCTGGTGGAGTCAAGCGGCATGCTGACGATGCTCGGCCAGCTTGTGGAGCGCCCGGTCGATCAGCGCGCACTCACGCGCGGGCTCAGGGCCGACTGCCTCGGCGCGGTCATCGGCGGTCTGTTCAACAGCTTTCCCTACACCTCTTACGCCCAGAACATCGCGCTGGTCGGTTTGACCGGCGTCCGCAGCCGTTTCGTCTGCGCAGCCGCGGCCGCCTTCATGCTCGCGCTGGCGATGATCCCCAAAGCGTCGGCGCTGGTTGCAGCCATGCCGGCCAGCGTGCTGGGTGGCGCTGCGCTGGTCCTGTTCGGGATGGTCGCGGCTACGGGCATCCGGTCATTGGCGCAAGCGGGTCTGGACCAGTCGAAGGAAAAGCTGCTCGTCGTCGCGGTCAGCCTCGGCGTCGGCCTCATTCCGAGCATGTCCGATCGCTTCTTCGCCCAAGCGCCAGCTGCGCTCGCGCCCTTTACCCATAGCGGTGTCCTGCTCGGCATCTGCACGGCCGTGGCGCTCAACCTGTTCTTTGGCAAGAAAGCTGCCGACACCGCTGCTTCGAAGATCGACAAGATTGAAGAAGAGATCATCATGCCGGAGATCGTTCCGGCCAGGAGGTTTGCATGAAATTCGACGGAAGCGTAGTGCCGATCATCGATCTGGCGCCGGCCCGGACAGGGGACGAAGCTGCCAAACAGGCGGTCGCGGAGCAAGTCGGAGCGGCCGCGCGCAGTATCGGGTTCCTTGTTGTCTCCGGACATGGTGTTCCCGCAGAGATAATCGAGCGGGCCGAGGCGGAAGGTCGCAAGCTATTCGATCTTACCAAGTCGGAGAAGGTAAAGTACCGCTCACCCGACAAGGCAGTCTATCGTGGCTACTTCGCCGTCGAGTCTGGTAACCTGGCCAGCACGATCGGCGAGAAGGAGGCGAAACCCGACCACCGCGAATATTTTAACATCGGCCGTTTCGACATCGACGAAGGCGACCCCTATTTCTCGACGCCAACAGCCAACCGGCTGTTCCATCCAAATATCTGGCCGGATGCCGACGTGCCGGGCTTCAAGCCTGCCTTCGTCGACTATTACCACGAAATGGAGAAACTGGCATCGCTGCTAATGGAGCTGTGCGCTCGTGCGCTTCACCTGTCGCCTGACTGGTTCGCCGACAAGATCGACAAGCACATCACCAACATGGTGGTCAGCAACTATCCGGACCAGCCGGAAGAGCTCGAGTCGGGCAAGCTGCGGGCGGGTGCCCATACCGATTATGGTGGTCTCACCATTCTCAAGACCGAAGACAAGCCGGGCGGCCTGGAGGTCAAGACCTCGGACGGCCGCTGGGAGCCGGTGCCGATCGTGCCTGGCGCCTTCATTATCAATCTCGGCGACTTGATGGCACAATGGACCAATGACGAGTGGGTTTCGACGATGCACCGTGTCGTCAATCCGCCGAAGGGCCAGGGCGTCGGGAGCCGTCGCCAGTCACTCGTCTTCTTCCATCAGCCGAATTACGATGCAATCGTCGAGTGCATTCCGACGTGCGCGGAAAAGAGCGCTCCCAAATACGGTAAGACGACGTCGCTGGAGCATCTCGAAATGAAGATGAACCAGATGAATGACACGGCCAAGTTCAAGGAAACCAAGGAAACCGAGGCCGCCTGATTGGCCCTGCCAGGAGATACAAAAATGATCGTCTACCAGCCACCAAAGCCCGCAGAGTCCATTCCTGTTATCGATCTGGCACCGAGCTTTTCGGATGATGCCGCGCAACGCAAGGCAGTTGCGTGGGAAATCCACAAGACGGCGCGCGACACCGGGTTCTTCTATATCAAGAACCATGGGGTTTCGCAGCAACTAATGGACGATCAGCTTGAGCTTGCCCGTACCTTCTTCAAGCTTCCGGCGGAAGAGAAGATGAAGGTGGATGCGCGCAAGTCGTCCTGCACGCGCGGCTACGAGACGCAGGGTATCCAAACCCTGGACGACGGGTCGCCACCGGACTTGAAGGAAGGTTTTCTGATCGGTTGCGACCTTGACGAGGATCACCCATACGTCCGGGATGGTGTGCCCAATTGCGGTGCGAACCAATGGCCCTCGCAGCCGGCTGGCTTCCGTGAACAATACGAGGCCTATGTCGAGGAAATGTTCCGCGTCGGTCGCCATCTCATGGGCCTGCTTGCTCTGTCGCTCGATCTGCCAGAGGACTATTTCGCCAAGGGACTGGAGGAGCCGCTCTTTAATTCCCGCCTGCTACGCTACGCGCCGCAGCCCGCAGACGCCGCGTTCAACCAGATCGGCGCCGGCGCCCATACCGATTGGGGTATGATCACGATCCTTCTCCAGGATAACATCGGTGGTCTCGAGGTGGAAAATGCGGCGGGCGAATGGATTTCGGCCCCGCCGATCCCAGGCGCCTTCATCATCAATCTTGGCGAAATGGTGCGGATTCTGAGTAATGGCCTCTATCATGCGAACATGCACCGCGTGCTCAACAACCAGAGCGGCGTAGACCGCTTCTCGGTGCCGACGTTCTTCGACCCGGGCTACTTCTATGAGGTGAGCTGCGCGCCTACCCTGCTCGCAGCGAACGAAGAACCCGCACATCCGGCCGCCACCGTGGGCGAACATATCGCCAACATGTATCGCAAGACCTACGGTCTGGCAGCCTGAGGGATCATCACGATGGTTGCATTGTCCTATACCAACATCTTTACCGCCGACATCGATCGTCTCGCGGAGTTCTACTCCCGGCTTTTCGACTTGCAGGAGATCGTGGAGAGTCGCTCGCCGATTTTCCGTGGCTTCACGACCGGCGGGTCCTCGATCGGTTTCAGCGGTCCAAGCGCTTATGATCTTCTGGGGCTTGCCCCGCAGGAAGGTGTCGGTGATCGCGTGCTCCAGACCTTCGACGTTTCCGGCGAGGGGGAGGTGCGAGCCCTTACCGAACGGGCGGGCGAACTGGGCGCCACGTTGGTCAAGGAGCCGTTCAAGACCTATTACGGATGGTATCAGTCGGTGCTCCGCGATCCCGATGGCAACGCCTTCCGGATCAACTTCCAGGGTTCAGCAAGCTAACTTGCCGTCACCAGGGCGAGCCGCAAGACGGATCGATCGGTTGAAATCCGGCTCCCCCTTCTCGCGTTCGACCGCGGACGGCGGCGCAGTCGAAACAAGTCGGAAGAACCGAGACAATGAGTGAAGTGCGTTTTCTGCTCGACGATGCCGTCGTCGAGTTGCGCGATGTCGACCCGACCGGCACGTTGCTGGACCTGCTGCGCTATCGGCTTCGTCGTATCGGCACCAAGGAGGGATGCGCGGAAGGCGACTGCGGGGCCTGCACCGTATTGGTCGGGACGCTGGACGACCAGGATCAGGTCCACTGGCGGGCAGTTAATGCCTGCATCCTGTTCCTGCCAATGCTCGACGGCAAGGCCCTGCTGACCGTCGAGAGCCTCGGCAAGCCCGGTGCACTGCATCCGGCGCAGCGGGCGATGGTCGATCATCACGGCTCGCAATGCGGCTTCTGCACGCCGGGCTTCGTCATGTCGCTCTACGGGCGCAGCATCGGAGCGTGTGGCACGAAGGGCAAGAGCGTCGGCGACGTCCTCGCCGGCAACCTGTGTCGCTGCACCGGCTACGGCTCGATCCTGGCGGCGGCCGAGGCCATTCCGGCCGGTGAGCGCGACGACCACGCCACGGTCGTCGCGCTCACCGGACTGCGACGTACCGAGACTTTGAGCGGCCGCTACGCCGATCCGCTCTCGGGAAGCATCAGGCACTGGCATCGGCCGCTGTCGACTGACGATCTCGCCGAGCTCCTAACAGCGCATCCCGATGCCCGGCTGATCGCCGGCGCGACCGACGTCGGCCTTTGGGTGACCAAGCAGCACCGCGTGCTCGAAACCATGATCTTCGTCGGCGACGTCGCCGATCTGGCCACAATGAACGAGACGGACGACGGGCTGCGGATGGGAGCCGGCCTGCGCTATGTTGATGCCGCCGAGCCGCTCGGACGGCTACATCCGGACCTCGGCGAACTCGTGCGTCGGATCGGCGGCCCACAGGTGCGCAACGCCGGCACGATTGGCGGCAACATCGCCAATGGTTCGCCGATCGGCGACACACCACCCGCGCTGATCGCGCTAGGCGCGACACTGACGCTGCGCTGCGGCGACGAGCGCCGCACGCTACCGCTCGAAGATTATTTTATCGCCTACGGTCATCAGGACCGTCAGCCGGGCGAGTTCGTCGAGAGCCTGTTCGTGCCGCGTCCAACATCGACCACGAGGATCGCGATCACGAAGCTCAGCAAACGGTTCGACAGCGACATCTCCGCCGTGCTCGGCGCGTTTGCGATCGATCTCGACGGCGACACCGTGCGAAGTGCGCGGCTCGCATTCGGCGGGATGGCGGCGACCCCGAAGCGCGCGACGAATGCCGAGCAGGCGCTGGTTGGCCAGCCATGGTCGGAGGCGACATTCGAAGCGGCCGCGATGGCGCTTCACGACGACTTCAAACCGCTGACCGACGTTCGCGGATCGAGCGGATATCGCCTGACGGTGGCCGCGAACCTGCTTCGCCGCATGTGGCTCGCCGGCACCGGCGAGACGGTATCTGTGCTGGAACTCGCCGATGTCTGATCGTGATCCCGGGCTGACGGGGGCGGTTCGCGCGCCCTTGCCCCATGACAGCGCCGAGGCTCACGTCAGCGGTGGCGCGCTCTATGCCGACGATCTGGCTGAGGCATCCGACCTGCTGCATCTTGCCTTTGGACAGAGCCCGGTCGCACACGGCACGATTCGCGCGATCGACCTGTCGGCGGTACGCGCGGCGCCGGGGGTGGTGGCGGTGTTCACTGCTGCCGACATTCCCGGCCACAACGACGTTAGCCCCGTCGCGGGCGATGATCGACTGTTCGCTGACGGGGAGGTCGTATGCGTCGGCCAGGCGCTGTTCGTCGTTGCCGCCACCAGCGCCACCGCGGCACGGCGCGCCGCCAGGTTGGCGACGCTCGACATCAAGCAGCGGCCCGCCTTCGTCACGATCGCGCAGGCGCGTGAGGCGGGCTCGCTGATCGAGGCAACGCAGCGGATGGCGCGCGGCGATGCCGACGCCGCACTCGAGCGTGCGCCGCACCGCCTGACCGGCTCGCTGGAACTGGGCGGTCAGGAGCATTTCTACTTGGAGGGACAGGTTGCGCTCGCCACCCCGGGCGAGGACGGGCAGGTTCATATCCTGTCCTCCACCCAGCATCCCAGTGAGGTCCAGCACCTCGTCGCGGAGATGTTGGAAATCTCGCATGCCGACGTGACGGTCGAGGTGCGCCGCATGGGCGGTGGTTTCGGTGGCAAGGAAACCCAGCCAGCACTGTTCGCCGCAGCCGCCGCGCTGGTCGCGGCCAAGACTGGTCGCCCCGCCAAGATCCGCGCCGATCGCGACGATGATATGGTGATGACCGGTAAGCGACACGACTTCCTTATCAGCTACGAAGTCGGCTTTGACGACGACGGGCGGATCGAGGGGCTACGCCTCGATCTAGCATCGCGTTGCGGCGCTACGACCGACCTCAGCCCGGCGATCAATGATCGGGCGATGTTCCATACGGACAATTGCTACTGGTTGGCGGCGGTCGAGATCGTCTCGCACCGCCTGAAGACGCATACCGTCTCGAACACCGCCTTCCGCGGCTTTGGCGGACCGCAGGGCATGGTCGCGATCGAGCGGGTGATCGATGCAGTGGCGCTTCACCTCGGGCGCGACGCTCTCGCCGTCCGCCAAGTGAACCTCTACGGCGCGGGCAGGAACGTTACGCCCTATGGCATGACGGTGGAGGACAATGTCGCGCCCGCGATCATTGCCGAGCTGGCGGAAAGCGGCCGTTACGCCGAACGGCAGGTGGCGGTCGCGGCGTTCAACGCCCGTCACCGCGTGCTGAAGAAGGGGTTGGCGCTGACGCCGGTCAAGTTCGGGATCAGCTTCACCACCACGCACCTCAACCAGGCGGGGGCACTAGTCCACCTCTACACCGATGGCTCCATTCAGCTGAATCATGGCGGCACGGAGATGGGCCAAGGCCTCCATACCAAGGTGGCGCAGATCGTTGCCGATGTCTTCGCGGTGCCGTTCGATAAGGTACGCATCACGTCGACGCGGACCGACAAGGTGCCCAACACCTCGGCGACCGCCGCCTCGTCCGGCGCCGACCTGAACGGCATGGCGGCCTATAACGCGGCCCAGACGATTCGAGAGCGACTGATCGCCTTCGCGACACGCTGGCGGCAAGTGCCCGAGGACACTGTCCGCTTCGCACGTGAGGGTGTGTGGGTTGGTGGCGATCTCGTGCCTTTTGCGACGCTCTGTCGGCAGGCCCATATCGGTCGCGTTTCGCTATCATCGACCGGCTACTATGCTACGCCTGGGATCGAATACGATCGCGCTGCTCATCGAGGCCGACCGTTCTACTATTTTGCCTATGGCGCGGCACTGGCGGAAGTGGTGATCGACACCCTTACCGGCGAACACCGCGTCCTGGCGGTTGATATCCTCCACGACGTCGGCCGCTCACTCAACCCGGCGATCGACCTTGGCCAGATCGAGGGCGGCTTCATCCAAGGCATGGGATGGCTGACGACGGAAGAAGTCGTCTATGACGACGCCGGCCGGTTGCTCAGTCACGCGCCATCGACCTACAAAATTCCCACCGCCAACGACCGTCCGCCCCGAATGGACGTTCGCCTGTGGCAACCCGGCCGCAACGTCGAGCCGACGATCCATCGCTCCAAGGCTGTCGGCGAACCGCCGTTCATGCTCGCGATTTCAGTGCTGTCGGCGCTGACCCATGCGGTCGCCGCCGCACGTGGCGAGGCGGGTTGTCCGGCGCTCGATGCCCCGGCGACGCCGGAACGTATCCTGGCGGCGCTGGCACGGTGATCGACTGGGCAGCGGCGCTAGAGGCCCGTGCGGGAGGCGCTCCGGTCGCGATGGTGACCATCCTAGCGGTCGAAGGCTCTGCCCCTCGCGGTGCCGGCACGCGGATGCTCGTCGACGCCGACGGGCTCTGGGGCACGATCGGCGGCGGGCAGCTCGAGCATCTGCTGATCGAGCAGTCACGGCTTATCCTGACGCATCCGCCCGGCACCTGGCGGGTGCAAGATTATCCGCTTGGTCCCCTCCTCGGCCAATGCTGCGGGGGGAGGGTCCGCGTGCTCATCGAGAATGTCGACGCCACCAGACTGAACTGGCTCGACCGAGCCGTTCCTGGACAGTGTATCGAGCATCGTTTCGGGTCGTCCCATATAGACCGGATCGCAAGCTGCGAGGACGAGGATCCGATCAGCGCTCGCGGCGACAAGCCGGGCGTGGGAACGGTGTCAATCGAGCGGCTTGACCCGCCCGGGCGCCCGCTGCTTCTATTCGGCGCCGGCCATGTCGGTCGCGCGATCGCTTCGCGGGCGACTGGTTTGCCGCTGGCACTCTCGTGGTTCGATAGCCGGCCCGAGGCTGCAACGCGTGACGGTGTCATGCTCGTAGACGACGCGGTGATGCCGGAGTGCGCGCGGGACGCCGGCGACACGGCGGCGATCCTGGTCCTCACGCACGACCATGGCCTCGACTATCGGCTGACCGCAGCTGCGTTGCGGAGCCGGGCCTGCTTCATTGGCTTGATCGGTTCGCAGACCAAGCGCGCGCGGTTCCTGTCCCGCTTGCGAGGCGAGGGGTTTGGTGACGACGACCTTTCCCGGCTTACGTGCCCGATCGGCCTGCCCGGCGTGACTGGCAAAGAGCCGGAAGTGATCGCGATCGCCGCGCTCGCCCAGATACTCTCTCTGCGTTAATCTATTTACGGGTCGCTTCCGCCTGCATGCCGATCTTGCTCGCCATGATCTCGGCGAGGGCGTGGACGGCCACCGGCGGGTTACGTGCTGCCCGGACATAGACGCCGAGGTCGCTGCGCAGTGCGCGTGGCTGCGTGATGGGGACGTGTACCAACTCACGGGTGCGCAACTCGATCTCGATGCCGATCCGCGTCTGGAACGACAGGCCCAGACCGCGCAGCGTGAGTTGCTTGGCAAGTTCGACCGAGCTCGTCTCGATCGCGCCCACCGGCAGCGAAGGTGCCGCACTGAGCAACATCCGCCGGATCGAAAGGTCTGCCTTGGGAAGGATGAGTGTGTGCGTCAGGCATTTCGACAACGACAGAGAGGTTTCCGCCGCGAGCGGATGATCGGGCCGCATGACCGCGCCGACGCAAAAAGCCGCGCTCGAGACCTGTCGAAGCTCCGCATGCTTGTCGAGCGAAAAGGCGACACCGAGGTCCGCGTCGCCGGCCATCAGCGCGCCGGGGATCGATGTCGAGCCCATGACGCTTACGCCAATCGTGACACGAGGGAACTTCTCACGTGCCTGCTCAAGAACATCCGGCAACAGATCCGAACTCAAACCCTCCACCGCAACCAGTTCGACGTGTCCGGTCCGCAGTCCCTGCAATGCCTCCAGTTCGGATCGAACCCTTTCCGCATCCTGGAGTACGCCGATCGAGTGACGTGCAAACGTGGCGCCGGCATTGGTGAGTCTCAGCCCACCCGGCAGCCGCTCGAACAATGGCGTGCCAAGCTCGGTTTCGAGCTTCAACAGCTGCCGGTTCACGGCCGAAGACGCGATGTTCAGGCGCCGCGCGGCTTCACGTATCGAGCCTGCCCGGCGGATCGCGTCGAAATAGACGATCATCGGGCTGTGGATGCGGTCGGGTCGAGCGGTCATGCCGCCGGTTGCTCGTATAATCGCCAATGGCTTCGCGGCGATAGCATCGGATTGTTACTGGGTGAGCGCATATCGGCATCGGGTGTAGCGCAAAGCTGTGCTTTCGAGAACAGGCTGTTCCGTGCAGGTTGCAACCAGGCCGCCTACCGGGGGATTATTCGTGTCGCAGGATAGCACCTCAAATTACATCTCGGCGGCGGCCTCCCTTCAGGGGCTTGTCATTCCCTCCGAATGCGCGGCCGGCGTACGGGCCAACATGACCCTGTTCCTTGGGCACGCCGACATCGTTGCCGCGGCGGACGATTTCGCAGCGGAACCCGCCGAAATGCTTCGACCATGAGTGCGCTTGTCAAGATCGGTCACGTACGCTCCTCCGACGTTTCGGCTGCCAACTGGGCGACCGAGGTGCTGGAACGTGCCCGCACCATGGAAGGGTTGAACTGCTTCACGGCGACCCTCGACGAACGCGCGAGCCGCACGGCGCAACGGATCGACGACGATCCGCGCCGCTTTCCGCTGGCCGGACTGCCCTTCGCCGCCAAGGATCTATTCGACGTGGTCGGCCGCCCGACATTGGCGGGGTCCAAGATCAACCGCGACCTGCCACCTGCGGAAACGGACGCGACCGCGATCGAACGACTGGTTGCGGCTGGCGCCAATCTCGTTGGTATCACCAACATGGACGAGTATGCCTACGGGTTCAGCACGGAAAACGCCCATTACGGCCCGACACGGAATCCGCACGATCCGGCTCGCATAGCTGGTGGCTCGTCGGGTGGTTCGGCCGCTGCGGTCGCAGCGGGCATCGTGCCGGTGGCTTTGGGATCGGATACGAATGGTTCGATCCGGGTGCCGGCGTCGCTGTGCGGCGTGTTCGGTCTGAAGCCGACGTTCGGGCGTCTGTCGCGCGCTGGCACCTTTCCTTTCGTTGCCGACCTCGACCATATCGGGCCGTTCGCGCGTGATCTCGGCGACCTTGCCGCGGTCTATGACTTCCTCCAGGGTGTCGATCCGCGCGATCCGGCCTGCGCCGGGCGCAAGGACGAACTTGTCAGCGACCTCATCGACCGCCGGCTGCCGCCGCTGCGCGCCGGCGTGTTGCAAGGCTGGTTCCAGGAAGGAGCGACGGAGCAGGCGCTTGCAGCGGTTGATCACGTGGCATCCGCATTCGGGGATGCGGGCAGCGCAGTATTCGAAGGCGCCGCGGCGGCGCGCTCCGCTGCGTTCTGCCTGACTGGCATGGCGGGTGCCAGCCTGCATGGCGAGAAGCTGCGCACCCGCCCGTTGGATTTCGATCCGGCCGTCCGTGACCGGCTTCTCGCCGGGCTGCTCCTGCCTGCCGAACTGGCCTTCCGCGTACGACGCGTACGGCGCCGGGTGCTGGAGGAAGCACTTGCGCTGTTCCACCACTTCGACGTGCTGATCGCACCCGCCACACCCTGTTCCGCCCCGCGTATTGGAGAGGCGACCATCGAGATCGGCGGTCGTGAGGTGCCGGTGCGCGCGAACCTCGGGCTCTACACTCAGCCGATCAGCTTCATAGGCCTGCCGGTGATCGCCGCGCCGGTGCACCTGCCGGGGCTGCCGATCGGCGTGCAGATTATCGGGCCGCCATGGGGCGAGGCCAAGGTGTTCCAGGCCGCCGCGCTCTTGGTGGCATCCGGCCATGTCGCCGCGACTCCCCTTACTCCCGGGCTGGCCGCGTGATCCACACCCCCCGCAGCCTGCGCGGCATGGTGACCGCGCCCCACCATCTGGCGAGCCAAGCCGGGCTCGACGTGCTGAAGGACGGCGGCACCGCAGTAGAGGCGGCGGTCGCCGTCGCCGCGGCGCTGGCGGTGGTCTATCCGCACATGACCGGCATCGGTGGCGACGGTTTCTGGCTCATCGCCGAACCAGACGGCCGGATGCACGCAATCGACGCCTGTGGCGGGGCGGCGGAGGCCGCCACTCTCGCGCGGTACGAGGGCCTGTCCGCGATCCCGTGGCGCGGCCCACTGGCCGCAAATACGGTCGCGGGAACAGTTTCCGGATGGGAAGCCGCGTTGGATAGCGACACCGGAACTCTGCCTCTTTCCCGCTTGCTGCGCGACGCGATCCACCATGCCGAGGCCGGGATCGTCGTCACCAAGGGCGGCGCCGAAATAGCCTCGGCCAAAGGACCCGAACTGCGCGATCTTCCCGGCGCCTTCGCCGCGATCTTCGAGGCGAACGGGCGTCCGCTCGCCGAAGGCGATATCCTGCGTCAACCCGCGCTCGCCGCCACACTGTCGCAGCTCGCGGCGCGTGGCTGCCGGGACTTCTACGAGGGCCATCTCGCGCGGTCGATCGCAGGTGATCTGGAACAGCTTGGCGCGCTTATCTCCGTCGATGATCTCGCACGTCACCGGGCAACCCGCCCGACGCCGCTGTCCGCTGAAGTGGCGGGCGCAACCCTGTTCAACCTGACGCCGCCCACCCAAGGGCTCGCTTCGCTGCTGATCCTGGCACTGTTCGACCGCCTGTCCGTCACGGCGGCCGAGAGTTTCGCCCATCTTCACGGCCTAGTTGAAGCGACCAAGCAGGCGTTCCTCGTGCGCGACGCTCATGTCGGCGATCCGGCCTATATGGCGATCGACCCTCAGGCGTTGCTCGACGATGCGGACGTGCTCAATCGCCTGGCGGCAGGCATTGACCCGTCGCGAGCCCTGCCGTGGCCGCACGTGCCGGCGGACGGCGACACCGTATGGTTCGCAGCAGCTGACGCGCGCGGGCAGGTGGTCAGCTGCATCCAGTCGACCTATTTCGAGTTCGGCTCAGGGCTGGTTCTGCCGCAGACGGGGGTCATCTGGCAGAACCGGGGCGCCAGCTTCCGGCTTGCCTTCGACGGCTGGAACGCGCTGAAACCTGGCCGCAAGCCCTTCCACACTCTCAACCCCGCGCTTGCCCGCTTCGATGACGGCCGGATCATGGCCTACGGCACGATGGGCGGCGAGGGTCAGCCGCAGACACAGGCAGCTTTGTTCTCGCGCTACGCGCGCTTCGGTGTGCCGCTGCAGGAGGCGGTGACGCGGCCGCGCTGGCTGCTCGGCCGAACCTGGGGCGAGGAAAGCACGTCGCTCAAGCTGGAGTCTCGCTTCGACCCCGCGCTCGTCGCAGCGCTCGCGGCGGCGGGGCATCAAGTCGAACTGCTGCCGCCATTCACCGGCGTGATGGGACATGCCGGCGCGATCGTGCGTCACCCGACCGGCATGCTCGAAGGCGCGACCGATCCACGCAGCGATGGCGCGGTAGCGGCATGGTGAGCGGCGGATCCCGCGCGCTTGCGCGGTGCGACGCGCTTGGTGTCGCACCTTATACTGACATGGAAGGGGGCTTGTATCGCGGCTATCTGTCCCCTGCGTACGCCAGTGCCCAGCGATGCCTTGCCGCTTGGATGGAGGAAGCGGGCATGAGCGTGCGGGTCGACCCGGCCGGCAATCTCGTGGGCCGCTACGAGGGCGAGCGCGACGGGCCGCCGCTCTTGATAGGCAGCCACCTCGACAGCGTGCGGGATGCCGGTCGCTACGATGGGCCGCTCGGTATCATGCTCGGCGTCGAGTGCGTTGCCGCGCTCCACGCCGAAGAACGACGGATGTCGTTCCCGATCGAGGTCTATGCGTTCGGCGACGAGGAAGGCTCGCGCTTTCCCGCAGCGATGCTGACGAGCCGCGCCGTGGCAGGCACGCTCGACCCGGCCACGCTGGACCTGCGTGACGCTGCCGGCATATCGCTGGAGGACGCGCTGGCCTTGAACGGCCTGTCGGTGAGCGGCTTCGCCTCGGCACGGCACGGCGCGGCACTGGCCTATCTGGAAGCACATATCGAGCAGGGACCGGTGCTGGAGGCCGAGGCACTTGGCGTAGGCACGGTGACGGGCATTGCCGCTCAGCTACGCTATGCGATCACCGTCACGGGCCGCGCGGGCCATGCCGGGACCACGTCGATGGCCCTGCGCCGCGACGCCCTGTCTGCCGCGGCTGCGATGATCTCGAAGGCAGAAGAGGTCGCCCGGGCAGGCGACGCCGATCTCGTCGCCACGGTCGGCTCGATCGAGGTGTATCCCGGCGCCGCCAACGTCGTGCCCGGCGAGGTGCGCTTCACGCTCGATGTCCGCGCTGCAAGCGACGCGGGCCGAGATGCCGCGGCACTGACCATCCGTAGCGGATTCGAGGCGATCGCGCGGGAACGCGGCGTCCGCTATATCTGCCGCCTGCTCCAGGACCTGCCGGCCAGTCCCTGCGATCCTGCGCTGATGGCGCTGATGGATGCCGCAATCGACGATGCGGGCGTCTCGCCGTTCCGCCTCGTCTCGGGCGCCGGGCACGACGCGATGATCCTGGCCTCGCTCTGTCCGACGGCAATGCTGTTCATCCGGTGCGAAGGCGGCATCAGCCACAATCCGGCCGAGCGGGTTTCGGCCAACGACTGCGAGATCGCCTTGCGCGTCATGCGCGGGTTCATCGACAAACTGGGAGCGACCGTCCGTGATTGAGACCTTCGGCGAGATCGATCCCCCACAGCGGCTGTTGATGGGCCCGGGCCCGGTCAACGCCCATCCGCGCGTGCTACGCGCGATGTCGGCCGACCTGCTCGGCCAGTTCGATCCCGAAATGACCGCTTACATGAACGAGGTGATGGCGCTCTACCGACCGGTATTCGGGACGAATAACCGCTGGACCTTCCTCGTCGACGGCACTGCGCGAGCCGGCATCGAGGCAGCGCTGGTCAGTCTGGTGGCGCCCGGCGACACCGTGCTGGTGGTCAATTTCGGTCGGTTCGGGTTGCTTCTGACGGAGATCCTCGGCCGGATCGGCGCGCGCATCGAGACGGTGGAAGCACCTTGGGGTGAGACTGTGCCGCTCGACGCGGTCGCTGCCGCAATCGAGCGGTACGGACCGAAACTGGTTGCGACGATCCATGGTGACACTTCGACAACGATGGCGCAGCCGCTCGACGGGTTCGGCGCACTGTGTGCCGCGGCAGGCGCGCTCTCCTACGTCGACGCGACCGCTACGATTGGTGGCATGGAGATCGCCGCCGATCGCTGGGGCGTCGACGTCGTCACCGGCGGCTTGCAGAAGTGCCTCGGCGGACCATCCGGCTCGGCCCCGATCACGATTTCGGACCGGGCGGCGACCCACATCCAGCGCCGCAAGCATGTCGAACGCGGCATCCGCCGCGACGATATCGACGATGGGGACGGCCTCCGGATAGGGTCCAACTATTTCGATCTGGCGATGGTGATGGACTATTGGTCGGAGAAGCGCCTCAACCACCATACCGAGGCGACCACCATGCTCTACGGCTCGCGGGAATGCGCCCGGATCATGCTTCAGGAAGGCGTCGAGGCTCGCTACGCGCGTCACCGCGCGTCCGGCGCCGCCATGACCGCCGGCCTGCGCGCGATGGGTCTTACCGTGTTCGGCGACGATCGCTATCGCATGACCAACGTCACCGCCGCCTTCATCCCCAACGGGGTGGACGCGGAAACGGTCCGGCGCCGAATGCGCGAGGATTTCGAGATCGAGATCGGCACCGCGTTCGGTCCGCTTGCCGGCAAGGTCTGGCGGTTCGGCGCGATGGGCTACAACGCGATGAAGCACAAGGTTCTGCTGACGCTCGCCGCGCTGGAGGCGGTGTTGCGTGCCGAAGGCGTCGTCCTTCCCGCAGGTGAGGCGGTGCCGGCTGCGCTTGCCGCGTGGGACGCCACCCGGTGAACCGCGATCTCGTCGGCTATGGTGCGGCGCCGCCCGATCCCTGCTGGCCCGGCGGTGCGCGCGTCGCGGTCCAGTTCGTCGTCAACTACGAGGAAGGCGCCGAGAACAGCGTCCTCAACGGCGATCGCGGCTCCGAAGCCTTTCTCTCCGACATGGTCGGGGCGCCCTCGCATCCCGCTCGTGCGATGGCGATGGAGAGCCTCTACGAATACGGTGGCCGCGCCGGATTTTGGCGGCTGTACCGGCTCTTTACCGAACGTCGGCTGCCGCTCACTGTATTCGGCGTCGCCAGGGCGATGGAGGCGAATCCGGCGGCTGTCGAAGCCATGATGACAGCCGGTTGGGAGATCGCGAGCCACGGCTTGCGCTGGATCGATTACCAGTCCGTTCCCGAATCCGTCGAGCGCGAGCACATCGCAGAAGCGGTCGCGCTTCACACGCGGCTGACCGGCGCACGCCCGCTCGGCTGGTACCAAGGCCGCACCTCACCTAACACCGCGCGGCTCGCCGCCGAGGAAGGCGGCTTCCTCTACGACGCCGACAGCTATGCCGACGATCTGCCCTACCGCAACGCGCACGGCCAGCTCGTCATTCCTTATTCCCTCGATGCCAACGACATGAAGATGGTGGCCCTGAACGGCTTCACCGAAGGCGACCAGTTTTTCCGCTACCTGAGCGACACGTTCGACCAGCTCCGCGAGGAAGGCGGACGGATGATGTCCGTCGGGCTGCACGGCCGAATTGCCGGGCGGCCTGCCCGTGCCCGCGCCGTCGCCCGCTTTGTCGACCACGTCATCGCGAGCGGTGACGCCTGGATTTGCCGGCGCGTTGATATCGCCCACCATTGGAACGAGGTGCATCCGGCATGACGATCGACGATCCCAAGGTGGTTGCCGAGGTAACCGCCGCCTTCCATGCCTATGAGGCGGCGCTGATGGCGGACGACGTGCCGGCGATGGACGCGCTCTTCCACGACGCGCCCTCGACCGTCCGCTACGGCGTCGGCGAGGTGCTGTACGGCGCCGACGAGATCCGCGCCTTCCGCAAAGGGCGTGGCGGATCGCCGCAGCGTCGGCTCGGCCGGATTGCGGTCCACACCTATGGTCGGGATTTCGCCACCGCAGATGCCGAGTTCTTCCGCGACGGCGCGTCCGTGCGCGGTCGCCAGTCGCAAAGCTGGGTGCGCTTCGCCGACGGCTGGAAGGTGGTATCGGCGCACGTCTCCCTTGAAGGGCAGCATTCATGACGACCGATACGACTTGGGAAACCGATCCGGAGGGGTTCGTCGCGCGCTACGGCGCGCTTTTCGAGCATTCGCCGTGGGTGGTCGAGCGCGCCGCCGAGCGGCTCCCGCTCGGCGATCTCCATGCAGGCCTCATGGCGGTCGTCGACAAGGCGTCACCGGAGGATCGGATCGCCCTCATCCGCGCCCACCCAGAACTAGCCGGCAAGGCCGCTATCGACCGGACGCTGACCGATGCGTCGGCGGCGGAGCAGGCGTCGGCCGGGCTTGATCGGCTGTCACCGGTCGAATTTGAGGATTTTCATGCGCTGAACCGCGCCTATCGCGACCGGTTCGGCTTCCCGTTCATCATCTGCGTCCGGCGCACCGACAAGGCGGGCATCCTTGCTGCAATGCGCCGGCGGCTTAGCAACGATCGCGACACGGAGATCGAGAGCGCCATTGCAGAAATCGGCGCGATCGTGCGGCTTCGGCTGGAGGATTTGGCATGACACTCGAACGACATGAGGAGAGGGTCGCTCACGACCTGGCTTGTCTCGGCTTCGGCGGTTCGGACTGGCTGCGACCGACCGAGCGAGAAGATGGCCATGTCTACGACGTGGTCGTCGTAGGCGGCGGTCAGAGCGGCCTCGCTACCGCGTTTGGCCTGCTGCGCGAGCGCATCTCGAACATCATCGTCCTTGATGAGAACCCTGCCGGCCGCGAGGGGCCGTGGGACACCTATGCCCGGATGGTGACGCTGCGCACGCCCAAGCATCTGACCTCCATCGATTTCGGCGTGCCGTCGCTGACGTTCCGCTCCTACTGGGAGGCGGCGCATGGGGTGGAGAGCTGGGAACGGATTGACAAGATTCCGCGCGGCGACTGGATGAATTATCTGCGCTGGTATCGTCGCGTGTTACGGCTGCCGGTGCGCAACGACGCGCGGCTTGATCGGATCGAACCTATCGAGAAGGGCCTGTTCCGTCTCCACCTCAATGGCGGCGAGACACTGCTTACGCGCAAGATCGTGTTGGCGACCGGCATCCAGGGCGGCGGTCAGTGGCACACGCCGTCACTGGTCGGGAACCGGCTTCCCGCCAGCCGTTACGCCCATACTTCCCAGGCGATCGACTATGCAGGGCTGAAAGGCCGTCGCATCGCCATCCTAGGCGGCGGCGCATCGGCGTTCGACAATGCGCAACACGCGCTCGAGCTTGGCGCTGATCAGGTCCACGTGTTCGTGCGGCGCGCACAACTGCCGACCGTCAATCCGATCCGATTCATGGAGACGTCCGGGCTGATCGCGCGTTTTCCCGCGCTACCCGATGCGGTGAAGTATCGAATGATGGTGAGCTTTTTCGAGCGCAACCAGCCGCCCACCAACGATACGTTCGAGCGTGCCGCCGCCTGGCCCGGCTTTCACCTACATCTCGAGTCTCCGTGGCTCGATGTCGAGGACACGGAAGCGGGCGTGGTCGTGACCACGCCAAAGGGCAAGGAGACGTTCGATTTCCTGGTACTGTCGACGGGGCTCACGACCGACCCCGCGCTTCGGCCCGAACTTCGGGACGTGGCCACCGACATCCTGCGCTGGTCCGATCGCTACACGCCGCCCGAGGGAGAGCATAGCGCAGTCGTTGACGCTCATCCCTATCTAGGCCCCGGGTTCGAGCTGCTGCCGAACAAGCCCGAGGCGACCGATCGGCTCCATGGCCTGTTCGCCTTCAACTATTCCGGCCTCATCAGCTTCGGTCTGTCCGCCTCGGCGCTCTCGGGTTTGAAGCAGGCGCTGCCTCGCCTGATCCGCGGGATCGCCGATCAGCTGTTCCTCGACGATCAGGAGGCGATCGTCGCCGACTATCTCGGCTATGCCGAGCCGGAGTTCGTCGGACGCTGGCCGCGTATCGAGGCGGCGGCATGAGCCTCTCAACGCATGTCCTCGACACGAGCGCCGGCATACCGGCAGCGGGGGTCACGCTGAAGCTCGCGAGGGGCGATCTGACACTTTTCTCAGGCGAGACCGACGCAGATGGCCGCTGTGCCGGCCTGCGAACGCTTTCGATCGCCGCAGGGGTCTACAGCCTAAGATTCTCCGTCGCAGCCTATTTCCGCGCGAGAGGGATTGCATTGCCCGATCCGCCTTTCCTCGATGTCGTGACGATCGACTTCGGGATCGCCGAGGCGGACGCGCACTACCATGTGCCGCTCCTCGTCTCGCCATTCGCTTATTCGACCTATCGCGGGAGCTGAACCGTGCGGGCCTTTCTCGCCTTCTTCGAGCCGTTCATCCTCATGCTGCTCGGCACGGTCGCGCTCGCGTCGTTCCTGCCCGCGCGGGGCATGTGGCAGGCGATCGCGGGTGATATTGCCACCGCCGCGATCGTGCTGCTCTTCTTCCTGCATGGGGCTAAGCTCTCGCGCCAGGCGATCCTCGATGGCGCCCGCCACTGGCGGCTGCACGCAGCAACGCTCGCCACGACCTTCCTCCTGTTCCCAGCCCTGGGGCTTCTTGCGACCCGGCTCCATCTACTTGACGGGCCGCTGGCGAACGGCCTGCTGTTCCTCTCGCTCCTGCCCTCGACCGTCCAGTCCTCGATCGCCTTCACCGCGATGGCGCGCGGCAACGTCGCGGCCGCGGTGTGCAGCGCTTCCTTCTCCAATCTAGTCGGCATCTTTGCGACCCCGCTGCTCGTCGCGCTGCTGATGACTTCGACCGGCGCGACGTCGGTGTCATGGGGTGCCGTGCAGACGATCGTGTTCCAGCTGCTGCTGCCGTTCGTCGCCGGCCATCTGCTGCGTCCGATCGTCGGTGGTTTCGTTACGCGCCACAAGGCGCTGGTCACCGCGGTGGATCGCGGCTCCATCCTGATGGTCGTCTACACCGCCTTCGGGGCAGCGGTGCTGGAGGGGCTGTGGTCGCGTGTGTCGAGCGCCGACCTCCTAGTGATCGCTTCCGTCTGCGCTACCGTGCTGACGATCGTGATGACCGTGACCTGGCATGCAGGCCGCGCGCTCCGCTTCTCACGCGAGGATCGGATCGTGCTGCTGTTCTGCGGCTCCAAGAAGAGCCTCGCTTCGGGGGTGCCTATGGCCGGTGTGCTGTTTCCTGCCGCCGGCGTCGGCCTCGTCATTCTGCCGCTGATGCTGTTTCACCAGCTTCAGCTCATCGTCTGCGCGGTACTGGCGAAGCAATTGGGGCTTTCCGCCGTCGACGAACCCAAGGCGGCTCAAACCATTCCGGTTGCCTGACCTTCAACCTGACACCGATACGCATTCCATAAAGGATAACGACCATGAAAACCCGTGCTGCCGTCGCCTTCGAAGCGAAGCGCCCGCTGGAAATCGTTGAGCTGGACCTTGAGGGTCCAAAAGCGGGCGAGGTACTGGTCGAGATCATGGCGACCGGAATCTGCCATACCGACGCCTACACGCTCGACGGATTCGACAGCGAGGGTCTGTTTCCCAGTGTGCTGGGCCATGAAGGCGCGGGCATCGTGCGCGAGGTTGGTGCTGGCGTCACCAGCGTGAAGCCTGGCGACCATGTCATTCCGCTCTACACTCCCGAATGCCGCCAATGTAAGTCGTGTCTCAGCGGCAAGACCAACCTGTGCACCGCGATCCGCGCGACGCAGGGCAAGGGGCTGATGCCCGACGGCACCACGCGCTTCAGCTACAAGGGGAAACCCATCTTCCATTACATGGGCTGCTCGACCTTCTCAAACTTCACCGTTCTGCCTGAGATCGCAGTGGCGAAGATCCGAGAGGACGCGCCGTTCAAGACGAGCTGCTACGTCGGCTGTGGGGTGACGACGGGGGTCGGCGCGGTCGTCAACACAGCGAAGGTGCAGGTGGGCGATACGGTGATCGTCTTCGGGCTTGGCGGGATCGGCCTTAACGTGTTGCAGGGCGCGCGGCTGGCGGGCGCGGGCATGATCGTGGGCGTGGACATCAACCCCGATCGTGAGGAATGGGGCCGCCGCTTCGGCATGACGCATTTTGTCAACCCGAAGACGGTGGACGGCGACATCGTCGCGCATCTGGTGGCGCTGACAGATGGGGGTGCAGACTATACGTTCGACTGCACCGGTAACACGACCGTGATGCGCCAGGCGCTGGAGGCCTGCCACCGTGGGTGGGGCACCAGCATTGTGATCGGCGTCGCAGAGGCAGGCAAGGAGATCAGCACGCGTCCCTTCCAGCTCGTTACCGGGCGAAACTGGCGCGGCACCGCCTTCGGTGGCGCCAAGGGTCGCACCGATGTACCGAAGATCGTCGATTGGTACATGAACGGCCGAATTGAAATCGATCCGATGATAACTCACGTCCTGACGCTGGACGATATCAACAAGGGCTTCGACCTGATGCACGCGGGCGAAAGCATCCGCTCGGTCGTGGTCTACTGAGGACAATGTGATGATGCCGACGCTAGAAACCGTCTCCACCGCCTGCGCGCATGGCGGCGTGCAGGGTGTCTACCGCCATGCGTCGGCCGAGACGGGCACCGAGATGAGCTTCTCGGTCTACGTTCCGCCGCACACCGAGGGCACGCGGCTACCGGTCGTCTGGTATCTGTCCGGGCTTACCTGCACGCATGCCAACGTGACTGAGAAAGGCGAGTATCGCGCCGCCTGCGCGCGGCACGGTCTGATCCTCGTCGCGCCCGATACCTCGCCGCGCGGCGAAGGGGTGGCCGACGATCCGGCCGGTGCGTGGGACTTCGGGCTGGGTGCTGCCTTCTACGTCGATGCGACGGAGGCGCCGTTCGCTGCGAACTACCGCATGTGGTCCTACGTCACCGAAGAATTGCCGACGATCGTTGCCGCACATTTTCCGGCGGACATGGCGCAGCAGGCAATCATGGGACATTCGATGGGCGGGCACGGTGCGCTGACGATTGCGCTCAATTTGCCCGACCGCTTTCGCTCGGTCTCTGCCTTCGCTCCGATCGTCGCGCCGATGCAGGTCCCGTGGGGACAGAAGGCGTTCAGCGGCTATCTAGGTGAGGACCAAGCGGCATGGGCACGGCACGATGCAGTCGAGCTCATCGAAGGCGGCGCCCGCGTTCCCGGTCTCCTCGTTGATCAGGGCGGGGCGGATGCGTTCCTAGCCGACCAGCTCAAACCCGAACTGCTGCGCCAGGCATGCGCGGCCGCGGGAATACCTCTGATCTTACGGCTGCATCCGGGTTATGATCACAGCTATTATTTCATTTCCAGCTTCATGGCCGATCATCTCGACTGGCATGCTGAACGGTTGGCTCAGTCGGCGCAGCTATCGCCGCGCAGCAGTTAGTCAGCAATCTCGCCGGGCTGCCACAAGCCGGCGGCGCTTTGCGATATGTGTCCTTGGTTCAGTCGGCCGTGCCGATGTGCCTTTCTGCGCTCGCGACCATCTTTCCTGAAAGGTAGCTACTTAGCACGGGCAGAGTGTACGGGCACTCGGCCTTTTTCAACAGCCACGATCGATTTTGATGCGCGATCATGTGAGACAGGTTAGCAGCGCCCGGCCATGTCTCAAAACACTTTCGCGAATGGGTGGCATCATGGTAGGCGTTGGACATGAGTTTTGAGAAGGCTCCATGCTGATCGGCTACGCGCGGGTCTCAACCCCCGAACAAGATTTGACCCCCCAACTCGAAGCGCTGCGCACCGCAGGTTGCGAGCGGTCCTTCTCGGATAAGGCGAGCGGGGCGAAGGCCGATCGTGCCGGCTTAGCCGAGGCCCTCTCCCATGCCCGCACCGGCGACATACTCGTTGTCTGGAAGCTTGATCGCCTCGGGCGCACGATGAAAGGTCTAATCGATCTCTCGGCGGAGTTGGCAACGCGGGGGATTGGATTGCGATCGATCACCGATGGCATCGATACAGCCGGCACGACCGGCAAGCTCGTTTTTCACATCATGGCCGCAATGGCGGAGATGGAACGCGATCTCGTTCGTGAACGGACGACGGCGGCGTTAATCATTGCTAAGCGCGAAGGAAGGGTAGGCGGGCGAAAGACGGTAATGACGCCCAAGCGGGTGGAGGCCGCCCGCAGACTTCTTGCATCAGGAATGACCGCGCGTGAGATTGCACCAACTATCGGCGTTTCGGTAGCAACCCTTTACCGTCACCTACCCGCACCGGAGCAGGAAGCAATCAACGCGGAAGAGGGGCGGGCAGTTTGATGACGGAAGAATTGGTGAGGGTCTTAGATGCGCTCGCGAGCGCATGTACGATGGTGACGTGCGATCCGAACACGCTCGTCGCGCCGATCCATCCCAAGGCCATGATAACGATCCTGGAGCCGAGCGACGTCGATACCTGGCTGCATGGTTCCTACGACGAGGCCGTCGCCCTGCAGAAGCCTTTCGATCCCGACCGGATGACCGTGCGTGGTCCGGTATTCCCGACCCGCCGCAAGGAGCGATAAGCCACCGACGCGCTTTAGATCAGCGGCTCCGGTCCTTGTCGCGCGGGGTCGGCATCGGTGCCGATCCCGCGCGTCCGATTTCAGGATCCAGCATCCCCCCGGATTTGATGCGATCGGCGACGAGCTGTCGGGTGGACTCTCCAACCGATCCGATCATCCGGACGCTGTCTCCCCGGTCCTGCGCCGTTCTTATGGCGGCGTCGACGATCGCTTGGGCGGGCGCGAGACGCGGGTCCGCGTTGTTCTTTTCCGGGGTGTTCTTTAGGAACAGCTCGGCCAACCGCTCCTGCCCCGGCGAATGGCCGGGAGGCAGGGCGGGCCGCTCAAGGGAGCGGACCGCCTTTTGAAGCTGCGGCGACTGCTGGGAGTTGATCTGCACGCCGAGCGCGGCTCCGATCTCGCGCACGCGCTCAAGCGGTGACTGATCCTTGGTGATAACGGCATCGACCTGCCGAACACCGAGATAGGTGAGAAGGTGGGATTGATAGACCGGCCCCTTGGCGTGCCGGACATAGGCAAGCTCGGTGCGCGCGCTCGCGATGCTCGCGGTCGGCGCGCCATCCTTTATCAAGCCGCGAAGCCGGTCGGCCGCCTGCTGGCGGGCGGCGGGCAGGTAGCGTTCCAGCTCGTCGCGAACCTTGCCGAGCGTTATCCGGTATCGTTGCCCTTCGGGCGGCGCGCGCTGGGGGAGCATGGCGATCCCGGCGGGGCCGATGCGCGCCTCGGGCGCGAGGTCGCGCCGGATCGCTGCTCCGGCAAGGACCGCGGTCATCCCGCGATGATCGCCAGTCAGAAAGCCATGCCGCGAAGCGTCCATCCACGCCGTCTTGTCGATCGAGGCGATACGGATCGGGTGGCCGGCGTCGCGCGCGAGCTGCGCGGCGTGATGGCGCATCGTGCGGCCGTTGCCTTCGCGGAAAGGGTGAATGGCGTTGATCTCGTTGATGTGGTTGCCGAGCCTGTCGAAAAACTCGTCTCGAGGAAGTCCGCGGAGGCCGTTCTTTGCCCCCACGTCGGCAAACAGCTTGTCGAGCTCACGCGCGATGTAGGGCACGTGCGCGAAGCGCGCGCCGCCCTTGGCGGTGTCGACGGTGCGGTCCTGGCCCGCCCATTCGTAGAGGTCTTGGAAAAGATGCTTATGGAGGGCGCGGTAGCCGTCGGCCGTCGCCGGAAAGATCAGGCGCGCGGCCTCCGCGCCGCGCGCCTGCGTAAGTCGCCGCTCTGCCTCGGCGAGCGTCTTATCGTCGGTGATCCCAAGCCTGTTCCGAAGCGTGTCGGTGCCGGGATACGTGTAGGGATCGTTCGCCAAGGTTAGGCGGCGATCTGGCTGGTTCCCGGTTTGTAGAGGTCGAGGATGATCGACGGCATCAGCGCGGGGGGCACGCCCTCGTCCAGCATCAGCGCGAACATCGCATCCTCGGCCTCGGTCGGCGTCATGTCCTCGATAACGAGATTGGCTCGCGACTCCGAAACGTCGTCGCGCCAAAGGGCGATCTGCTCCGGGGTGCCGCGCTCGAAGGGCATCGAGCGAATGCGACCGCGAAGCGCCTCAAGATCGATGTCGGCCATATCGTCGTCTCCTCTCGCTATTAACCCTAGGCTTTCTAGGGCGATTCCTCAACAAATCACTTGCCTGTTGCGGCCTCGTCGCGACGCGATCCGCGCTTCGGCGAGCGCGGATCGCACCAGTTCCAACCTCAATATTCACTGGCGAGCATGATCGTCAGCACACGCTTGGTCCGCTGTTCGTCCCACGGCGCATCACTGCCGAAGGTGAGGCTGTTATCGTAGTAATCCAGTTTCCAGAATACGGTTGCGGCAATGGCCTTCTCGTCACTCGGCCGCTGCTGCGTCCATTCTCCGGTCGCGAGCCGGTAGATCGCTCCGAAGTCATGCTCGCCATAAGGGTCATTGTTGCCGTCAAACTGCGTGAAGCTCACAATCTGCGTCAGCGCGGCGAAGCGGTCCGCGTCGGGAAGGGACTGAAAGCCGATCGTCACGTTCGCGATCGATGCCGTGCCCGGCCTGCTGCGGGCAGCGTCGTTAAGACGACGGATAGTGTCGAGGTGTTCGGGATTGCGCATGACTGATCCTCCTACTGGCATGGGCCACAAGGCCACGGCCTGCGGCCCTGCCGTTCCGGCGAGGAACGGGATGGGGAGGGAGGGCGAGAATCTACCGCTAGCGCGGGCGAGCCGCCCTAGCGCGGCCGGTGCGCAGCGCCGGGTGCCGTGCTTGGCGGATTACACGGGCGGTCGATTGTCGTTCGGGAACGAAAGGGCGGCGCCCTTGGCGTTCCCCGGGGTTGGCGCGCTGCGCGCGTGCGCGGCAATCGGCAGGGGCTGTCGCGCGATACGCGCGGCCATTGATGGGGATGGCGGTTCGCGGAAAGTTGGGCGATAATCATCGGGTGGCGAGGCACCGCGCAGCGGTCGTCATGCGGGCGTGAGAACCCGCTTGGGACGGGGGCCTTCGCTGGTGGCGCGGCATAGGCGAAGGCTCTCGGCGCGCACGCCGATTTTCTGCTTTCGTTCCGGTCGGTCATGACTCATAGAATCGTCATGCCGATCCTGCCGGAACATCGCTGGCTTTACCCGATCGACTGGCCCGAGCTGTCGAAGCTGATCCGCTTCGGCCGCGCCAAGGGACGATGCGAGCATTGCCGGCGTCCGCACGGCGCGCGGGTGTTCCACCTGGGTGACGGGCGGTGGTGGGACGCCGATCGCCGCTTGTGGCGCAACGGACGAGGGAAGAGGGTGCGGGCACCGAGCGTCGATGTCGCGACGCTCGTGCGGGTCACGCGGGTCTATATCGCGTGCGCGCACCTCAACCACGATCCGACGGACAACGCGGCCCGCAACCTCGCCGCGCTATGCCAGCGGTGCCACATGATCCATGACGCAGCCGAACATCGCAGGCGGCGATGGCTCAACGCCTATCGCCGGCGTGCGCTGGGCGACTTCCTGGCGGCGATCGAGCGGATGCCGGTCGTCACCTTTGGGCGTCCGACCACGCGAGGATCGTCACCCGCATGGGCCGAGACGCCGCACGCGGCTCGGTCGGACGCCCCACGGGCGGGAGATAGAGCCGTGCCCGCCGGGGCCGCGCCCGACCTCCTGGCCTAGCGATACGGGTCGGTGTCGATTTGCAAGGTGCCGGTGTATGGAAGAAGGTTCGGGGGCATAAGCAACAAAAGGCAGCAACGAACCCATTATGAGCTGGACCCTGTTCATCGACGAGTCCGGCCAGGATCAACGTCATTCTCCCTATGAGGTTCTGGCGGGGATCGCGGTGGAGGATCGCAAGGTCTGGCCCTTGATCCGCGACCTGTCCGATGCCCAACAGCATATCTTCGGGATGCGGCTGTTCGAGGCCTATGGCCGCGAGGCGAAGGCGCAGAAGCTGCTGGATCGCAAGACGTTCAAGCACGCCGCCCAGCTTGGGCCTTTCGAGCATGTGCAGCGTATGCAGCTCGCCCGGGAACTGCTGGTCGACGGCACCGCGGTCACGCGCGACCGGCTGACCGCGTTGGGGCAGGCCAAGATCGAATATTGCCGTTTCAGCCTCGATCTCGCCCGGCGGCATGGGGCGAAGGTGTTCGCCACGATCGTGCCGCTCGAAGCCCCGCGTCCGGAGCGGAGCGACGCGCTGCGCAAGGACTATGCGTTCCTGTTCGAGCGGTTCTACTATTTCCTGAATGGCTCGCCCGGCGACCCGATGGGGTATCTGGTGTTCGACGAACTGGATCGCAGCGCCGCGCATATCCTGCTCGGCCAGGTGTCGAACTATTTCGTGAACACGCGCAACGGGCGGAGCCGATCGCGGCTCATCATCCCCGAGCCGTTCTTCGTCCACAGTGATCTCACGACGCTGATCCAGACCGCCGACATCGTGGCCTATGTCATCAGTTGGGGATTACGCCTGCGTCGGATGACGGCACCCGCGCGCGACGAGCTGCGTCCGTTGGCCGATCTGGTTCACCGGCTTCAATTCACGCGGGAGACGGAAGGGGGCGATCGGATCTATGGTTTGAAGCTGATCGACGATCTGAGGCCGCGGCCGCTGGCCTGAAACGGAAGAAGGCAATGCTCGCGTCGCCGCGGACAAAGCCTCCGTTGACGGACTTAGGCGCGAAAGCCCTACTTTTCAATTTCTAAAATCGTCAGCGCCGCCCGATCGTGATCGGGCGGCGCTCGCGGCCTCCTTAGAGGCAGCGGGCGCGACGGTGGAGAAAGGGGGCGATTTACACCGCCCCCCCCAATCTTCACGCCATTTCGTGGTCGGCCATCTCGTCATCCTCCACACCCTCAAAGCCGTCGCCGTCCATGTCAGGGTCGAAGCTTTCCGGGTTGCGCTCGGGCTGGTCGAACGCGCCGATCTTCATCGGAGCGGGAAGCCAGTTGCCAGGAAGCCGTCCCGACACGTTGACGGCAAGGTCAGCCTTCTTCTTGATGCTCGCGCAATTCTCGGCGCTGGGGACACCGCATTCCTCGCGCAACAGGTCGATCATCGCGGCGCGGCGCATCTTGTCGAAAAGGCCGATCGGAGCGGACCAACGGGCTGCAATGTCCACGCCGCTCGCGCGCGCGATCTGCTCGAAATGGTGATGCCGGGTGCCGGGGGAACCGCCCGCGAACACCGTGCCGTCCACGGTCATCGCGACAAGCCCGGCGAGCAACGCCATCTTGTCGTCGGCCTTCATACTGCGGATCGCCTCGAACCGGCCTCTGGCGGGGACGGAAGCGAACCGGGTCGCCATCGTTTCCTCAACCGGGCGAACTTCGCTCGTCGCCATAAGCTCGTCGGGAACGTCAGTCGCAACCGTCTTGGCCTGAACCTCAACCGCCATCTGATAGCTGTGCGCGCCGTGGAGCAACTGGCCCGCAAGGCTGTCCAGCATTATGTCGAGCGCCAGCGCCGGGTCGGCTGCGACCGCCTCCTGCACGATCTGCGTCTTGATGCGCGACAGGTCCGCAAACAGGCTGTTGCTGTAGAGCGGGGTCGGGCCGTCGCTGGTGGCCTTGGGCTTCGGCTCGGCCTTGGCACGATAGAAGCTTTTGCCGAGCGAGCCGTCGTGCGAAACCCATAGCGCCACGCCCCCGATCGCCACCTGTTCGGCATTGAAGCCGCGGAGCCCCCCGGTGATCGCGTCCCGTTCGTCGGACAACGGTTCGATGCGCTCGCTATCCTCGCCCTCGGCCTCGGCAATGGCCTCGATCTCGGTATCGATCGCGGCAAGCCGCTCGGCCTCGGCCTCGGTCGGCTCGCGGGTCGCCGGATAGATGCTGCCCTTCATGTAAAGGTCGTGGGGCCGGTC
>Ga0308164_10001142_pt1 | contig 33286 bp, 30 predicted proteins | sample PhyTR2_FD_201031 | JGI IMG/M metagenome (GOLD analysis project Ga0308164, IMG submission 201031) | Phyllosphere microbial communities from UC Gill Tract Community Farm, Albany, California, United States - DLSLT.R2 | ecosystem: Host-associated > Plants > Phyllosphere > Unclassified | place: USA... | reverse complement strand
GTCGCGGGTTCGAGTCCCGTTTTTCGCTCTCATCACGCCCTGGTGGTGGAATTGGTAGACACGCAGGACTTAAAATCCTGTATCCGCAAGGATGTACGGGTTCAAGTCCCGTCTGGGGTACTTAAAAAGACTGTTAATCATTGATTAACAGTCTTTTTTGTTTTTAAGGGTGGCTAAAAGGGTGGTTTTATTTTTTAATATGTCAGATATTAAATTTAACACTCTAATTAGCTACTTTAAATTCTAGTAATATTTACTACTTAATTAGGTGGGTCAATTTGACTGTCTTTACCATTAGTAAAATGGGATTGATAAATTCAATGAAATGCAGATTCTATTGCTAAAAATCAACGGAATATATTTACATAAGTCTTGCAAATCTTGTATTAAAAGTACTAAGGAAGGAATTGAATGAGACAGTAGATTTCCCTATTATCAACGTACACCTAAATACCAAGAATAATTTTGTTATCGGTCATTAGCACTAAAATGTTGTTTTTTTTTCTACATATTGTATCGTTTTTGCTCTGTCGTGTAACTTGTGATAAATTTTCCATCTTCTATTAATAATAAAAAAGGGTGAAATATAAAGTAACATTTGCTGCAGAGATAGCTTTTAAATGCAAATATTAATTGAATTAATTTTAAGAGAACTATTTTTGTCTTTCTGAAATATTTTTCAAATTACTTTTAATATAATAAAAAATATAAATTATGAAACATTTGCAATTGAAAAAAAAATGACGTTAAATTAAAAAAGGCGATCAATGTTACAAACTAAAATTTGTTATTTGAAAAGGCTGAAAGGTGTTCTTATGATAAGAAAAAGCATATAATATATAGCATTAAAACTAGTGTTGTAATAGCCGAAAAAAAAGAACGAAATTATTATTCTTGAAGACGGAAAAGTAAGTGTTTAAATTTTAGAAGAACTGTAAAATCAAAAAATACAAAATATTAAAAGACGAGATTTGTTTAGGTAACGACGAATACTTTCGCACCTAGTTCCCGAAGAGGTTTCACTAGTAAATCTCGAATCACGATGAAATGACAAGTGAAACTACTAAGGAAAAAGCAGGATTTATTTTATAAACAATTGATTTATAGGTGTGTATTGTTTTCATTCATTTCTTCAATTTGTTGTTTTGTAATTTTGTAATTGATCTTATTAAAATTAATAAGTATATAAAAAAAACACGTCAAGTTTTGTCGCATCCTGTCTATATATTTGTTGAAAATAAATTATATGATAAAATAAATTAATTCATTGTATTAATATTATAGCAGCTTAAAAATGTATCTTTGCAAGAAATTCTAAATGCTTCTTTTAAAATTTCCTGCGGATATTAGAAGTGATTTTGATGGTTATAATTATCTTTCACATATTGTTGAAGTTGTAAAGCGAACAAAAAATGATGAAGTCATATTTGATTTTGAGCAAGTTTCATTTTTTCAAGGCAATCTTTGTACAATTTTTGGTGTCTGTATAGAAATTCTACGCTCAAACAAAAGCACTTTTCAAATTATTAATCTAAGTAATAATGTAGAAACAATTCTAAGAAAGAATTATTTCTTAGTGCAATTAGGATATCCAGAAATTTACGATAATATTACTACTTCAATAAGATATATGAAATTTGATCCTAATGATGATGAAGGATTTAATACTTACATAATCAAAGAATTGCTGGATAAAAAGGATTTCCCATCTGTTAGTCCAATGCTTTACAAAGAAATTCTTAGAAATATATTTGAAATATATGAAAATGCGAGGACACATGGAAAATGTGACTTTATTCATACTTGTGGGCAATACTTTCCAAAACCAGGTAACAAGAAACTTCATTTTACATTGGTTGATAAAGGTATAAACATTAAAGAGAATGTACTCAGGCATTTAGGAACAGAAGTTGATATATTATCTACAATCGAATGGGCAATGATATGGGGGAATACAACCAAAATTGACAAGTCGGGTGGATTAGGTTTAGCTGTTATATTTGATTTTATTAAATTGAATAAAGGAAAAATTCAAATTATATCGGCAGATGAATATTATGAATTTAGTAATGAAAAAGTTACTACTATTAAAATGGACAGCTATTTTGATGGAACAATTGTTACTATAATTTTTAATTTCAATGATAAAAATATTTACAGTTTAGTGAACGAAAAAAATGATTTACTAAATCCATTTTAACTTATATTTACAAAAACAACAAAACTATGGTTTACTTAAAGGTAAGAGACCTTATTGGGACTAATTTAGCCGTTTCTACTGAGAACGGTGAAAAGGTATACAATGAAGTTGAAAAAAGCCTTAACAAAGGTGAAGAAGTAACTTTAGATTTCGAAGACATCAATATAATAATAACTGCATTTTTAAATGCAGCTATTGGCTCTCTTTTTAAAAATCAAAAGTACTCACAACAATTTTTAAATAAAAATGTGTATTTGAAAAATGTGGACACAAGTGATAATAAATTGTTTGAAGAAGTGATTCAAAGAGCAAAAGAATATTTTGCAAATAAAGATTTCATGGATAAGAATAATAGGGATACTATATATGGCAAAGATTGATATTGAAAACTATCAAATCAAATATTCCGATGAATTTTTTTTTGACACAAATATTTGGCTTTTATTATTTGGGCCTATTGCTGATACTGAAAAGAGAAATCAAAGGAAATATTCTAAGTTTTTTGAAACCTTAATTGAAAAAGAAAAACCTATTTATATTACATCATTAGTTTTATCAGAATTTTCAAATGTTTTATTAAAAAAGGATTACAGACAATGGGTTAGTCAAATGGCTAATGTGGGAAAATCTTATAAAGAACATTTTGTAGGTAATAGTGTCTATATTAGCTCGGTACAATTAATAAAAACTATATTAGAAAAAATTCTAAGTTTAGAAAATGTTATTAAAGTAGGTGATAGCCTACATTTAATAGATATGAATAAACTACTAGAAAAATTTGAAGAAATTGATTTTAATGACTGTTATTATGGTGAGATCTGTAGAGTTAATGGATATAAGGTTGTTTCAAACGATGGGGATTTTCTTAAATTAATTGACTTAATCGATGTTATAACAACACGATAGATGTTTTTCCATTATTAAATATTACTCAATATTTTTTGTCAAAACATTGAGTAATGTAATTAAAGATACTTATATAAAAATCTATCAATACTATTTATTGGTATGTTTTTAAGTAGTTAAGGTTTTGGATTGCACTATTTACTCTTAATAAGAATTTGTTGTATTTTTGTACAAATTAATACATGCAAAACTTAATATCACAATCTTATAAGTATAACTATGTAAATAATGAAAAGTCTTCCGAAGATATTGTTTACGAATTTATTAGTTTAGGAGACCTTGAGATTAACAAAAGAGTTACTATTTCAAAAATTGGAGGTGCATTATCTGATTATTATAATTTGGCATTAAATGACTATTCTGTTGATGAGCAGGGTGTAGAGACGGAGTCTTATATGTCGAGAGTAGATAATAAAGATGATGAAAAAGTACTTCTAACATCATTTGTTTGCGCTTTAGACTTTTTGACAATGGAAAAATTTAAAGATTCAAAAGTTATATTTATGGGAAATACTCATGCTAAACATAGATATTACAAAATAAAAGTCGCTAGTAATTTTAATGAATTGTCTGGAATATGTACTATTAAAGGAGGTTTTATTGACGGTCTTAAGCTATCTATAGATCAGGAGACGCAGGAAAAAAATCCTCTAAATCATCCTTTGTATGCAACAGACGAAAGAATACATCAAGAAGATTATGACATAAAGTCTGCTGGTAAGTATAATTTCATTATATTTGAAGTTAAAGAATAGATTGGAATAATTGTTGTAAACTTATAACCAAATTTAATTATATGAAAACTGCAATAAGAGATTTGATTAATAGATCTGGAAAGCGTTCTGTAGTAGATTATGATCATACAGTAAAAAGAGTAGATAGAAGTGAAACTTTAGCACAAAAGAAAATGGACTTAATTAAAAGTGTTATTGGAGACCGAACGAAAGATGTAGCAAAAGCATTATCTAAATAAAAAAAAATTTTTAATAATTATAAAAAGACTTAGATACTGATCTAAGTCTTTTTAATCTATTTATAATTAGATAAAATCAAAACTGATGATAAATGGCTGGAATTCTTCTATTAGGCGAACTAGAATTTTTACGCAAATTTAATTCTTGGTGTATTACAATCAATGGAGATTCTTCAGAGTAGAAATCATAATAATTACTATTTTCTTTATTTGTTGCATTGTATCTATTTTGGATATGATAAATTAACCTATTGCTACCAATTTGATGAGACATAAACAACTACAAATTATTCGGAAATATCTACCCAAAAATGTTTTAACCGAATTTCATCCCTGAAAATCCTATATGATAGAGAAGAATAGTCTGAAAATGTTCTTGTTTGACTATCTAAACTTAACTCATCATTATTATTCCAAGTTAATTGTGTATTGCTTGGACTGGCAATCTGCTCTTTAATCCAATCATTAATTTTTTGGAGCCAATGTTTGGGTGAATCTGTTTGTAGATAACCTACAATACCTGCATTAATAACATCTTTACCGTGTCGCCCATTTTTGAATCGTTCAATACCTCCAGAATTTTTTTTACACTTTCCTTCGAAATATTCTCCACACACATACTCTTTTTCTCTATGTTTAGGTAGTTTGGAATTGAGCCTTTTTGCTTCGAATTTTATTAATGATGGTGAATCATCATCTTCAATATCATTTTCTTGAGCATAGGCATAAGTCCCAAAGACAGCAAAATCTGTAGAAGTATTTTCTTTTTCATCTTCTATATTTTGATGATGAAAAAAGAACGGATATTCCGAAGGCCTTTTTGCCATTAATGTTTTACACAGGCGATTAGTTATTGCATTTTCGTTCTCATCCTTTTTACCTTTAAAGGTAGATAAAATAGAAGATAAATAATTATAAATAGTTGTAATTATAGTATTGTCAGGCGCGCTGCTAAGTGTTCCAAATGTGTTGTCTGTAATTTCTCCCATCACTTACCCTGTTTATATAAATCAACAAAAGTTTCATCTGCATCTCTCACGGCAATCGAAGGGAGCCAATATCTTTTCTGATTTGGTTTATATAGGAAGATTACATTTTTGTGATACACTTTGACAATACGCTTAATCCATAAGTTATATCCTTGTTTAGCATTTATAATTGTTCTTAGTTTTGCTTCTATGTTTTCGATTGAGGTTGGTATTTCTACTTCCGACTTATCTCCCAATACAAAAGGAAACACAATGAATTCACTGCCAACTATTGGAGTGAGTGGTTTGAAATTTTTATATATTGAATTAAGTATTTTGCAATACAGTTTGCCAAATTTTTCTAATTCTTTCTTGCTTGCTATTGATTCTAAAAGTATGCTTTTCTCTCCAGTTTTTCTAAATTCAGAGTAATACAATGATATATCTGAGAGCAACTCCTCTTCAATAGAATCAAATTTGATTTCCTTTTCAGGATATGGAAGTGAAAGAATATCATTTTTTAGAACAACTCCTTCTCTTGTGGTTATAATACGACCACTTAATAGCCATAATAATGCAGAGTAAGAGGAATTATTCTTATATCTCTTTTCAATTTTTTTCAATAATTCAATGTCATCTTTCGGAGAATGAATACCAATAATTTCATTTCGAAAAGTCATATAATCGTCTCTGAATTCTATAGGAATGGAGGATACGCCTGATTGCTCTTTAATTAAAATATGAGGTGGCTGAAAAATTTCTTTGTTTCTTTCCCTATTACGTAAAAAATATTTAACATTACATTTGTGGATATCTTGAATACCATCTTCTGTAAAATTCTTTGTATCAACAAAATTGAAACCAGTTATCCAATTAGCCTTATAGTTTTGCTCTAACTTTGTAAGTTCATTTTGTTCTTCATTTGTTAACATCTCTTTTTTCAAAAGACTTTGTATTCTTTTTAATGGCTTACCTGATGGTGATTCAATCCAACCTTCAGCAACTTTCCATCCATTGTTTTCAACCATTTCATCTAAATAAACTCCTAAAGTTCTTTGTTCAGAAATTCTACTCAATAATTGATGCAAGCGACCGCCGCCCATAAAATTGGCTTGCCATACGCCTGAATTATCTGTTGCGGTTTTATGGTTTACTTTATGAATATCATAATGGTCTATTTCAAACTCTATCTTTTCGCTGGATGCTTTGGTTCTTCTGAAAATATTATGGTAAATAGGCCTCCTTTCAGGATTTGATTTTTCAGCAAAAATAGATATAACAGCAGGTTTAGCGCTTGAACTACTACCAATAAATAGTTTTGCTCTCAATGGAGTGAAATCAAATACACCCTTAAAATAATATTGTTCAAAAAGAAATTTTCTAAAGTCGTGCGTATTTGTATTGTACAAAACGGGGCCAGAAGGTAAAATCAAACAACAGTTTCCACCTTCTTGCAATAATTTAAATGATTGCTCCAAAAATAATAATGCAATTTGATTATCCGGGATATCAGGACGAAGCGGATTATTTTGTTTCTCTTTTCTATTAATTGTCTCTGCCCAGTCCGTAAACTCTGAATTGAATGGCGGATTTCCTATAACTAGTTGAAAGTCATTTGTAAGTATTTCTTCGTCAAGAGTTTTAAAAAAATCTCCTTGAAATAAATTACTTCCAACTAGATTATCAAAATGTACATTTCTCCATATTTCTTTTGGAGATAATGCGTCAAGCAATGCAAGTCCTAAACTAAAGTAAGAAAGCGTTACAGCTTCATTTTCCAAATCGCAACCGAAAATATTATTTATAAGTAGGTGCTTTAATTCTTCAATATTTTCTTTTTTAGGTTTAGTCCAATTGTTTCTAACTCTCCACCATTGTATCATTCTTTTGAAAGCTCCAACCAAGAAAATTCCAGAACCGCAAGCTGGATCAATAATTTTAAAATCTTCTTTTCCGTCTTTCAAAGGCATACATTGGTCAATAAGAACTTGAACCAAATATGGTGGTGTATAGACAACTCCTTTTTTCTTTTGTCCTTTTTCATCTGCTAAAAAATCTTCATAGATGTGACTTATCAATTCTATTGGTAAATAGTTGAATTGATAAAGTCGCCATAAAGACATTTGTCCGATGCCTTGCTTTCCTTTGGAAAATATTGATACATCTCCTCTAACAAAATATTGAAATAAGGTAAGGTCTATTTTTTCTTTAAGAATTTTACATTCTTCATCGTTCAAGTAGAAAATTTGTCCATTAAAATGTTCTTCACTTGATAACTCTTGAAGAATTTGGATAAAGGCATCTGCGTTCTCAAGAACACCTTCAAGTGTTGGATTTGTAGAATTATAGGGTATGTAAAAGTCTGAGGGATTTAGTGCTCCGTTACCATCTTCATCTTTGCGTTCCTCAAGATACTTAATTAAAATAAGCATCATCAATACTCTTTTTACGAGTGCTGCATATTCATTCCCAACACAAGATATAATATTTGCTTTTACATTTTTTAGTTGAACTAATAATTGTTCATAAGCTCCTTCTTCATATTTAAAATCTTTTCCGGCATTTGAGTCCCAAAATAAACCCGAATCAAATTGACGGACATTATATTCATTCAATTTTTCATTAACATCACTTAGTAAATTGATTAAATCGTGTGGTGTTGTTGTGAAATCTTCGCCTTTTTTATCCCACTCTGGTTTCTTGGCACAGTTATATACTAGAATTTGGCTCTTATCAAAAATGAAACAAAAAGGAACAACTCCGGCATTCCATAATTTGTGATGGATATCTGCTTTACTACTACTACTTCCAGAAGTGATATCGGAATAGTCGTAAATGTATATCTGTGGTTTTGGTGGGCGACTATCGTTGTAAAATCTAAAATAAACGGCTTTTGCTCCAAACTCATTTGCATACTCTAAGGCTACATACAAATCTGGATTGGTCTCGTCTATTCTATCAGCTACAAAGCGAATTCCGGATGATGTTTTATCATCCATTCCAAGCTTTTCTAAAGCTGAAGTAAAAGTTACGTTAGTTGAAACATTCATCTTTTTAGATTAGGCAAGAATATTTTTTCGTAATTAACACATTAAATTACTGATTATAAAATAGTTAAATAGAAATACGTAATTCTATTAGACTTAAGATTTAAGACTGATATTCCTAGTACAAAATAATGAAATAAAAACAAAATAACTGAGATAAACCCAAAAATAATAAGCTTTTTGTTTCAAAGAACCCTCTAAAGTTGGTATTTAAATTATTCTTCTATATAAATTCTTCTTTCCGCAATCGCCACATCATTCACGCCAAATCTCAATTTCTCAAATTCTAATCTAAATTATTGATAAATCCTTCTTCTTTGACCAACTCATCAAGTTCATTCATCAGTTTTTCCACGATGACTTTCATTTGATCTATTACTTGCTTGTCAAGACAGGTAAACTTATGGCGCAGAATTTTATGGTATTCCAAAGTTGGAATAAATTTCAGCAGGAATCCATCATATAAATGTTGATAGCGTATCATATCCGGATTGCCGTACAAACATAGTTGCCACAATGATTGGAAGGACAAATAATTAGGCATATAGCAAAGCTTCACAAAAATGTAGGTTCTGCAAAACGAAAGGAAGAACAAAGCGAAAAGATATGGTACTCCCTGATGGTTTTCATTTTCATTCCCAACCATACTCAAAAACTGCAAGGCATTACCTTTTGCTGATTTGTAATAACAATCCAAGTCTTGATGCTGATAATGGGGAAACTCCCAATGTGGCTTGGGATGATAAGGGTTTGAAGCGTAAACCCTGTTTTTGCCCTGTATAATGTTCGCAAAGAAATTTTGATACTTGTACAGGTGTTGCTGAATCCAATTGCGGTCGTGGCTGATAAGCACAAAGTCATATTGTTTCCCAGCTTTACTTTTAAGATAATATTGTTTCTCTCTTAGTTTCTCATTACTCACGTTATGGGCAATAATAAGCAGATAATAGGTAATATTGTTTCCATAGATGGCTTTATGAAACAGATAGATCTCTTCTGTATTTTCCAACTTTATAATGATTTTGACTGCTTTATCAATAATTTTATCATTGTGATCCACCAGAACATCGGGTATTTCATAAGGTATCGCAATGTCAAGAGGTGATTTTTTGATCTGTTTTTTTAATTGGTCTAAGCGCTGTTCTATCATACTGGAAAGACCTTCTTCTGCAATACCGATGGCATCAAAGAATTCATTATCATACACAGGTTCATCCTCACGAGCTGATCTTCTTGCTTTGTCAAATAGACTGAACAGATAATACTCCTTTCCATTTTGTTTCACAAAATATTTTTGAATCTCGGGAGCATAGCGTATTAAATGATAAATACGCTCGTTCAAATTTTTTGAATCAGAAGAAGATCCTGTATATAGGTTTTCCAGAAATTCCAAGTCATACCTGATCACCTTTTCATAGCTGAGAAAAACACTGACGAATGAACCGTCATTAATAAATTCACGGGTTTGAGACAGCAATAAGTCGCAATCGTGATAAAATCTTTCCTTGTAATTTTTGAACTTTTTATTAAATTTTTTCCAATTTCTATCAATCAAAAGATGATTTCCATAATGCTCATTTTGATAGATCAAGGCAGATGGTTTGCAGTAAAGTTCGACAAAGGGATGTCCTGATTCAAACTTGTGATGGAGTTGAGTATTGTAAAATAGATGGATGTGTACTTTATGCTCAGCGTAGGCATTTTTAATCCAGAGTTTTTGTTTAAGCTTCTCAATATCGTTCTTGTGTTCTAAATGTATAATTAAATGGGAATCCTGAGAATTTATACTTTTATTATAAAAGATCTGAATGACAATGTAATCCTGGTTGAGCTGTTTGATAGAATCTTCTAAAAATTCGTTTTCGAGTTTTGAGAATGAAAATTGTTCTGAAGTTTTCATATTAGTTAATTTTTGGGTTTTTATTTTCGGGATTGAAGTAGAAGTAAAGAGATTCTAAGAGTATTCGAACCAATGCAAACCACATCATTAAATCGATATGCTCCTGCAATTCGACATCGTTTTCAAGTTTTAATATATCATCAAGCGTAAAGTTGATATTTCCTATTTTTCCTGTAAATTTTTGGTAATATTCAACTCCCGTCGCAGAAACGACAGTAAGAAAAAGATGCTCTATATAGTCATCCAAAGGGATTGAATTAATTATATAATGCTCAGCTTGATAGGATTTATCATTTTTAATTTCATCCGCAGGAATAATACACCCCGATTGGTCTACAAAGTCGGGAATGCTTGAAATCAGAAATTGCAGGTATGTGAGTAGTCCGGCAATCTTCAGATTGACTGAATCGATGTCCGGAATATCGATATTTCCCGAAAACAATTCTCTGCTACTGTACTTTTGTATCAGTCTGGGATAGCGGTCAAAAAGTTCAGTGACTTCCGAATTTCCTAATTTGCCTAATAGCTGATAGATTCCTTTATTCAGTTCATCTATCTGCCTTTTGTCCGACAATAATTTAAAGCTCGTTTCCACCATCTCCATTGAGTTGATGATTCTTTTTTTCCTTGTTTCTTTATTTCTCACATTAAATTTTTAAAGAAATAAAGTTGGTCAGAGATTAGTAGGTATTCAATTCCTTCAGAAGATATATTATTCTGCGGAACCGGATTTTATATCTTTTAATTTTTTGACGCCTCTTTCGTGAATAAGCCGAGATGCATCCAACATTTTGGTTAGATGGACGTAGGGCGTAATCAGATCGTATTCAAACTCCTCTGCGTAAGGCGATAATGAAAGGTGAACAATTTCGCAAAGAAAAAATTCATACTTTTCGAGAGTTATTTCAGCAAATGCTTTTTTAAATACGATGAAAGGGTTCTGAAATTCTTCAAAAGTTAAAGAACCTTGACAAAGGCAAGATAAATATTTGGAAGGCTTCTTTATTTTCCAATTTTTGTCTTTGAACTGTAAAAGACTACAGCATCTTACAAAAGAACGAAGTGAAGTATAAAAAACAAATGACTGTCCTGGATTTTCTATTTTATAAATTTCCAACTTATTGGTATACAATAAAGCCTGATCCAAAGTTTCTTTATAGTAATCTAAGTTGGCATACTCAAAAAAAGTATCTAATAATTCAAAGGGATCTTCAATATCTTGCGATGACCAAAAATAAGTTTCTAGGGATATTTTGTTATTTTTCATTTTAATATGATTTTTTATTTTGTAGACGAAATCTCATCACAAAAGAAAATTCAACTTTACAGAGATAAATTATTCTAAATGTTTTACTTTTTTGATTTTTTCAACTCCACGTTCACGAATGATTTGTGAGGCATCCAACATTTTAGTCAAATGGATGAAATGCGCTACATTGGTGTCAGTAGGTATATCGTAAGAATTGGCTAATGAGAAATAGATAATTTCTGTAATAAAATATTCAAACTCTTCCAAACTAAATTCTTTGAAAGCTTTTTGAAAGACAAGAAAGGGATTTCGATATTCTTCATCTGAAAGGAAACCTTGTAGCAATGGGGATTTATATTCCGGAGGGTCATTCAGTTTCCATTTTTCACTTTTGAATTGTATGAGATAACTAGCCCTAACAAATGAACGAAAGCAAAGGTAAAAATGAAAGATCAATGAAGGATCGTTCTTCATCAATACTTTGGGCTGTGTTGAATAGTTTATAACATCACATAGCCTTTCTTTTACAGCGACTATATCATCAATTTCGAAAAATGCATTCAACAATGTCAAACAGGAAAGCTTTGTACCCCGATACCAAAACTCAGATTCTAAATCTATTTTCTTCTTTTTCATAATAATTAGATCAAATGATTAGAAGCGAATTTCAAATCTTAAAAGTGGGTAATCAATACTAAATGCGGGTATTATATCCTCAAAAAAGGATATTTTACAGGATATTTTTTTAACTTTACAATTCAGACGATTTAACAGAAATGGCTTTATCTTTAAGCCTTTAAAATTTGATAACCGCTATGGAACAGAAAATACATCAGGGAAGAAATGTAAAACGCTTTAGAGAAATGTTAGGGATCAAGCAGGAAGCTTTAGCTTTGGACTTGGGTGATGATTGGAATCAGAAGAAAATTTCTTTGCTTGAACAAAAGGATGTGATAGATGAAAATTTGCTGAAAGCAATATCTCAAGCACTGAAAATTCCTGTTGAAGCTTTCCAAAATTTTGATGAAGAGCAGGCAATAAATATTATCGCAAATACTGTAACGACAGTCAACGACAATGCAACTGGTCAATTATTTCAAATAAATCCTACAATTAATACTTCTGAGAAATGGATTGAAGCATTAGAAGAAATAAAAAAACTTAATGGCGAAAAAACAGCACTTTACGAAAGAATGTTGAAAGAAAAAGATGAGATGATGGATAGGCTTGAAAAGCTTATCAATAAATAAAAATATAAGTAATTCGGGATAATTACTTTTTCATAAGTAGGGCTCAACTTTTAGTTGAGCCTTTTTATTGAACAAACTGGATGCTTTCCCAGAGAAGTAAATATCTTTAATTTACAAGTTCAAATCATCTCCTGAAACAATATTAAAATTAAAATTTTTCGCATAATCCCTCAATTCTCTTTTTTTCTTTATGCTAATATCTATTTCATTTTCAAAACCTAACCCACTCTGATAATGAGCGTCAAAAATATCTGACATTTTAATGTGTGTTGTAATTATTTCCTCTTTGGATGCTAAATTTCTAAAAATTGTTGGTGAAGTTAGAAATAGACCACACATTTCAAGCTCATCACTACAGACTAATCTCTCGTGGAAGGCTTCTCTATAATCAAGGTAATCAAAGAAAACTTTCTCTGCCGAGTCTTTTTTAATTTTCAAAATAGCCAATAAAAAAATTTCTATGTCGTCTACACATATTGACCACGGATATATATCTGTTTCAGCTTTATTCAATAATTCATCTAAGTTGGTTTGTATTCCACCATATTTATGCTGTGTTACTATAATGGAGTAAAAGGATTTAATTTTTTCAGGTCTGACTTCAAATAATTCTTTAGAAGTTTTTAAATCATATATTTTAAATTCTTTTCCTTCTTCTATTTTACTTTCAAGTCGTTTGCATTGATCATATGCTTTTTGTATTCCGTTTTTAAAGTCAGATCTGATCTTATCAAAAGCTTTTATAGGATTTCTAAGAGGTGCTCTAAATTTGAAATCTTTAATTTCAATTATTAAAAATGTACCCTTGTAAAAAATAGCTAGATCCTGTTCTGATTTAGTAGTCTTGTCAAAATAGAATGATGTAAAAATCTTTACATCTTCCTTAAAGAAACGTTTAAAAATTTCTAAACATTTCTTTTCTAACATTTTATTTTTGAATTGAGTATATTTCTCCTTTTTGAGTTCGGATAATTTCAAGCTAATTCTATTATAAAAAGCCTCTAATAAAAACTTACCATTTGGAAAAAGAATTTCATCATTGCTCAGTTCTATCAGTGGCGTATCAAAGTACTGTCTTTTGTCAGCATAATAGATAGTCTTATTCTTCACCTTGCTATCATCATATTTTAAGAATTCAATCAAGCTAGAGATTCTCTCATCTGGTAATTCTTTTGATGTGAGAATTTCTTTTTTAAGTATAAAAATGTATCCTGGCCTTGTCCTGAATCCAATAAAATCCTTTAATTCAGGTTGAGTTGACCAATCTTTAGGGTCAATTAGACCTCTACCAATAAAACTAGACGTTAATTCTTTCCATTTTTCAGGATGTTGATCAAAAAACAAACTACTATCGGCTTTTTCCTGTAGTATTCGATTTACAGAGAGTGAAAATTTAACTATGTCATCTGTTTTAAAACCATATTCTGCAAAAATATCATCATCAAATCTTGAAAAATTTGTTTGGATGCGATATATAGTTTGTTCGTCAAAAGACAATTGACCATTTGCATAGTAATCAAAGAAAGATTTTAATGATACACTAATTTTATCTAATTGGAAATCCCCGGTATTTTCATCAAAAAAACCAATTTCCCCAAAGTAGTTCATTTCTACTTCATCAAGAAGTTCTGTTAATTTAGTCCATTCTTCTTCGTCCGGAGAGTCCTCGGTTTCTGTATGATGTTTGGAAAAAAATAAGTCAATCAAATAGGCAAATTGCTGAAGAGGGGATTTTAGATTTTTAAAAGATTCCAGAGTATCCCTAAATTGAATAGAATTCATCATCTGTAGTAAAAAAGGAAGAAAAGTATCTTTCTTAACATTACTTAAAAGTAAGGTTATATGTTCAATTATCTCTTCTTGGCTTCTTCTGCTACTGCGATATTTCAATAGCGAATTTAAATTATCTTGTAATTCTTGTTTAATTTTAGGATTTATTAACATTGGGCGTAAGTTCTTTAAAACTAAATATAATCATATTTAACCCTAACTCAGAAATAAGAATTTGTTTATTCTAACGTAAACTGTTGGGTTAAATAAAAATTTACCACAGCTTGATTATAAAGTAGTTCATATTTCGCTTGAATTAATTGTGATTGAGAGCTTACATATGTATTTTTTGTTATTAATAATTCATTTGTAGAAATTTTACCTAAATCAAATTTTAATACATCAGCGTCATAACTTTTTTTTGAAAATTCAAAAGAAGATAACGAAGATTCATATTTACTAAAAGAGGTATTTGCATCATTTATTGCTTGAATAATAACTTTGGACAATCTGTTTTTTTCTATATAAATTTCGTTTACAGATTTCTCATAAGTAAGTTTGCTCTCTTTAATTTTATAGTGATTATTCAATTGTGAAAATATTGGTATTGAAAGGGTGAAATTCAAGCCATAAGAAAGGTTATTGTTTACTTGCTCATTAAAATTTTGAAATGAATTATTATTGGTATATGTTGAACCTAAATTGAATCCAGTACTTAAGGTTGGAAAAAATGAAGATTTTGAAGTAGAAATGTTCAGTTTCGATTTTTGTGCATTAATTTTAGAGATAAGAAAGCTTGGGTTTTCATTTACAGCTTGATTTACAACTTCTGCATTTTCTGAGCTTATTTCTAACTTGGAAAAAAGCTTTTCAGATGGAGGAATAAGTGCTATATCTTCTTCTAAAGAAATGTTCAAAAGTTGTTTTAGATCCAATAGGTTAGTAGATAATAGGTTTTCATTAGTTACAAGTATTAATTCTTCAGATGCTTTTTGAGATTTGACTTTGAAAACTTCACTTTCAGCAACATAACCTTGTTCAAATTTATTTTCGACAAGCTCTAGTTGCTTTTGAGTTGATATTAATTGCTCTTGATTAGATTTTATAATATCTTCAATGTATAGAATCGTTGTAAATTTAGAAGCAATATCAATTGTTATTTCATTTTTAATTTTTTGAGTTGTTGTTTTATTTAGTTCAAGTTCCTGTTTAGCAGCTTTTATTCCTATAATGTTTGAAAACCCATTGAATAGGATTAGGTTTGAGCTAACACTACCATTGTAAGATTTGAACTGTTGATTAATGTAGGAATTTGTGTTTGGGTCAATTCCTCTACCCCAAGAATAATTATTACTTACAGCTGCATCGATTGTTGGTAACAATTTCGTCTTGGAATTTGTCAATTGATAGTTTGATATTTGCTCTGAAATTTTTGTGTTTTTTAAAGACAAATTGTTTTCAAATGCGATGTTTAGGCAATCTTCGAATGTTAGCATCCTTTGTCCATAAATTTTACAGATAAAAAATAAACTGAATACAAGTTGAAATAATTTAGTGCAAGTCCTCATCATCCTTTATTTGTATTTTGAGCATCTGCATTCTGTGTAGAATTAGACTTTGAGTCTTGTTTTGGATTAACTGAATCGTCTAATTTATTAAAAAGCTTTTTGAGTACATATTGAAATAATCGCATTTCTTCTATTACTACTTCACCTTTGAATTTATATCCGGCTTTAAGATGTATAGAATTATTATAATCTGTAAGTTTAGCAATGCAATAAAACTTTTGCTCTATATCAGATGGAGATATATAAGAAATACTTCCTTTGATTGCTCCGAATTTGTAGTAATTATATGCATCAACTTTTAAATTCACTTTTTGGTTATTTTTCACATAAGTCAGATCTTTTTCTGGTAATGTAATCTTTGCATAAAAGTGTTCCTGTTTTGGAGCTAAAATAGCTAATAACTCATTTTTTGAAATAATATTAATGCTTTGCTTAGAATTAAATACATTTGAAATTATACCATCCACAGGAGCAAGGATGATAAGTTTCCCCAATTCATCGGAAATATAGGTTAAATTGTATTTTTTATTATCAATTTGTGACTGCATTTCCACAATATCTCTTTTAAAACCGATAATTTGGTTTTCAAGTTCAATAAGATTTTGGGATAAGTCATTATTGGTTTTTTGAAAATTATTTGCAAGGTTATCGTAATCATAACCTTTTTGAGTATATGTCGATTTTACTTCTTCCTGAGATTTTTTATCATCGATTCTTTTATTTTTTTGTTCAATTAATTCCAATCGAGAGATAGCACCTTTAGCATATAAGATTGAGTCTGTTTTGTGTTTATCACTTATAATACTGCTTTGCTGAGATGCCAAAGCTATTTTTTTATTTAATGCTAAAATCTCTTGTTCAGCTTTTTTACGATCTATTGAATAAATATTGGATTGTATGGCAATTAATTGTTGAACAGATGATTTTTTTTGTTCAGCACTTTGTATAAGTTTATTGATTATTCCAATTTTTTCCTTCAGAGTTACTACATCTAAATTTGCGATGTTATAATCGACTTTTGTTTTAAGGTTTTCCAGTATAAAAAGTGTATCACCCTTTTGCACTTTTTGTCCTTCCTTAACAAAAGATTTCAAGACTTTTACTTCGTTGGGAGTATTTATTTTTAGCTGGGGATTGTCCGAATATATTGTCCCTTCTTTAAACTCAACGGAATCATTTATTTTAAGAAAAAACAGAAGCAAAAAAATTACAAAAAGGAATATCAACAAAAATCTGCTGACTATTTTTATAAATTTGATTGAATGGGTTTTATATAGCCAAGAGTTCTCCATTTGTTATTTTATACTTTTTAGTAAACTCAATATTTGTAATAGGTTCGTGAGAAATTATGATAAAGGTCTTTTCCTTAGTATTGTTTATAAGCGATTCTACTTTATTTCGACTTTCTATATCCATACCTGACAGAACTTCATCTAATATAATTAGTTCAGCTTTTGATAATAAAGCTCTTAGGAGTAATATTTTTTTTCGCTGACCTGTAGAAAGATTTTTACCGTTTTCATTAATGATAAAATCTAATCCTTCATCTTTTGAGGCTATGAAATCATAAAAATCTATTTGTTTAGCAATTTGAATAATTTTAGAAGGGGAAATCTCCTTCCCTAAACAAATATTTTCTTGTATAGTATCATTAAATAAAATATCTTCATTGGTTACCAATAGAATTTTGTCTTTTATATTTTCAATATTATAGAATTTTCTCTCGTTACCATTGATAATGATATGACCTTGGTTAGGTTCATACAAGACAGTAAGAATCTTACTTAAAGTAGACTTTCCTGATCCGTTTTGTCCTTCAATTTTTACAATATCACTTTTAGAAATCTCGAAATTGATATTTTTTATTATGTCTTCATTTGGAAGGTATCCAAAAGAAAGGCCTTGAATCTGGAGCTTTTCAATAGTAAAATCTTTGATTCCACTTTCGGGATTGTGTTTTATTTCTTCATCAAAATCTAAAAATCTTTTTAATATAACTTCATTTTCCTGTAAAGTAAGGTTCTCATCTAAAATGCTTTTTAAAGAAGAAAAAATTCTTCCGGACAGAGATATAAATGTAACTATTTGCCCTAATGTGATGAGTTGGTTTGTAATGGCATCATCGGCCAAGTAATACAATATAATAGTTGACGAAATAATAATGATTAAAGCAACAACGGCCTTATTAATTAAATCTATATATCCGTTTCTTAACTGGATTTTTAAGTATTCATTAATGCTATTGAAAATTTTATTTGACTGGCTGTATTCTGTCCTAAAACTTTTAATGACTTGTATCCCTTCTATTTTTTCAATCATTTTAGAAAGAAAATCAGCTTTTCGAATATATCGAAGTCTTTCATTCTGTTTTAGTAATGGTGTAATAAGCCTAAACCATAAATAAAACAAAATCATTACTGCAAGAACGATAAAAGTAATTTTCCAATTAAGATAAAATAATATTGCTAAGGAATAAAGTGAAACAAAAACATCAATAAGAACACTAGTAAAAAAACGAAGAAAAAATGTCTTAAGCTTCATAGCATCAGAAATCCTTTCAATAAGATCTCCTTTTTTGTACGAGTGAATGTATGGTAGGGAAAACGAATTTATCTTTTGATCAAAATTGTTAAGGAAATACTTATCTAATAAATTCCCTAAATGAATACCTACAAATGTTTTATAAATAGATGTGCCCAGGTCAAATAATTTATAGATTCCTAAACCTATGGCGAAAAGCAGAAGTGTACCTAAATTATAAGATGGAAGAATATCGTCTATTAGTAATTGATTAGTGAAAACTGCTAATTGTGCTGTACTTGCCGAAAGCAGAGCCGCAAAAATATAAATATACCAGAGTTGTTTAAAGCTCCCTAATTGTTTAAATAATTGCCAGTATAAATTAGTGTTTTCGTTTTTCGGAAAATCTTCTTTCCGACTATTTTGTTTAGGTTTTATCGTTAAAATTAAAGGTGCTTTAATTTTAATTTTATCATTATTATATTTTAAAGTCTTAAAACCTTTAGGAATAGAGGAAATGTCTTGATTTTTAACTAAATCAAGTAAAAAATCTTTTTCAGCAACAGAATTTTTAAAACCGAAATTCTGTTTCAAATAAGTGAAATAGGTAAGTTTGTTAAATAATGTTGCACTGTCCGTCTCTTCTAAAATATCATAAATATCAATAGAATATTGTTCTAAATCTTGTGAACAAATAGCAATGATTTTCTCCTCGGTTTGTGCAAAATCCCATGAACTTTTGGTATAATAAGATTTTTTTTTGAGTTCCTGCAGTGATAAATAGTATTGGCTTCCTTTGGATGGGTCGTAAATCTTCAGTTTCTCTCCTTTTAATTCATTTACCACCACATAATGAAGCCCGTCTTTATTTTCCACAGGAAGAATGAAAGGAAAAAGCTCTCTAAGAGATTGTTTATTTCCTTGTATATAATTAATATCTAAAAGCTTGTATTGGGAAGTAAATCCGTGAGTATCGATAAAGTTTTTTAAATCCGAAAGGCGTGAACCTTTTTCTTCCAGCGGGATTAGATTTTCTATGTACTTGCGGTCAATATCTTTACTATAAATATTGAATATCGTTTTAACGGCACTTATTCCGCAATCATTGGATTTTAGTTGTGGATCAGTTTTCAAATTTTCAGTAAACTATTTTAGATTTTTAGTTTTGAGATATTCTTCTATCTCTTTTTGCTGATACTTTTGAGCATAGTAAAAAATATTTGCACCTTCGCTATTTCTAACATTAATATCTGCTCCTGCTTCTATTAGTTGTTTTACCATTGTTAATTTTCCGTATTTTACTGCATACATAAGTGGAGATTTATCTTCACAAATTTTATTTAAATCAGCTTTCTGGTTTATCAGTTCAGAAAATATTTTTTGTTTATCCATTTTTATTGCAATAGCAAACAAGGAATAAGGTTTTTCTTTTAGTTCAAAGCATTGATTTATATTAAGTTTCTGAAGTTTTAATTCTTCAACTAATAATATTTGATTATCTGTCTCAAAAGCTTGTTTCATATTATTTGTAACACTTTGTGAAAAAGCTAATGACGTAAGTAAAATAGACGTTATTAAAAAGATTTTTTTCATATTGAATCTAGATATTATTATTTTAAAAGAAATTTTTTACCATTTTCATCTACTGCAAAAAAATGATTACTTTCTATTAAAAGAGCAGAAGGTTTTTGGTTTTTATCATTTTGATTTCTTTGAACATCTATACCAATTACTCTTCCTTTGTAATAATTCTTGATTTCATCTACTATTGTATGTCCGACAATAATTTTGTCGACTTCATAATATTTACAAACGGCATCTACTTCTGTCTGTGTTGCCTTTTTATAGTTTCCCCAATCTTGAAAATATCCTCTATACCAAAGAGGACTTTCCATATTTATATATTTATAAAGGGGATTTCCAATATCTTCGCCATTTGATGAGTTCAAATCTTTTGATGAAGTATCAATAGCTTTTAACGTGTTTTGATTCGTTATATCTATTGTTTCATGTAGTTTTATAAAATTTGGAGATATACCTGCATGAGCAAAAAGAATATTATTGATTTTAATAATAGTGTGTTTTTGTCTTAGCCAACGACCTAATTCACTATTATTACCGTAGAGTTCTTTATAAGGAATTTTTAATTTTTGAGATAATGCTTTATATTTAGGACGGACATATTTAAGTCTTCCTTGAAGATTCATTTGTTCGTGATTTCCTAATATAAAATGAACTTTTCCACCTGCTTTTTCTGCCTCTTGCTCCAATTTATAGCATAACCATAGAACAGCCGTTACATCGTCCCCACGATCAAAAAAATCTCCTAATAAGACTAAATGACCTTTTCCGAAATCCCATTCCAAATTATTAGAAACAACATTATTATTTTGGAGAAGCTGAATAAATTTATCAAAGTCTCCCTCAATGTCGGAAATTGCAAAAACATTTTCAGTGGTGCTGTAAACAGAAGGATCGATTTTGTTTTTATCCAAAATAGGAACTTTAAATTTCTTACTTGAATTAGCAGAGATTATATTCAGCTCATCAATATTATCTACCAATTTATCTAGGATATGATTTTTTTTATCCACAGAAATTATCCTTGCTTTATTATCTTCATATAATAAATATTCTTTATCGATTCCCATTAGTTCATACTTGTAATATTCTTTCCAATAAATAAATTGTTTTTTATCACCCTTCAAATAATAATATAATCCTGAATAACCATAATTAACAAATCCTGTATTCTGATTAATATTTATGAAACTATTAAATAAGAGATTAAAAATAAATATTAGTATTATTAACCCCATTATCAGCTTTTTTATGTATTTACTTACATGCATAATGTGTATTTACATTAGTTCTTAGATTTTTAATTTTTTCGTTCTCTCATTTTTATAATGGTAAATCTCAATCAATATTTATTATCTCCGTTTTGACCATGTATCATACAACTCGCAAGCATCTGAAAATCTTTTTTCTGGATTTACATTTAGGCTTTTCAATAAAAATAGATTTAAATAATGGCTTTGTGGAATTTCATTTACTCCTGAAGATATTTGCTTCTGCAATTCACTCCATTTTTCTGCATCAAATGGCATTTTCTCAAATAAGATAAAATATATTAATAAGCCTATTTGATATACTTCTCCTTTAGTAGTTGATGCAGAGGATAGTTTTTTAAATGAATTATCTCCAAGTCTTTCAGGAGGTATGAAATAGTGAATTCCTCCCTTATTTTTCTTTTCATTTCTTATCAGTATAAAATTATTTGATAGTCCGAAATCGATAATTTTTATATGTTTTTGATTAGATATCAATATGTTTTTGAAATGAATGTCACCGTGTAATATTTTTTTCTTATGAATTTCTGAGAATGTTCTTAAAATTTGACTAATGAGATGTTCTTTAGTATCATCATTGATGAGTTGATGATTATTTATAGTAAAGTTATAAAGATTTTCAGCATTATCTATATACTCAAGAATCATATATGTTTTTTCCTTACCCTCTATTATATCAATAGCATTAATAATATTTTCATCAGGAAATAGACCTTTAATGATGTTAAATTCATGGATTAGATTACTACTCTTTTTTATATACTTTTCATTTTTATTAAGAGTTAATTTTATAACAAATCGCTTAGAGCTTACGGTGTCTTCAACCAGCAATACATAATCGATGTTTCTTTTATTTTGAATAATTTGTATTACTTCATATTTTTTGTCGATTATATCATTACAGTTAATCTTTTCATTAACCAAATGTGCATCTTTTTTTAGTGCTTCTTCTTTTAATATGAATTCAGCCTTTAATAATTGATTAAAAAAAGGCATGATAATTTGATCAACATTAGAAAATGTTGTTCCTGATTTTTCTTTAATTTTTTCTATATAAGAAGTAATATTGTTTGGTTCTTTAAAAAACTGTAATAAATCAAATATTGATTGATTGATTTCATACACTTTATTGTTAAGGCTATCTTTTAAAAAGTACCTATTTTGAATTTCTTCTACAGAAATGTTTGCTGATATTTTATACATTTTTAATTAAATAGCAGGATTAGTATACTAATCCTGCATATTAGTTTGGAATTAATTAATTTCCTTCTGTTGTCCAAGTAGCTCCACCTTCACCTGACGTACCACCATTTGTTGTCACATCCCAGATAAAAGTCCAAGCAGCTGCTTTTCCCCCAACGACTTCATCAACTTGATTGATGTTTAAGTCCTGTGCTAATTTTTCTAAAGTTACCATAATGTAAATTTTTAGTTTTTAAAAATTCCCTGACCAGTTTTTATACTTCCACACAAGGCTATACAGAAGTTAGATCAGAATTAATTACTTTCGAGGCGGAGATTTGGGATCCTCATCTGTAAGATTTGGATTCTTTTCAATCTCATAAGTATTTGAGGAGTTCGTATCTTCAACTTTATTGAATGATTGAAATTCATTTTTTTTTACAGTTGCTGTAATTTCATTATTAGATTCTTCTAAATCTCTACAACTTATCATGCCCAATAACACGCTTCCAATCAGAAAAAGTTTTTTCATTAAATTTTGTTTTCAGCAAATCTATAAATGGATTTAACACAATACAAATAGCTAGTATTCAATATGTTGTGAAACTTAAATCAACCATGTGTATTATTAAATTTAAAGATGTGAAACTTAAAAAATATCTATATATACATAAATTTTAAAAAATATTCTTTTGGTTATCAAGTATTTGTAGATAGTGTTCATATTGATTTAATTTTTGATTAATTTTGTGGTAACAGATGAGCCATGAAGTATATTTTTCTCTTATTTTTCCTAACATTCTCTAAATTAAATGCAACAGTTAAAAATGAAAATAATATCCCTTTCTCAACAATCGAGAATATGATTAAGGATTTGGAGGAAGATCAGAGAGATCAGTGGAGCTACATTATACTAATGATAAATAAAGCCAAACGTGAAAATAATCTTCAAAAGCTTCATCGGGCATATTCTTTTGCAAGTACATACTCTCGAGAAGGAACACAAGAAAAGTATGGTGATAGTCTATTGCAAACGGCTTTTAAACTTAATGATTCTGATGTAATTGGAGATTGCTACCTTGCCCGAGGTATGATTTTTACAAATCAGGAGAAGTACACAGCTGCGTTAGATGCATTTATTAAAGGATATTCTTTTATTGAAAAAAAGGGAGACCCATATCTAATTAATAATGCTGAATACCAAATTGCACAAACAAAAATATACCTTGGGCAATATAAAGAAGCCAACAAAATTTTAAAGAATGTAGTTTCTTTTTTTAGAATAAATCACAAGAGAATTAATGATACTGATTATGGACTATATTATATTTACGCTTTGATTGCATATATAGATAGTAATAGTCATTTAAATAACTTTTTAGAAAATAAAATATTAATTAATGAAGGATTTAACTTTATAAAAACGAATAAAGATTATAGTGATTATTACAGTTATTTTGTATCACTTGAAGGTACAGATGCTTACTATCAAAAAAACTATAGTCATTCTATTCAAAAATTAAAGCTTGCTTTACAATTATCTGACGACAACTGGAAGCATTTAACTGAAAATTTCTATTTAGGTTTAGCATATTGGTATAGCGGCGAAAAAGAGAGTGCAATTCCTTATTTATTAAAAATTCACCAAGAATATGATAAGTCTAAAAAATTAGATCCACAATTTCGCCCTGCTATAGAGCTTTTGATAGAATATTATAAGTTGAAAAATGATCCTTCTAAACAATTATTATATATTAATGATCTGATTATTTTAGACAAAATGTACGAAAAGAATTATAAGGCAATATTTTCTTCCTTACATAAAAATTATGATACACAAAATCTAATAGAAGAAAGAAATTCATTAAAAAAAGCTTTAAGAAAAGGAAAAATGAATCACTACATTTTAATAATCTTTTCAATATCTGCTATACTGATAATATCTTATTTTACACGCAATTATTATAAAAGGCAAAAGCATTATAAAAAATTGTATGAAATGGTTGAAAATAAAGTAACCATCGACAATAAATCCCTTCCTTCTGAAAAGATTGTTTTAGATGAGCCTATAGATGATTTACAATTAGATATAAATCCTTTAATTGTTGATAATATTTTAGATTTTTTAGAAAATTTCGAAAGAGAAAAAAAGTTTCTCAATAAAGAATGTTCTCTTATAAGCATAGCAAAAGAGTGTGGAACAAATACATCCTATCTTTCAAAAATAGTCAATCATTATAAAGGAGAAAATTTTATTTCATATCTAAATACACTCAGAATAAAATATGTAATTGAACAGTGGAAAAACAAGCCAAAAATGAGACATCACACTTTGCAAGAAATAGCGGATTTATCAGGATTTAATACAGCCCAAAGTTTTTCTAAAAATTTTCAGGACAGATATAAAATCTCACCTAAGTTTTTCCTTAAAAAGCTTAATCAAGAAAGCGCTTCTTTAATTGACAAAGGTTAATTATCGTTTGACATTCCTTGTCTTTCTATTTTCCTCAATATCTTCAGATGGTTGTTCATTTTTCCCCATACCTTAACATAGTAAACAGACGAGTGATTAAGATAAATTCAGCGAAAAACAGAACTTAAACTGATTGTTATTCTTTGTTTTTCGCCTCAAACCCATCCTTAAACCTTAAAAAATCTTCCGCTTTTTTAGGATTATTCTTAATCCACAATTGCATTACTTGAGTGTTTTCGCTCAAGATTTTAATCTCATTTTCATTGTAGATTTTTTTTCCTTCATCAGCAATGTCTTTTAAAATATCTTGGCGTAGTTCACTTTTTGCTTTAATGCTTTCTTTATACCAATTGGTTGCGAAATTGATAGAAATAATCAACACCAAAACCGCAAAGACAAAAACCCCAATTCCGCTCCAAATAAATTGCTTCTTCCATTTTATATTCTTTCCAAAACCTTCCAAATAATCTTTAGCTTCTTTTGAAAGAACTGTCACTATCTGAGTAGGAATACTTGCAAGGAATTCATCTCTTTTGGTTTGCTCTAATTTAAAAAAGGCTACAGTTTCATTATTGGTCGATTGCCCATCTTCCAAACTGATTTGTACATCGTTCAATAAAGTCGTATGGTCTTCAATGGTCAACTGAAGTTTGACAGTCTGTTCAATATTATCCTTATTAGATTTTATCACGTTTCCCAAAAGTTCCATTCCGTTACTTTTAGATTCCTCATTTTGTTTTTGATTTTCCATTTTTTTGATTTTTAAATTGTTAATATTTATCTTGATTTTCGCTTCTTTTTCCAAAGTTCATCATCGTTTTGAGCAACATAATTCGGCTTTAAGAGCTCTTCTAAAAGTTCACCTGCAATTTCTGCTACACTTTCTTTTGATGATGATTGTGGTTGTATGTTTTGATTATTCATTTCGCTATTTTCAGACATTGATTTTGTCAAATTTTGAAAGTTGGAATCGATCTCAGAAAGTGAAAATCCCTTGTATTGATTAAAAAGAAATCCGTTTTTCTGCTTGTTATTTCCCAATTGTTCAGTTTTACCTATCCAAACACCTTGAATTTCATTTTTTTGATTGGGTTTGAACCCTTCTTTATATTGAATTTTAACAGAGAATCCTTTCTGATGCAGGCTGGCTCGGAACTCTTTCCAATTCTCAGCCGTTTTTTCGGCTTCCCTAACCGCTTTTTTCACTTCAAACAAAGATTTTATTTCAGAGATTTTCAATCGATTCGATATTTCAGACAATTTGTAACCAGCTTTATAAATCCGTTCAGTTTGATGATTTTTGTCCTTTTCCATGACAATCCGCATTCCCGAAATACCGTCTTTGACATTTGAAGACAATTGAATTTCAAAACCTCTTTTCTTCATTTCTGAGATCAGATCATCAAAATTATCTTTTGACCTAATGGCTTCGGTCAAGCTTTTTAGCATTTCGGCTTTTTTCTGAATCCCAATTTCAACATCAGTTAATAATCCTTTTTCTTTGCAAACTTCTCTGACAGCTTCACCAAATCTCTTTCCGATATCGTGTGCTTTCACAGTACACTTTCCCGAAATATCAATCCTATTGCCGACAAAATGAATATGCTTATGTTTTGTACTGTTGTGAATATCCAGTCGGTATTGATTTTTGTCTGTCAAACCTACTTTTGCAAGTGCTTCTATCGCAATTTGTTTGAATTCTTCATCCTTCAATTTTCTACCAATTTCGTCCGGTTGAGAAATGTAGCCAGTCAATGCCCATTTATTTACTTTGGGATTTCGGTCGGCTACTGTTTTCATTTCTAAATACTGACCTTCCGGAGTTGAACTTAAAAGATAATTCGAAGCCACCATTTCTGCTGTTCCTTTATCATTGCCATTGTATTCCAAAGCAATTTTTGTAATGGTTCTTGTGGTTGCAGAATTATTCATTTTTCTGAGTTTTTGAATATAAATATTGATGAATTAATTCGATCAGATTTTCAATTCTCAATAAAATTTCTTTCTTATTTTCAAAAACATTCCATTCCCGATTTCGCAAAAGATTCGTTATTTTTTTGAAATTGTTTCCAAATTGAAGTAAGACTTCATCTGTTTGAAATTCATTGATTTTTAATTCTTTTTCGAATAAAACATTTCGGATATAAGTGGATAATTTGAGCGGATATTTTTTCTGTTTTTGAATGAGTGTTTCATATTCAGAATTGGTCATTCTTATCGAAATCACTTTATCCAATTTTTTGTTTTCTTTAGTTTTCAAACCTCCTTTTCTGCCCAGCTCCTGAAAATGTTTTTTTCTTTTTTTCTGAGCAATTTTGGCTTCATTTTCTTGGGTGGATTGGTTTATAAATTCTTGTAAAAAGTCTTTCTCCATTGTATTAATTTTAGCGTATTTAAAAAAACATTTCTGACGATAGGAAGAAATCAAAAATCTCAATTTTACAATCAGCGGACACGCTTATTGTAAACTTTGGGTACTTTTTGCACTAACTACCCACCGTATTTTACCTGTGTTTATTTTACTCACCTTCTCCTAAGTTTCACTTGTCTTTCATTTGTTGGATTTTTGTGAACCAGCCAATCATTCAAGTCTTTGAAATCTGAATACAAAACCCGACAATCTTCTGCGTTTTTGTTTTCATTTTTAATCATTTCAACGGCACGACTTCCTGCTTCATCATTATCAAAATAAAGCTCAATATTTTCATAATTTTCGATTGAATTTTTAATCTTAGAAATCATCGAAACGGAATTCAAAATGATATAATCGAAAGGTCTTTTTTCTAAAAAGCTTTCTACATTTTTAAAGGAAATAAAATCGAAAAAGCCCTCAAAAATCCGAATTGAATTTGAGCTGTTTTTTATCGTAGAAATATCTTTTTTACCCAAACAGATTTTTGAATATTTATTACGAATTTCGTAACCGCCTGAATCGTTTTTAAATCCAATTCCGAAATAATCTTTATCATTCATTCGATAATGAATCTCTTTTAAAAATTCGATTTGATTTTCTACCTTTCTGTGATTCAGATATTCTAAAAGTGCAGGATGCTGAACGTTTTTAATTTCAATGATCTCATATTGTTTAGAAAAATTTTCTGCTTTCTGATTTGAAATACTTTGCTGTTGAAAAGAAGAAAAACTCTGCTTCTCAACCCACGCTAAAACTTCATTGACCGAAGCGTTCAGGTATTTCTTCATAAAATCGGTATTCTTTCCACCGATTCCTTCTGAAAATAAATACCAATAGTTTAGGCTTTTATTGATTTTAAAAGAGGCTTGGGATTCGCTGGCAAAGGGGTTGAGATACCAAGCTTCTTTTTCATTTTGTTTCGTGGGAAGGTGTCCGAGAGAAAGGAGGACTTCTTCCAACGATATGTTGTTGAATTGTTTGCAGTTCATTTTGTATTTTTTTTGCTATTTTTTTTCTTTCACCATCAAAAATATTTACGGAGATAATATCCAAATTGTCAACACCTTTTCTATTTTTAAAACAATTGATTTTCAACCCATTGCAAATAGATAATTCTTGATATTTTATCCACATTTATTATTTTAATTATTAAGATTATAATACTTAATAGGTATTAATATAATTAAGCAGATTTTCAATACACTTATAAGATTTTGAAAATGAACAACTTAAACAGGAGCGAACCGTTATTATTCGGAGATAAAATCCAGAAATACGGAGATAATATCTATTTTTACGGAAATAATATCCAGAATATCGGAGATAATATCTAAAAAAACGGAGGTAATATCCAGAAGTACGGAGATAATATCCTACTCATTTTCCAGTAATCGAAAAACTGCTTTTATGTAATCAATTCCTATCAAATTCGGATCAATTTTTCGTTTCAATCGAATTGATAGCTCTTTGTAACCTCTTACTTCAAAAAGCTTCCGTAGGACGGATAAACTTCTCTCGTCAAGCTTCCGTGTCTTTTTTAAGTATTTCAATGACCGATCCGTCTGAAGATTGTTTAATGATGAAAACTTTTCTTCGGAACCAATAGCGTTCTTTGTATAGTATATCAAAAAATTATAATTGCCTTTGTTGTAGGCATAATTAAAACTTAGCTCATTATAACTATCCAGATCTGCCTTTACATTATTCAAAAAATCTCTCTCAAAGCGATAATGACCTTCATAGTATTCTTTAGGAATGAATAGTTCCTTAAGTATCTGCGAATACGATTTTATAATTCCTCCGTGCTGTTTGTATTTCAATAACCACATTAAAAATCGGAGAGTATTGGAAGTTGAGGCTTGGTATGGTAGATCTTTTTTGATAGAGAAATAAGAACTCATATTTACGAGATGTCTCAGTACAGCCTTATCCATTTTGAAAAATATATTTTTCTTATTCCATCCCGGCTCAATTATGAAAGGAACAGCCTTGTAACCGTTGATAGTTTCATCTTTTAATCTCAGCCAGTTGATGTTGGCCATATTGATCAATGCGGACTGGATATATTCATTTTTCAACCTTCTGTCTGGATTTAAATCGTTGAGTGGTAATAAAAAATCTACCGTTCCTTGATTTGCCCATCCTTCATAGTAATCGTCAAAGGAAAGCGGATTCTCTTCTTTTGTCAAAGCCGATTTCACTGATATAAATAAAGACTGTTCTTCTTTGATTGCAGACAAGATGACAACTAAAATTCTCTGCTCGATAATGGTTGTCTCCTGAGAAATTAAAACCTCCCGAAAATCATTAGAAATAAGCACTTTCTTTCGAGTTTTTGGAGTGAAAATTTTACTTTCCATCTATAATTGCTTTACGTTTTAAAATGTTGTAATCAACCAGGATTGAGATTTTATCTACTGAGATCGGTGGCTTCTCAATAGTTTTATACTAGGTTGTTTCACCTCTCGTAGGAATAATTTTTTTTTGCTAATTTTTTTATAGGAATTTGTATCCGTACAAAAAACTGCAAGGTTAAAGAAAAGAAGAGATGTAACTTTTCAATTAGAATTAGATATACCTATTTTCTTCGATTTCTTCCGTATTCTAAGAGTTCTTTTTTGGAATAGTAGTAGCGACCGCTAAAATTGTAATAGGGTAGGCTTTTGTTTTTTCTCCAATCAATAATGGTTGGAATAGAAACGTGCAGGAATTTTGCAGCTTCAATCTGTGGAATGAGGTCTTCCGGTTGTTGTTCTGCTTTAGCAGGTAATGTGAATTCGGTTGCTTTCTTAAGAATGATTTCAACCGCTTTTTCCAAATCTCCTTTGGAATGGGAATAGAGTTGTAGGGACATATTATTGTATTTTAAATTAGTTTAAATTCAAATGCAATAATATCAATTTAACAACTGTAAATCAAATTGTTAGACATCGTCCAGACTCGTCCAATTTAATCCAAATTAGCCCAGATTTTATTTTTTTGAATCCAGATTAATCTAAATTAATCCAAATTTGACTTTTGAACAAAGTCGGTTTTTTAACTAAATTTAACTAAAAACAGTTCATTTTAATATAGTTTAACTTTTCTTTTATTTAATTCAGGAATAAAGATTATTGGATTTCATTTAAAATAAATCAATTTATAAGAAAAACTATCCCCACGCTTTGTCCATTTGTTCGTCTGTGAATGCTTCGGTCACTTTCATATACTTATCCAAAACAGCATCTTTCTTAATGTTAGCAATTTTCTTTATTGCTTTGGGCTCCATTCCTAATAGTAAAGAATTTGTAATAAATGTTTTTCTAGCTGTATGACTTGTTATGAATTTACATTTTGGTTGTGTGAGTGATTTTTTCTTATTACCCACAAACCAATGAGTTGTGAACGGTTGTGTGATTTCTGCAAGCTCGCAACAATCTTTAATGTATTCATTGAATTTTTGAGAAGAGATAATGGGTAAGGGTTCATAGATAGTTCCTTTGTATTTCTCTAAAATAGCTTTTGCATATTTGTTCAACTTGATAGCGTGATTCTGTGTTTTAGTTTTCTGAATAGAAAGAACTATATGGTCTTCAGAAATATTGGCTAAATGTAGTTTTGAAAGGTCAGAAAACCGTAAGCCTGTGAAGCATCCCATACAATAGAAATCCCGAACCTGAGAAAGTCTATCGCTCTCAAAATCTTTTTCGTATAATTTCATCAACTCTTCAAATGTTAAATACACAATGTCAATGTCGTGTTCAACAGCTCTAAATTTCTCAAATTCTCTGTTCGTATTATATCCTTTTTCGGTTGCCCAGTTTAAATATGATTTTAAAACCTTAATTACTTTAGCGAAATAATTTTGCTTCATCTTTTTTATTTCATACGAGTAATCTCGTAATGATTCAAAAAAATCATCATCAATTTTATCAAAAGAAAGCGAAATTCCATTCTCCTTGCAAAAGAATTCTAAATAGTTTTTTACAGTAGTTTGACCCTTTATTGTGTTCGGAGTTTTAATTAATTTTCCTTTGTCGATGTATTCTGTAAAACATTGGAAAAAGTCAAAGGCATTTTGTGTAATTTCTTCTGTTTTTTCAAAAAGCTCAGTAAACTTTTCTGTTGAAAAAGGAATGTCATTAACTTTTAAAAAAAGAAAAAGCTTACTCACTTTATCTTCTATTTCCTGCAATTCTTGATTTATTAACTGATAATTATTTTCAGTTTCTTTTTTAAGATTAGGCTTAACTCTATGTCCAGTCCAGTGATGTTCCAAAACAGAAAAGCCTGTGTTTTTCCTTATTCTTTTCCCATCATTCCTTACAATGAGTTGAATAGGGATTAAGCCGTTTTGATTTTTCTTTTCTTTCCTTAATTCAAAATTTATCTTCATTGCTAAATAATATTAGTTAAAACTACATAAAGGGTGGTCAAAAAGGTGGTTAAATTTGAAATTAAATCTATGAAAATGAAAGTAGTGTATAATTTCTAATTGCCTTCGTTTACAAAGTTATTGAATATAAATGGATTAAGAATGAAGGAAATAAAGAAAGGTTTCATAATACCTCCGTCTGGGGTACATAAAACCCTCTGTAATTTATTTTACGGAGGGTTTTTTTATATCCAATACTTTCTCATACTTAATTTTCTTCAACAATAAAAATGCATAAATTAGACCTGAAAGCTTGTAGTGTGGGGTAAGTGTGTGCTACTTTTTGATCGGTGTGCTAATTGTGTGTGGTAGATTTTATCAGAACAAATTTTTATTATGTTTCTTTAGTCGTTTGCTTATTTATAAAAATAAATGAAAAAACATGACTTTTATATAAATTGATGTTGTGGGTATAAACTTTCTTCTTCACTCAAACTGTATAAGATTTAACTTAAAGAAAATACAAATAAGAATGAAGATACTGAGAATGCTTACCTTTTTATTTGTGGTGATTTGTTTTGGACAAAATACTGTAAATAAAGATATATATAAATCAACAATTGATATCTATCAACAATCTTTTAAAACTTCTGATCAGCTCATTATTGAGGGTGAGAAAACACTCTCGGTATCTAAAACCGATGATGAAACTTCGAAAAGCTATTTGTACATTTCTGTTGGGCATTATCTAAAAGGAAATTTTAGCAAAAGTATTTTTTACGCAAAAAAAGCCGATCTCTTATTCTTAAGAGATCATAAAGAAAAAGAGCATTTTATTACTAACTACTACCTATCACTTGCTTATCATAAGTGCGGAGTTATGCATGAAGCAACTCAATATCTGAATGAGGCAGAAAAAACGGCTATACGACATAATGACCCCTTTCTGAATGCTATGACACAAAAACTAAAGGCTATTTTGTTAGAGAACGAAAAAAAATATACTGAGGCAATTCCGTATCGTATATTTTGCAACAGCTATTTCCAAACAGGCTTTGATAAAAATTTTACACAAAATGTAATGTCGGAGTTTGCTTTTTCGAAATGTTACTTAGCTTTTGATTACCTGATGATTGGTGATATTGAAAAAGCGAAAAAGGAAATTTCTATTTTTGAATCTACAATAGCTAGTTCTAAATTTTCCAACGAATTAAATTGGAGAGCAGAGATCTACTATGTTTGCAAAGCTATTATTGCAGCCAAAGAAAACGATGAAAAAAGTGCAGCACTCCATTTTGATAAGGCAATTGATATCACCAGAAAAAGTAAAATGAATGAGAGATTAACCGTTTTACTAGAACAGCGTTTGAAGCTCAATATCGATGCCTCGGAAAAAAGAGAGGTGCTTTTTGCTGAATTTTTAAAACGTAAAGATCATTTTAGAAAAGAAAGTACTAAAGTAATTAATCAGGAGATTAGCAGGCAGGATCTTAATCTGATACATCAAAGAGAATATAAATATATCTTTATTCTGGTTGCTGTCTTTTTGTCTTTAGGAGTTTTAATATTTAAAAGAAGAAAAAGAAAAAAACAAAAAGCATACTTTGAAGAGATTATAGAAGAGCTTGAAAATAATAAAGAAACGTCCAATTCTGTTATAG
>Ga0308164_10001139_pt1 | contig 33443 bp, 38 predicted proteins | sample PhyTR2_FD_201031 | JGI IMG/M metagenome (GOLD analysis project Ga0308164, IMG submission 201031) | Phyllosphere microbial communities from UC Gill Tract Community Farm, Albany, California, United States - DLSLT.R2 | ecosystem: Host-associated > Plants > Phyllosphere > Unclassified | place: USA... | reverse complement strand
TTTAAAGACTGGGTTACAGCTTATACTCTATCAAGCAGGAAGAATCCTTGTTTATATGGTATTGGGTTTAATTGCGGGTTTTATTGGCAGCAGTATTAAAACATTTAGTAATCAGAAAACATTAAGCATCATTATCGGGTGTTTAATGATTTTTTTTACGCTACTGCAATTCAATCAATATTATAGAACACACTTTTCAAAACTGCAGGCCCGTGCTCTGAAACCGGTAATTAATTTGATGGGCAAAGTTTTTCGTATGCCATTATGGGGCTTATTCGCCGGGATGCTCAACGGTTTAATTCCTTGCGGAATGGTTTATCTTGCATTGGCAACCGCTTTAAGCTCGGGTACAATTAAATCGGCAGTTTTCTTTATGTTGTTATTCGGATTAGGAACCGCACCATTGATGATGATGATTTCAATGGGCGGCATTTATTTAAAGAAATACATTCATTTCAATACAAACAGGCTTGTTCCCTGGTTTATATGGATCATGGGTGTTTTGTTTATCTTACGAGCGGTTGATCTGGGTATCCCGTTTTTATCACCAAATAATGGACATGCCTACGGGAATACCTTAGAATGCAAATAACATAAGGTACGCTAAGCGCTGATGTTACCTCGATAGTTTGGAATTAGCTTTAACGGAGTACTAACCTTATCCAAAAGCGTTCTGATATTAAAAGGTTTTTGTATATAATCATCATATTGGCAGTCAGCGATACGGCCTTCATAGTCTCCTGCGCTCATTAATATCACTTTAAAATGAGAAGTAAGCGGGTTATTTTTTAGTTTCTTGCATATCACCATTCCGTCATGTTTTCCGAAATTTATATCCAGCAGGATTACATCAGGGTTTAGCAAACATATGTCGTGCTCAATGTCGATCTCTTCCAATTGGCTCAGCGTTATAGTTGAGAAATTTTCGCTTTCAAAAACTGTCGAGAGTGCATCTAAAAGACTATAGTCATCGTCAAGAATCAAAATTTTTTTTCGACCTTTTTGCATACCTATCTGCCGTTACCTGTGTGTTCTACATAATACTAAGTGTTACTAACCTTTAAATTCTGCCAACAACGAAATTTAAATTATGTTTGGTCTATTTTAGAATTGCCACAATACAGGCTTAATAAGTGTTTGGTTTGGCTAAAAAGATTATTAATTATCGATGTTTGACGCCTTTGCTTTAGTTAACTAATCTTCGCTTCCCAGTTTTTTGAGCACAAAAAAATGCGATTGGAGTGCATCAGTAAAGCTTCCGTTTTCGTGATAAGGCATACCATATTGCAGGGCTGTTTCTTTAACAATTTTTGAAATTTTCCCGTAGTGGATGTGACATATCCTCGGAAATAAATGATGCTCAATCTGCCTGTTTAATCCGCCTAAAAAGAACGAAGCTAATTTGCTGTTTGAGGCAAAATTTGCTGTTGTGCGCATTTGATGTTCGGCCCACGCTTCTTCCATATTTCCTTTTTTATCAGGAGAGGGAAATATTGTACCATCTACAACATGTGCCAGTTGAAACACCAGGCCCATTGTTAAACCCTGAGCCATATGGAGCACGATAAAACCCATTATTACCTGCCACCACGCAATATTCATTACTAAAAGTGGCATGCCGATAAACAGGAAGTAATACAAGGCTTTGTAAAAGAACAGATTAAAATACTCTTTACGCGGATGTTTGTTTTCATGCATACCAATATGCGATTGAAAAAACTTTTTGTAATCCTTTCTTAAAACCCATGAAAGCGAAGCCAAGCTGTAAAGTCCGAATGCATAAAATTGTTGATAACGCTGATAGTCTTTCCGCTCATCGTTTACAGAGATTCTGATCAGGCCGGGTGCAACTTCAATATCCTCATCATGATCGGGAATATTTGTGTAAGTGTGGTGAACGATATTGTGTGTAATGTTCCACATATAAGGATTTGCACCAACAAGGTGGAAAACAAAACTGAACATTTTATTTACTTTTTTATGTTTCGAAAATGAGCCGTGAATAGCATCGTGACAAATATTAAAGCCTATAAATGCACAACACGCTCCTAATAAAACTACGAGAACAGTAAGTAGCACGAGATTTAACGGAACCAACAAGATTGTAAGATAGATTGCCAAACCTGTGCTAAGGAACAATATTGTTTTGAACCACATTGCTGCATTTGCATGTGTACTTATGTTGTTCGATACGAAGTGTAAGTTTACTTTTTGTCTTACATCGCTGTAGAAACAATTCTTACTGCTATTGGCGGGGAATTTTGCTTTTATTTTCAATTTCTGCGGGTTATCAAATCACAATTCGGGTTGATAAGCCGCAGCAATAAGTTTTAGAAGTTTTTACATTCTATGTAAATGTACGTATATAATGCCCGATAAGTTTTCAAAATCGCCGAATTGTTTTTTTGCGCCAAAAGATCGGCGTCGTGTTCAACGAACAGAGCAATACTTTTAAGCAATATATTTATTATTCCAAACGAAATCCAAAGGTGATCATAATGCGTAATTAGTATAGGTTTTCGAATGTAAACCAGTATAAAAAAATCTTGACCTATGACAACTACCATCGCTGCCTTATTAGGAGGCCCTGAAATGATTATTCTTGCGCTTGCAATACTTCTATTATTTGGCGGGAAAAAAATTCCTGAATTAATGAAAGGGTTAGGCAAAGGTATTAAAGAGTTTAAAAACGGACAAGAGGAGCCAGTTGCTGAACCTGTTAAAGAGAATGTGAAACCGTAGATGTTAAGTCAGCCTGTAAAATCTCGACAGCAAAGTACGCACCTTAAGAAATTTTTTGCAGGCGGGTTTATTGTTTTTTCAGATAAGCAGACGCTCATTCATGCCGTTTTAACCGCATTTATTTAGGTCTTTGGAACTGCAAAAATAGTGTTTGAGGAAGTTCGTAGTACGATTGCTCACCATTTACATGGGCGGTGCGTGGAAAACTTCCAATACGGTACAATTAAATCCGAGTTTGTTAAATAACTTAACGATTGTCTCATTCAAATCCTGCGTGGAGTCTACACGTAGGATTCTGTCGCAATCGAAAAGATCTATATCCCATTTTACCTGAGGAATATAACTGTTAAAGCTTTTCCTTAGTTTATGCAATTCGTATTCAGATTCTACATTTGTTTTAAAAATGGCTATCATAAATAAAAGTTTAGGTACCGAAAAAATATTCATTCGGAAAGGTTTACCTAAACAGACGTATGAATTAAAAAAATACTTTAATTTTTTTTAAAAAAATCAGGCATTTGCTTCAACAATGAGTTTAAGTGCCTTTAATCGCCAAATTAATGGTTGATTAACCCTGCTTGCGGGATCAATTTTGAGTGGTGCGAAATGACTTTCTAAAAAAAGTTCATAATTATCTATTATCGTTGCCTGATTAAGGTAAATCGGAGTTGCTTGCTTCTCTGCCTTTGCAAAAAACTCTTCCAGTTTACTAACTTCTTCTTTAGTCATTTGCCAAAAATAGTTAAAACTAAGACAAATCCTTTTTTGCACCTGGCTGTTTCTTTCAAATTACTCAACCTCATCACATTATTTTCTAAAAACCGAAATCGCCTTGGAGGAAATGTTAAATTTATTCCAGACGAAATTAATCATTTTTTGAGCTGCCCAAAACTGAGGCAGAGATAATTATTTGTACTGGCATTCTATGAGTTATCCTAAAACATATCGAAATTGATTAAATAAATTTGTCAATGCGGTTTGAGTTTGTACTTTTGCCGATGGAAAGCTGGCAGAGTGGTCGAATGCGGCAGTCTTGAAAACTGTTGACTGTAACAGGTCCGGGGGTTCGAATCCCTCGCTTTCCGCATCAAAGAGATTAAAGTGATTGTTTTTTAGCAATCACTTTTTTTGTATAAGCAGATTAATGCTCTCGCAAAAGAGATCGTCAATAACCTTGAAAATAGATTTGCAATTAACATTTCAATAGAATACTTTTGAAACAAGAACAACGTAATAGGGGGTAGTCAGCTACCGTATTAAGCGACTTTTTTCTTAACCTTTTTTTATAATGAGTTAGGGAAAATCAAAAGCGTAACTAATACATTTCTTTATTCGTTAATCTTATTTAAAATTGTGGATTACCGGACTCAAATTGATTTTGTAATTTCTAAATTGCTGATCTTTTGTACCTTAACCCCACGCCATTTAAGCCCATTGTTTAACAGTGGGCTTTTTCCGTTTCATAGGCATGACTTTTATCAATGTCTTTTTTCAAACAATCCTTCGCTAATCTTTCCTTCAAAAAACTTTGTAGCTACTTTTATCGTATCTATTTGCTCAATATGATAAAAGCGGTAATCGAAAAACAAAAGATCAAAAGTTTTATAAAAAAGTTGGATTTGGAGTGGCCAGGTAAAATTGATCGGGTAAGTTTTAAATCAGAAGACTTGGTTTTCATCCATTTGCAGGATGATGTGCCTCCAGTAGAATTTGCCGAAAGTCTTATTCCGAAAGTCAATGTATTTGTAGATTTTTCTGCGCCATTAAAAATCTGTTTCTTAAATACCGATGGTGAAGGTAGCAGTAGTATGGTTTTTAATTGGGTAGCCTAAATATAAAGAAGTCTTTTTAATTTGAAATTTGCAACCCTGATGAAGCATGTGGCTCAGGTTTTAAGTTAAAATTCTTATCTCCCTCAATAAAATATTTAATAGTTCTGATTGTTTCCTCAGGATCGCTTATGTGTGGATAATGTCCTGTGGCAGTCATCATGTGGCTTGAATTATAAGGTGTGTGGCGTTTTATGTATTCTCCAACTGTTTTAGGCGCAACAAAATCATCTGTTGCTAAAATAGAAACACTCGGTACACAGAGTGATTTCAGGCTCTCGCGATGGTCGCAGTTAAATGTGGCTTTGGCGAAAGCCAGCGCAACTTTTGGATTCATTGATTCGAAACTTTCCTGCAAAAAATCACTAAGCTCGGGTTTTAGCGGATTTTGCATTACCTGAGGCGCAAGGTGGTTTGCCCAACCGCTAAAATCAGCAGCCATAAACTTAAACAGGTCTTCGATCTGATTCTTTTCAAAGCCGCCAAAGTATTGATGGGAATTAATATATTTAGGCGAAGGTCCAATAAAAATCAACTTTTCAAACACATTCGGTTTCTGAATTGCAGCCAATATTCCAATCATAGCGCTAACGGAATGACCAATAAAAATCACGTTCTGTAAATTGAGTTCACTAATAATGTCAATTACATCGCAGGCATAACCATCTAATGTAGCATATTTATGAAAATCGTAATGTGATATATCCGAGTTGCCACTGCCCACATAATCGAAAAGAACTAATTTATAATCATCTAAAAATGCATTTGTTATAAATTTCCATGTCGTTTGATCGCAACCAAAACCATGAGCAAGCATGATAATTTTTTCACCGTTCCCGATAACGTTAACGTGATTCCTTTTAACAACAGAAGACATAAAGGGAGAATTATTTATAAATTTCATTACTAATATAAAGATTGCCCAATCACAAAGCAATTAATCAAGAAATTTTAAAAAGCATAGCTTAAACGAATAGACAACTATCCGATTGGCCTTTGAAGCGATAAAGTGTTGGCAAGTTTTGCCATGTTAACAAAAAATGCCCTAAAAATGTATGATTAATAAGTATGTTTTTTAGATTTGTGTTAATGGATAAACGCAAATCTGATCTCAAAGAATTTTTAAAGAAGGTTAAAGAATTACGTGGATTTGGTGATATGAACTCCTACCAGGCCGTGCGAGATTTTAAAACCCTTGCCGAAGATGTACCCGAGGAAAAATTAAATACCATTATTCAGGATTTTTCCAATCCTCAAACCTATAAAAGCGGAAAAGAAAAGTTGATCAAAAATGTTGAAAGTAAGCTCGAAGATATTGAGTAATTGAATTTCTCCGCTAAGCTTCGAAAAAGACTAAATTTTCTTTCGTTTGTACATCGAAGTGAAAGCAAGATCGCGTTGAAGCTTTTTCCATTCAGCACCATTTCTAATTGTTTTTTCTCCGATTTCATTCCACACAGAGCCTTCATTTACATAAATTTTCACTAGAGTAGGAAATTCCCCCGTGCCTTTTTTTACGGAATTTGCAGCTTGACATAAAGCGTAAATGCTAAAATTTTCATCGCTTAGCGCATGATTGAGAATGCCAGTTGCCAGCGTTTTCGTTATCGCAACTTTTTCTGTTGTTGTTTTCAGTCGAAATTTTGCATTCCACTCTTTTTGATTTTTAGGAATACAGATAATTTTTGTATTCCCTTCATCGGGAGCATTATACAAAACCATTGGGATGTTTTTTATGATTTTTTTTTCGTTTCCTGATTGAAGATAACCGAGCCATGAGGCTGTTATAAATTTTTGATTATTGAAAAGATCTTTTTGCTTAAAGTTAGTTTTTTCAGATACAGGAAATAGGAGCATGAAAAGGCTCATTGCTAGCAAGGGGATGTTCATTTGGTTAGTACTTTCGGGATGATTTACCGCAAGATAAGTCCTGGAGCCAATAATTACAGCTTAATTGACAGTAAATGACATTTCATAAAGTATTGCGTAGCCTTTGTTAGCTGCCATGCATGAAACTGATTACGATACAAGTATGTGGAAATATGTAATTATTATACTACAATTTAATACGTAGATTGGCTTAGTTTGCGTTCTTTCTTCCGCAATCAACGGTAACCCTCAGCTTGAAGATTGAACAACTCTGCGTATCTTCCATTGTAGGTTAATAATTCGCTATGCGTTCCAGATTCTAAAATTGTGCCCTTATCAAGTACCAGAATACGATCGGCAAGCCTTGCTGTAGAGAAACGGTGCGATATTAGCACAGCTGATTTTCCAGTTGTAAGTTCGGCAAATCTTTGGAAAACTTCGTATTCAGCTCTGGCATCAAGTGCCGAAGTTGGTTCGTCCAAAATGAGGACCTGAGCATTTTTCATATACGCTCTTGCGAGTGCTACTTTTTGCCATTCACCGCCTGAAAGCTCAATACCATCATTAAACTTTCTGCCGAGCCATTGGTCGTAACCCAAAGGAAGTTTCTTAGCCAGCAAATCTGCTAAACTTTGTGTGGCAGCCTTGTGGATCAATGATTTGTTGTCAATTTCACTAATATTTCCAACGGCGATGTTTTGCGAAAAAGTCATTTGATAACGAATATAATCCTGAAAAATGATTCCCAGATTTTTTCTAAGCTCATCGAGATCATAGCTTTTAAGATCGGCGCCATCCAGTAATATTCTGCCTTCCGTAGGATCATATAATCTTGCGAGTAATTTTACTAATGTGGTTTTTCCTGCGCCGTTCTCGCCAACCAAAGCTAATTTCTCGCCCGGGTTTAATGTGAAACTCAAATTTCGACAAGCATAATTTTCTGAATTGTGGTATTGAAAGCCAACGTTTTCGAACACGAAACCTGTTTTTATGGGATTTGGAAATGGCAGCGGATGATCAGGCTTAATTATTTTAGGCTTGATATCGAAAAACTCAATAAAATCGTTCAGGTATATTGCGCCTTGCGATACTAACGTAAATCTTGAAAGCGTTGTTTCCATCAGGTTGCTCAATTGGCGAAATGAACCCGCTAAAAAAGTTAAACTTCCTACAGTTGCCTTTCCGTTTACCGTTTGGTAAATGATAAATCCATATGCTGCATAGTATCCTATGGTTCCTAATATTGAAAAGAAAGTTCCCCATCCCGATCTGCTTAGCGCAAGTTTGCTGTTGTCAGCATAAAATTTGTCTGATAAGGTTTTAAACCGGTTTATTATAAAATCTGCAAGACCAAAGATTTTTACTTCTTTCGCCGTCTCATCGCTTGCACCCAAATACCGTACGTAATCAAGTTCACGTCTTTCCGGGGTCTGGCTTCTAGAAAGCGCATAATTTTTGCTGTTGAAGTAAGATTCTCCCAGAAACGAAGGAATGATGGCTACTAATAATAAAAGTATCAGCCATGGATTGAAAGCAATTAAGCCCGTTAAAAGAAATGCTATGGATATAAAGTCTTGAATTTGGCTCATTACCTGCGACAATAAAACGGTTCTGCCGACGGTTTGCTGCCTTGCTCTTTCCAGTTTATCGTAAAATACGGAGTCTTCAAATTGATCAAGATCAAGTGTAGCCGCGTGCCGCATAATGCGCATTGATGTAAAATTAGAAAACTGATCTCCCAGCAAACTATCCGTAAGGTTTATCATTCTATTTAATCCATCGGTTAGTATTGCCAGCAAAAACTCAATTGCAACCAACTCCCACAACCCGTCTGTGCCAACGCCCGGATTGGCGTTCAGCGCCACAACTTTATCGATGATAAGTTTGCCCGTGTAAAGCAAAGCAACAGGCATAGCAGATCGAAATATGCGTAAAATAAAACTGATTAAGGTTTTTTTTGGACTACTTTTCCATACCAGTTTGAAAAACATTGGTATATTCTTCAAAGATGAGAGTCGCTGCTTAAATGAGATATTTTGTATCGGAACTGTGTTTATTTTCTTTGCCATTAATTTTATAAGGAGAAACCAAATATAACACATTCATTGCTACAGATCGCCGGAGTATCATAGCCATGATACCGAAGGGAAAAAAGATTGACCCATAAAATACAATTTCCAGGAGTGTTAAATTTCAACTCCTGTAATTCAAAATTTATAGCTTAAGTGCTCCGTTTGAGAGCGGAAGACTTAAATATTAATCACTAAAGCTATCGGTTAATCAAATGAGCAGGGTGTCGATTCATCCTGCATTTTTTTTATTAAAACCTTTCCTCAAATTATTGGTTAAAGATCTATAACTTAAGAACACTCATGGAAAATAACAACGAAATTATCAGCGACTTAAAAGGTCTTGTTTCCATCGTTAACGATGGAAAAGAAGGCTATGAATCAGCAAGTGAAGCAACAGACAACGTAGAACTTAAAGCAATCTTTCTAAAATATGCTGCTGAGCGTAAGGCATATGAGTTAGAGTTAAAAGCTCATCTGGCCACTCATGGCGGAGCATCGGAAAATGAAGATGGCGGTATTTTGGGCGTTTTGCACAGAGCTTGGATTGATGTAAAAGAAGCTTTGAGCAGCAAAGAAGATGCTTCGATATTGGGCGCCATTGAAACTGGAGAAACGGCTGCCGTAGAAAAATATGATATGGTTTTAAAAGATCCGAAAACTCATGCCGATCATCTTGATTTGCTAAACAAGCAAAGAGATGGTATTCAAAATGCATTAACAGAGATTAAATCTTTAAAACAATCTTTAAGTGCCTAAAAAAAGGAAAGCTTCGGCTTTCTTTTTTTTATATTAAGCCTAATTCGCTTTGTTTCCACACAAAGGCCGTATTTGGTTGTTAGATTTAGGTAAATCTTAAATCAGCGATGGATAAATCCAAATACGATGAGCGTCGTTTCAGACTTCACGAAATTATTTATGAATCGAATACAAAAGCGGGCAAGGCTTTCGATGTAGCTTTACTGTTTGCCATTTTTACAAGTATAATGCTTGTAATGCTCGATAGCGTAGAAAGTATTCACCAGAAGCATGGCTCGCTTTTTAATACGCTGGAGTGGATTTTTACAGGTTTATTCACAGTAGAATATATTTTACGTTTAATCAGCATTCGCAAGCCTTGGAAATTCGTTTTTAGCCTACTCGGCATAATAGATTTAATTTCCCTGATCCCTTCTTACCTTAGTATTTTTATACCGGGTGCACAATCTTTATTAGCTTTCAGGGCGCTAAGATTATTAAGAGTTTTCAGAATATTTAAACTCGGAAATTTTTTAACAGAAATCAATTTTTTAACAACTGCCTTGAAAGGCAGCGTAAGAAAGATCAGCATTTTTCTTTTGACGGTATTAACACTTACTGTAATCCTGGGATCGATAATGTATTTGGTTGAGCAGAAAGAGAACGGCTTTTCTAACATTCCGGAAAGTATTTATTGGGCAATAGTTACCATAACAACTGTAGGCTACGGAGACATTTCACCGGTTACGCCAACAGGTAAATTTGTAGCTTCGGTTGTAATGTTAATCGGGTATGCAATAATAGCAGTGCCAACAGGTATAATTACGCACGATATTGCTGTTGCCGCCAAACAAAAAAAGGAGCTTCCAGAATCCTGTCCTTCTTGCGGCAGAGAAGGGCATGAACAAGAAGCACTATTTTGTAAATATTGCGGCTCATCATTGTATAGATAAATCATGTTGTTTTATACAAACAATTTAAATGCTCAGGCGTTAAATAATTGATACTTAATAACTAATTAAATCCCGCTATGAAAAATCTTACCTTTATTTTGCTTGCCCTTGTTTTTGCGTCATGTAATACGAAATCAGAAAATACAACTTCGTCAGTCCACGACAGCTCGTCTGTTGTTACCTCGTCTGTAATGGTTGATTCTGCGAAGTTGATCATTGATGAAACGAGCTCTATAATGGAGAAAGGGATTAAAGGCAAGATGGATACTGCCGAAATAAATAAGCAAATAAAGCCCTTAATGGCAGAATATAATCGAATTTACAAAACTTTATCTCCTGCTGATACAGTGAATTTGTATGCTTACCGAATGAAAAAAGTTAGCGAGATGATGGAACTTCAGCAAAAGCAAAGCAAGAAATAACTTTAGGCAATCTGATCTAGAAATATTTATCTAAGGTGAATCCATATGTAAAATTAAGGTTTTCACTATTGGTGATATTCAGTTTGTTGTAGTTTAATGAAGTTGTCAAACTTATCCATTTCCGTATTTTGACGCCAAAAGTAGTAACCGAACGAATAATATAATCACCTTTTCTATCCCACGAACTTTGGAGGTAATGGCTACCATCGAGGGTGAAAATTTCTTTGAAGTTAAAATGGTACTGCAATCGGAGAGAATTCCTTAGTGTATTGTAATTTTCGCCTGCCACCAAACTGCTTTTATCGAAAAGCAGGCCATTGCTTAGATTAATGTATGCATTTTCACGATCTAAGAAACTGTAAGCGATTCCGCCACCAGCCAGTAGTTGATTCTTTAGTTTGAGCGAATAGCTTGTGTTGTAATTCAATAATCCCCAATAATAAAAGTGCGGAAAGGTTTTGTACAGATTGAAATTTAGTGTGCTCGAAAAATCATTGTTCGTTAATGAATTATTTTGCTTGCCATAAAGCCAAGCTGTTGACGAATTGAGTACAAAATGCTCTTTTTTCATACCGAAATTTAGGGCATTGTTGAGCAAATAGGCGATGTCTGAATTTGTTCTGTTAATGGAGCCGGTTGAATTTAGCTGAATATGATAATTTGTTGTATCGGAATATTGACCGAAGGCTGCCGTGCCTAAAAACAAGAACATGATGAAGAAAATTTTAATCATAAAAAAAGAACATCAACGGCACTTGTCTTGTTTTGCAAAGTATGTGTTATCTAGCTTATGAGTAATTGATTTCGAAAATTTAGCAGTACAATGGAAACATTAAGTTTTTAGTCTTGTTTATTATCAAAAGAAATAAATATGGCAAATACAGATAACCTCGATTCGAACCTCGAGAATGGAAACGAACGAAAAGATCAGGAACAGTTAAGTCAGCAGGCGCTCGGTAATACTGATATTGAACAACATCCTGATGCAGACAATAACGACCTTTTAACCGTTCCAAAAACTACAGGAACAGGATCAAATCTTTCATCTGCGGCGCCCGATTCGCTTATTGTACACGAAGATAAACAGGGTGATCATCGATATGAGCGTGGTGATAATGCAACTGAAGGGACAAAAAATGGGTAATGATCAGTTAATTGAAGTGCGGTTTGAAAATGAAGGTTCAGAACCTGCCGCATTTAATATTTATGAAGGCAAAACAAAAATTGGCGAGATGATTGTCGAATTGATTGGCGGCAATTTAAAAGTTTATCACACAGAAATTGATGAAGACAAGGAAGGCAATGGTTATGCAAAGAATCTTCTAGATGCTATGGTAGCATATTGCCGGTCAAACAACTTAAAAGTTATACCATTATGCGCTTATGTCGCATCGCAATTTAAAAAGCACCCCGAAGTTTATAATGATGTTTGGAACAAGGATATAAAACCCGAATTTTAGCACCGGGCTTTTGTAACAACTTAATTAGGCATAAATAATCGATTAAACATGTTGTAATTTAGAATCGATTTTTATAAAGAAATGAACCAAATATTTAAAACCTGCCTTGGCTTAGCTATTTTCATGCTCTCGTTAAAATTTGCTTTTGCGCAACAAAATCTGAAACCGATAAAAGTTGAAATCGTTAAAAATGCCACAGGCTTCGAGATGCGTAGGGCAGGTAAACCCTATTTTATAAAGGGCGCCGGCGGGACATCGAAAATGGAGAAGTTGAAAGCCTCAGGTGGAAACTCAGTTCGCACATGGGTAACAAATGGTGGTGAAAGTATTCTGAATACAGCGAATAAGCTTGGTTTAACGGTAACTATGGGTTTAAATGTTGCGAGAGAACGCCATGGTTTTAATTATGATGATACTGCTGCAGTTAAAAAACAACTTGAAAGATTGCGCAGCGAAGTTCGAAAGTATAAAAACTACCCTGCTTTAATTGCTTGGGGAATAGGTAACGAGTTAAACCTGGATTATAAGAACGTAAGGGTTTGGGATGCAGTAAACGATATCGCTAAGATGATCCATGAAGAAGATCCCAATCATCCTGCTACAACAATGCTCGCAGGTGTTAATAAACGCGAGGTAGATTTAATAAAGGAAAAATGCCCGCAAATCGATTTGCTTTCAGTACAGGTTTATGGTGGATTGGCAAAAGTTCCTGATCAGTTAAAAAATGCGGGTTGGAACTCAGCTTATATGGTTACCGAATGGGGTCCGACAGGCCATTGGGAGTGCCCGAAGACACCCTGGGGTGCCCCGATAGAAGAAACCAGCAGCGAGAAAGCTGCAGTTTATAAATCGAGATATGAAGCTTCGATTGTAAAAGATAAAAACTGCCTTGGATCTTATGTATTTCTTTGGGGGCAGAAGCAGGAGCGAACACCAACCTGGTATGGACTATTTACAGAAGCGGGAGAAGATTCGGAAGTTGTTGATGTAATGGAATTTGAATGGAGCGGCAAATGGCCCGCCAACAGAGCTCCGCACTTTAATGGTTCAACTATTGATGGGAAGAAAACTTCTGATTTTATTTATTTGAAAGCCTCCGAAAATTACCTCGTTTCCGTGTCGGCCTCAGATCCCGATGGAGATAAGTTGACTACCCGCTGGGAGATATTGCCTGAAGCTACTGATTTGGGGCAGGGAGGCGATAGGGAGAGAAGGCCTGAGCCTATACCCGGTTTAGTAAAGAGTGCCGCATTCGATAGAGCAAGTTTGACTGCTCCGGAAAAACCAGGTGCTTACAGGTTATTCATATATGTTTCTGATGGAAAAAATAATGTAGCGACAGCAAATATGCCGTTTTATGTAAAATAACCATGCGGCGATACAACCGGCGCTCGCTTTCCGAAGATTATTTATCGGTCGCAAAGCCGCGTTTTCTGTTCAGTATTGGTGACGAGGGTGTCTTTTTGAAGCTATAAATTGTCTATTTATTTCATCAGCAAAGTCCTTTTTCTATTAGAAAAGCGAGATTACTCTCAATTTTCCCGTAAAAATATTTCCCTAATCAACAGCGATTTACATCCCCAAACATAAAATACTTTTCTAAATGCTTGCGTGCTAAAAATATTAGTATAATTTTGCCTCTGTTTAAGCAATGAAGAATTTTGTTTCATTGTTGGTGAAGGATTAATTTGACGATTTTTTATGACGGTTACGGTACTTGCAATTACAGAAACTGATTTTGTTCCTGATGTTTCACTTTCCAGAATTATGAATGAGCGTTTAAAGCAGGCGGCGGCAGAATTGCAGGATGTTCATCTACAACCGATGCTATCAGTTGGGCAACGAAAAGATGATTTGGTAGTTTATATAAGTTACAATCCGAAATATACGATTAGATTTCGTGTGGTTAATGATGTGCCTGCAGATGTTGAAGATTTCGTTGCAAGAACTTGCGGAAATTTGGGTTACATAAAGTGGAAAACAAATGTCGTGAACGTTTTCAAAGGAAATGAATAGTGGACCTGCTCAGCACATTGAACAAACTGATGGCGTTTCAAACGAAGCATCATTAAATTTACCTCCGCTATGGTTACCCGAAAAATATTTTAAGGAAAGTATTTGGCACAGAAACTGGAAAAAAGCTTTTCCTCAAAGTTACAGAGAAAAGAGTTTCTGCTGTCAAACTACGGGCGAACTGCACAGGGCCGATGTTTTCACCCCATCCGGTATTGCCATTGAATTCCAAAACTCACCAATTAGCCTTGCAGAAATGCAGAGCAGAGAAAGTTTTTATCCAAAAATGATGTGGATTTTAAACGGCAAAAAATTCAAAGGTTTCAAAATCTTAAAAAACCTGCCAGATCCTGATCATCCAAAACTAATCAATTACGAATTCTGTAACACTGATCATCTTTCAATAGTTCGTAAAGCTGATGTTTTAAGCGGATTATCGAAGCCTAAAGTTTTAAATTTTTACCATCCCGAACTGAAAGGTATTGAGCTTAGCTCTAAATTTTATCATTTTTGCTGGAAACAACCTCACTCCGTTTGGTTTTCCGCAAAATCGCCGATAATAGTCGATTTGGGCGGACATTTTCTTTATAAAATGCAGATCAGAAAACAAATTTCAGGAGATTATCCTTTTCTGGAAATCATTACAAGAAAGGTTTTTATCGAAAGCCATCTCAATTTTGGTTAACAAGTGATCAGAATTGTGAATCAATTTCAATCGAACCTGGGATGATAAAACATTGAATTGATAAAATTCGTTTATTTCTACCCTATATTTGTTAAGCTAAACAAAACGAATTATGAAAAAAATTAAACTCTTTTTAAGCCTTGTTTGCCTGTTGGCAATGCTTGGCTTCGCGAATGCGCAAGAACAATTAACAACGAAAATTGCAGAATGGGAAAGGGCAAAGGCCTACACTAAAGAATATCTTGATGCAATGCCTGAATCGGGATATTCACTAAAACCAACACCCCAAATGCGTTCTTTTGCCGAACAAATGCTGCACCTAACCGATGGGAATTACGGGTTTACAGCAACAGCAACGGGTGAAAAAAGCCCTTACGGAATGGGCGAAGCAGAAAAAATTCAGGATAAATCTAAAGCAAATGTTACCAAAGTAGTTTTGGCAAGCTATGATTATGTAATAGATGCTTTAAAAAAAATGTCGCCAAAACAGTTGGATGAAAAAGTTAAGTTCATGAATCGTTTTGAACTTACTAAGGATATGGTTTTCACCAAAGATTTCGAACACCAGACACATCATCGCGGTCAGGCAACAGTGTACCTTCGTTTGGCAGGCGTAACGCCACCACAAGAAAAGTTATTTTAGATACAGGTAATCCCGAAGTGATTTGACATTCTCTTCGGGTTTTTTATGCTTATTGGTCATTGAAAAAATTGACTGTTTTCTTACCGTTATATGTTTTCTAACCGACTGTTATTGGATTTGGAAAAGATATTTTTGTGCATTAGACATTAAATCTATTCAAAAATGCCCGCTGATATTTTAAAAAATATACCATATTCCGTTCTTGATCTTGCAACCGTTTTAGATGGATCAACTGCAGCCGACACCTTTAAAACAAGTTTAGAAATTGCTCAGCAATCTGAACTTTTAGGCTACAAGCGTTATTGGTTTGCCGAACACCATAATATGGCAGGTGTTGCAAGTTCGGCAACATCGGTACTTATTGGTTTTATTGCGGGTGGTACAAAAACTATTCGCGTTGGGTCTGGCGGAATAATGCTTCCAAACCATGCGCCATTAATTGTAGCAGAACAGTTCGGGACCTTGGCATCACTTTATCCCGGTAGGATAGATTTAGGATTGGGAAGAGCTCCCGGTACCGATCAAATTACGGCAATGGCAATAAGAGGGGAGAACTTTAATGCCGCCCACAGTTTTCCGCGGGATGTAGAAAGGCTGCAGCAGTTATTTTCTGCAAGCAACAGCAGCGCAAGCGTAAGAGCCATTCCCGGTGAAGGGCTTGAGGTTCCGATCTGGATATTAGGTTCTAGCACCGACAGTGCCAGATTAGCGGCCGAAAAAGGATTACCTTATGCATTCGCCAGCCATTTTGCACCTGCATATTTTGAACAGGCGATTTCAATTTATCGTAACAATTTTAAGCCATCAATTTATTTAGGTAAACCTTACGTGATGGCTTGCGTAAATGTTGTTGCAGCCAGTACTGATGAAGAGGCCGAAATGCTGTCCAGTTCAGTTAAAAGGATGTTCTTAGGGGTAATCACTGGAAAAAGAGAACGCCTAAAACCCCCTGTAGCAAACATGAATGCACACTGGGATCAGTTGGAGAAGGAAGCTGTAGAGCAGATGTTGTATTACTCATTTATAGGCAGTCCTCAAACGATCGAAAATAATTTATCAGCATTTGTTTTGCGACATGGAATCGACGAGGTGATGACTACCTCGCATATTTATGACCTTGAAGCTAAGTTGCATTCGAATAGGCTCTTCGCGAACATCTTTAACCAATAATCTAGTCAGTGGCTATTTAATTAAGCTGTTTATTTGGGTTAACTGTTTTTGTGCGAAGCTCTTCAAGCTTGAATCACTTGATTTTACAGCACTTTCATAAAGCATTTTCAAGTCGTTTAAATCTTTATTTAGATTGTCTGTGTATGATTTATTAAATGAAGCCCCTTTGAGTTTCTCTAACATTGAAATCGATTGATCAACATTAGGCGCTTTCTTCGTGAGACCGGTGTTACCCGCTTCGCCAGTTCCTGATTGATTTCTACTCGTATCTCTCATGTTTTCTGGTGAGGAGTCGACTCGACCATCAGGACGCATGCCGCCTAACGGCTTAGTCATAGAGAGCGCAATATTTTTCTGCTTAGCAAGCATCCTTATATCCGCATTGCTCTTTGCAAAATAATCTGCAGACTTTTTAGCCAGCATCTTCGTTGCCGAATTTCCCGATTTTGAAGCCAAGCCGGCCATCTCCATTTGTCTGGTATTTATTGAATATGCAGATTCCAGCACCTTGCCCAAGGAAATTGTATCTTGAATGCTTATTCCAGTAGCTGCATTTACAAAATGTTTCGCATCAACCCTTACACTAAAAAGTAGAGTGGCTAACCCTGCGAAGATAACAAAGTGTGTTTTCATATCATTTCTTTAGTTTAAAAACCTTTTTGCTTTATAAAAGTTTCGAAATGTTTAAATCAGCTTGCTATTTGATTTATCTTTGTAATCCATATGAAAGCGTACTTTAATTTATTCGATTTTAGCCAAAAAGTTAATTACAAAAACGAAATTCTGGCCGGTCTCACCGTTGCAATGACGATGATTCCCGAATCGCTTTCATTCGCAATCCTTGCAGGCTTTCCACCGCTCACGGGGTTATACGCCGCCTTTATTATGGGTTTGGTTACATCTGTTTTTGGAGGAAGACCCGGCCTTATTTCAGGAGGAGCGGGAGCAACCGTTATCGTACTGATTGCTTTGATGAAATCTAACGGGCTGGATTACGTTTTCGCTGCTGTGGCGTTGGCAGGTGTTATTCAGATTCTTGTAGGCTTATTTAAGTTGGGCAAATTTATAAGGCTTGTTCCCCAGCCGGTAATGTACGGCTTTGTTAATGGATTGGCTGTAATCATTTTTATGGCACAACTCGAGCAATTTAAAACAGTTGTTAATGGGCAAATTACCTGGCTTTCGGGTAGCGCACTTCTCGTTATGATCGGTTTGGTTTCGCTTACCATTTTAATAGTCGTGTTCTTCCCAAAAATAACCAAAGCTGTTCCGCCATCTCTTGTTGCTATCATTGTTGTTTTTTTACTCGTTCTTGGATTAGATATTGATACCAAAACCGTTAAAGATATTGCTTCGATTAGTGGAGGCTTCCCGCCGTTTCATATTCCATCCATTCCATTTGAGCTTAAAACATTACAGATAATTTTTCCTTATGCAATCATCATGGCAGGTGTTGGCTTAACCGAAGGCCTTTTAACTTTAAATCTTGTGGATGAAATTACCGGAACGAAAGGCAACGGAAACAGAGAATGTATTGCTCAAGGAACTGCGAATATTGCAAACGGTTTTTTTTTCGGGATGGGTGGCTGTCCGATGATTGCACAAACGCTTGTTAACCTTTCGGCGGGTGCCCGTGCAAGGTTATCGGGCATTATTGCTTCATTAACTATCCTCGTTATTATTCTCTTTGGCGCTCCGGTTATAGGATTGGTTCCTATGGCGGCATTAACCGGTGTCATGATTATGGTAGCCATCGGTACTTTCGAATGGAGTAGTTTCAGGATCATAAATAAAATGCCTAAACAAGATATTTTTATTGGTATTGTTGTCGCGTTGATAACCATTCTGCTGCACAACCTTGCCCTTGCGGTACTTATTGGTGTAATTATTTCTGCTTTAGTGTTTGCTTGGGAAAGTGCAAAACGTATTCGTGCAAAGAAATATATTGATGAAAACGGAATAAAAAATTACGAAATTTATGGACCGCTTTTTTTCGGTTCGGTCGCTAATTTTGATCAAAAATTCGATTTGGAAAATGATCCGCAAACGGTAATCATAGATTTTAAGGATAGCAGAATTGCCGATATGAGCGGAATAGATGCGCTAAATAAGCTAACACAACGCTATGCGTTACTGGGTAAGAAACTACATCTAAAACATTTAAGTAATGATTGTAGGTTGTTACTAAAAAATGCTGAAGCTGTTATAGATGTGAACATAATTGAAGATCCTGCGTATAAGGTTGTGGAATAGCGCCGCATGTAGAAATGCAGCGCATTGGTTATTAGGGATGGCCGTTTCCTCCGGTGGCGCCATAAATTTGCCCTGTAGAAAAGCTGGCGTCATTTGCAGCAAGCTGCACGTAAATTGAAGCAAGCTCTACGGGCTGACCAGGTCTTCCAAGCGGAGTGTCTTTGCCAAATTCCTTTAGCTTTTCGGGTGTTGCTCCGCCGCCCATTTGCAATGGTGTCCAAACAGGACCGGGTGCCACGCCATTTACTCTTATGCCTTTCGGACCGAGCTGTTTTGCCAATGATTTTACAAAGTTTGTGGTTGCTGCTTTTGTTTGTGCATAATCAAAAAGGTTTGGCGACGGATCTGTTGCCTGAACCGAAGTAGTGCCTATTATTGAAGACCCTGGTTTTAAGTGGGGCAGTGCTGCTTTAATTATCCAGAATGGTGCGTAAATATTCGTTTTGATTGTCCAATCAAATTGCTCGGCGCTAATGTCCAATATAGATTCATTAGATTGTTGTCTGGCTGCATTACTTACCAAAATATCCAATCCTCCCAATCCTTTCACCGCTTTATCAACCAGTGTTTTACAAAAAGATTCATCACGAATATCCCCTGGAATCGCTACAGCTTTGCGGCCTGCTTTTCTAATAAGTTCTACAACTTCCCTTGCATCAGGCTCTTCCCGTTGCAAATAATTAATTGCTACATCTGCACCTTCTCTAGCATAAGCAATAGCTGCCGCCCGGCCCATGCCCGAATCTCCGCCTGTAATTAATGCCTTTCTTCCCGCTAATCTTCCCGATCCTTTGTAGCTTTGCTCGCCATGATCAGGTTTGGGATTCATTTCACTCGTTAAAGCAGGCCACGGCGCATCTACATGCGTAAATGGCGGGCGTGGATATTTTGTTGTCGGGTCTGTCAACTCTGCATTGGATAAATGGAATTCAGTATTAGTTCCGGCGAATACGGGCGAAACTGTAACAGCGGCAAGTCCTGCGGTTAAGCCTCCAATAGCTTCTCTTCTGGATATTTTATGATGATCTTTCATAGTTGTTGTTCTTATATTTAATGATAGCTGTGAGCTTTCTTGATTACGAAAAACCCGGTCGTTTTAACCGGGCTTTTCACTATAACTTAGGAGGCATACGCTTTGTGGTATCGCGTTTTGTCGTGTCTCGCTTCATCGGATCTTTCCTTAACGTATCTTTCTGTTTAGGTGAAGTTTTACGTTCCATTTTCCTCTTGGTCGAATCCGGACGGGTTTGCGCAAATGTGCCGAATGCAAATACACTCAGCATCATCATAATTAATAACTTTTTCATAGGTTGATCTTTTAATGTTTATTAAAATTGTAGATAACTGATTATAGAACAGTACATTTAATAATCAAGTTTTATGTTTTTTAAACAAAAACGGAATATTTTAAATAATTTTTAACTTCAATTATTTCAATTTTGTTAAAACTATAAATGTTGCTGTTGTGTTCATTTTATAACCTTAATGAAGTATTATGAATAGAACAGCAACCAGAAAGATCCAACTCGACGATTTAATTATAGGCGGTTTGCAAGTTGCGGGAAATGCAATCGGATTACATAAAAGTAAGCAGCAAATCGGTAAAAATGTGGCTAAAAATATCGGGATAGTAAATAAGGTTATGGAGGTTGCCTTTACAAAAGAGGGCAATTCTCCTTACAAACTGCAGAAGAATGTTGAGCTGGCCGGGTTGGGTGTAATCGCAGCATATAATTTTTACAAAGGAATTAAGAGAAAGCGTAAGACAAATGTACTGCAGGGAGCCTTTTTAGCTCTTACACTTGGTGTTGTAATTTATGGATCGATTAAAAAGGGCGTAAATAAATTAACAGCATCGCCTGCTGTACAGCATAAAGATTTCTCAAAAGATGGCTTCGCTGACTTGCTTAAAAAAGTTTATCCTGAAATAGTGGAAACAAATTGGAAGTCGGAAGAAACACTAGAAGTTTTGATCAACGATGGTAACGATTTAGAAGTGTTCTCGACCTTTTTTAAAGACGAAGTATCCAACATTGTGGAGTTCGAAGACCATGTCGATGTGATGATCAGAACTAAGAGTGGTAATTATTTTGTTATTGCAACAGTAAATTAGCTATTTATTGATTATGGTAAGGGTTTTTTCATCAGCTTTGCCGTTAAAAAACTTCTCTAAAACCAAGTGGAAAACAGAATCCGTTTTTGATATAGATGCAAATAGAGTCATAGAGGATCGAAGTTTCATATCATCGGGAGATCCAAAAATCTCATATGCATTATCCGCCTTGGATAACAATAAAAGATTAGAAATTTTTATCAGTCTTTCACCGAGAATAGAATGTTTCAAATAATCATTAGCTTCTTGCAAATTTTTAATGGCATAAAACTTTGCTGTTTCACTATTGCCTAAGCCTTCTATTTGCGGAAAGATATACCACATCCAGTGGCTTTGTTTTCTGCCGTTTTGTAATTCGGCAAATGCTTTATCGAATGTGTTTTCTTGTGCTGTGATAAATCGCTCAATTTCTAGTCTCAAAATAAATAGCTTGATTGGTCGCAATGGTATTAGCTGAAGCTGAAATGGCTGATGTGAAATCGTATTTACGATATTCATAATCCATAGCCAACGTACTCAATTCTTTGAGTTCTTCTGTTTCAGACTTTTGATTCATGACTGATGATGAAATCAGCGCAATTCGACGGATTATCTGTTTGTATTCTTCGTCGGTTAATATAGTTTGCATACAGCGTTTATAGTTTATTTGGTTTTGTAAAAATCAGAGATACAACAAAGTTTAGTGGCTGAAAGTTTTTCACCATTGTTAATAATTAGTTTGGCGCATACCTTTCTACCCGATTGGCGAAATCATTCAGATCAAATGGCTTGTTAATAAAATCTTCTGCACTACATTTAGATTTTACATAACTCAAATGGTTATTCGCCGACATCATCATAACGGGTATCGAATAAGTTTTTGCATTATGTTTAAGTGCACTGCAAATGTCAATTCCGTTCCCGTCAGGCAGCATAATATCAAGTATGATCATGTCGGGTTTACGGTTCTGCATTTGCAACCAGAAACTTTCGCCGGTACTGCAACTCTTAACTTCATAAAGCTCTTCTGTGAGCAAAAATTCGATAATTTCGCGTATAGCTGGATTATCTTCCACAACATATATACACTTTTTCATAAGCTTAAAATGTTATCTTTATTGTACAACACCTTTGACTTACAGGTGTTTATCTTATTTATTAACATTTTATTACTTATTAACTTTCGGTTAGGTAAATCTTGCAGCACATATGCGATTCTCTATGGAACCAAGCATCAATAGGAGCGAGTTAAAAGCGCATAGTTGTTTCAAACCTTTTGAGTTTAAATACTGTTTTTAAAGAAATAATAATGCTATGAGTCTGGAAAAATATGCTTCAAAACGGGATTTCTCTAAAACAAAAGAGCCTAAATCGGGAAAAAGTACTGATCACGATAAATTGCACTTTGTAATTCAAAAACATGATGCTTCTCGCTTGCACTATGATTTCAGACTTGAAATGCGTGGCGTACTAAAAAGTTGGGCGGTGCCGAAAGGTCCGTCAACAGATCCTAAAACCAAACGTTTGGCTATGATGGTCGAAGATCATCCGTATGATTACAAAGACTTCGAAGGCATTATCCCGAAAGGGGAATATGGTGGCGGAACTGTAATCGTATGGGATGAGGGTATTTACGAACCGATTGAAGAAATAAAAGGGAAGAAAGCCCAAGAAAAACATCTAATTCATCAATTAAAAGAGGGTTCACTAAAGATTAAGTTACATGGCGAAAAGCTTAAAGGCGAATTTGCTTTAGTTAAAACCCATGGAATGGGCGAGAACGGATGGCTATTAATAAAACACAAGGATGAATTTGCTTCTGTTAAAGATATTACAAAACAAGACGAATCAGTTCTATCTGGAAAAACTATTGAGGTGATGGAAAAAACATCTGAGAAGGTTTGGAAAGAGGGACATGAAGAAAATATTAAGCCGAAGAAAAAAGCGACACCCGAAAAAAAAAGCCCGCAGGAAAAGTTAGAAAAGAAAATTGAAGCCGAGGAGCCTGATAAAAGTTTTGACGTGAAGAAAGCACTTGCTAAGTTAAAAAAAACTGCGATCCCTGAAGGCATAAAACCTATGTTAGCAACCTTAGTTGATGAGCCTTTCGATGATCCTGATTGGCAGTACGAAGTTAAGTGGGATGGTTATAGGGCGATGGCTTTTGTTAATAAGGGGCATGTTAATTTGCTTTCGAGAAATAATAAATCTTTTAATGATAAGTTTTATCCCATTTTCGATTTGCTTTCAGAGTGGAAAATTAATGCCGTTTTAGATGGTGAGATTTTGGTTTTGAATGATAAAGGTATCTCGAGTTTCGGATCGCTACAGAATTGGAGGAGTGAAGCAGATGGCGAACTTGTATTTTACGTATTTGATCTGCTTTGGTATGATGGGAAGAATTTGATGGATTTGCCATTGAGCGAGCGTCAGGCTATTCTCCAGGAAATTCTGCCCGTTGACGACGATCGCGTTCGGCTAAGTAAAGTGTTTAAAGCAAGTGGTATAGATTTTTTCTCTGCAGCAAGTAAAATGGGCTTGGAGGGTATAATTGCTAAAAAGTCAGACAGCTTGTATAGCCCTGATCGCAGATCTAAAGAGTGGCTCAAAATAAAGGTGCATAAAAGGCAAGAAGTTGTTATTGCAGGTTTTACTAAGAATGAGGATACCTCAAAATCTTTTAGTTCTTTGTTGTTAGGTGTGTATGAGCAAGGTAAACTGCAGTATGTAGGTAAGGTCGGGACAGGTTTTTCTGATAAGCTCCAAAAAGCAATGATGGAGCAGTTTAAACCACTAATTGTTGATAAAATCCCATTTGAGGCTTTGCCTGACATCAACAAGCCCTCGCGGTTTAGACCCAACCCACCAAAGGCAAAAGCGACTTGGTTAAAACCTGAATTGGTTTGCGAAGTTGCATTCACCGAGGTAACTGATGATGGCGTTTTCCGTCACCCTTCTTTTCAAGGCATGCGAGATGATAAGAAAGCCAAAGATGTAATTAGGGAGCAAGAAAAACCTACGGATGAAGTTTTAAAGCCTGAAAAACCACAGTCATCGAAAGTTGATAACCATTCCTCGGCAATTAAGCCGCCAAAAGGTAAGGAACCTAAAACCCTGCTAAATCCGAAGGATGAAACTCAGGTTAGAAAGATTAAAGGACACGAATTAAAATTTACCAACCTTAGCAAAATATATTGGCCTGAAGATAAGGTAACTAAACGTGATATGTTTAACTATTACTATCAGGTTGCAGATTTCATTTTGCCATACCTTAAAGATAGGCCGCAATCACTTAATCGATTTCCAGGTGGTATTCATGGACCCAGTTTTTACCAAAAAGATGTTAAAGGAAAAGCCCCTGATTGGGCGAAAACTTTTCCTTATGAGAACGGTGAAGGAGAAAAGAAAGAGTATCTCGTGGGCACCGATGTAGATAGTTTGCTGTGGATGGCATCGTTAGGTTGCATCGAAATGAACCCGTGGTTTAGCCGAACTCAGAGTCCCGATCATCCGGATTACTGTGTAATCGATTTGGACCCCGATAAACATACCTTTGATCAGGTTGTAAATGCCGCCTTGGAAGTTAAAAAAGTTTTAGATGCTATAGATGTTCCGTGTTATGCGAAAACATCTGGATCTACGGGAATGCATATTTACATTCCGCTTAATGCAAAGTACAGTTATGATCAAAGTCAAATGTTCGCGAAAATTATTGTAAGCCTTGTGCACCAACAAATTCCTGAATATACATCATTAGAGAGAATGATTGCTGCAAGAAAAGGTAAAATGTATTTAGATTTTCTTCAGAACAGACCAGGCGCAACGATTGCAGGTCCCTATTCTTTGCGACCAAAGCCGGGCGCAACAGTTTCCATGCCACTACATTGGGATGAGGTAAAAACCGGGCTGAAAATGACTAACTTTAATATTTTCAACGCAGTTGAGCGACTGAAAGTTGAAGGTGATTTATTTAAGGGAGTTTTGGGTAAGGGTATTGATTTAAAGAAAGCAATCGCTAAAGCAAAAAGTGTTTTCGGATAAAAAAAAAAGGTCCTTTTAAATTACTAAAAGGACCTTTTCATTGCTCTAAGTTTAAAAAACTTTATTTCATTCCGTCATGAATCTTGTTGATCATATCTAAATGTGCTTGCACAATAGGAGCAGTTTTAGCTGCAAAGGCTTTAAGCTCGGCATCCTTACCATCCTTGGCTTCATCCTGCATAAGTTTTAATGTTTTTTTATGCCCATCAACCATTGCGTCTACATAATCTTTATCGAAATCCTTACCTGTTTTCTTACTCAACTCATCAGCTTTCTTTTTGTGTTCGGTATCAACATCTGCAGGTAAGGTAATGTTCTTCATTGTAGCAATTCCCATTAATTCTTCATTTGCTCTTCCATGATCGTTTACCATCATCGTAGCAAATTCTTTAACTGATGCGTTAGTAGATTTTTCTAAAGCGAGTTTGCCTAACGCAACCTCGGCCATTCCGCCATTGGCAGCATCAGTAGCAAATTTTGCGTCCGTTTCATCAACCGCAATGCCGCCGGTCGCTGCTGTGTTAGTGGCAGTGTCTTTAGTCATGTTTAAACTGTCTGCAGTTTCTTTAGAATCTTTAGATCCGCTGTTACAGGCTTGCATAGCGAACAATGCGGTAGCAAGTACGCCAGTGTAAAATAATTTTTTCATGGTTTTTTGTTTTACTACTATAACATTATAGACAATGATATGGTTTGGTAAAATTTGGATCCTTTTAACTTTAGGTAATTTATTTTATATGGAGTCTCACAACTTTCGATCCTCCAAATACTATTATTTTCCTTTAAATCTTTTGTTTCCTTTAAACCATAACAGATTATTTATTTAACAAACAATTTCTGCTAATACTTTGTGAGGAATATGCGCTTCGGGTATGGCATTAATATGTTGTATAATTATCATAAAACCCTGGTGATTAAACAAATTAGCAGGTTATGGGTTATCGTTAGGAATATTAAACAAAAAATAATGGGAAATACATCTTTAACTTTTAAAATTGGCGATTTGGAAATTAACCGTGTAGGTTACGGTGCGATGCAATTAACCGGTAAAGGCGTGTTTGGAGAAGTTGAAGATAGAAATAATGCCCTAAAGATTTTGCGGACTGCAGTTGAAGGCGGCGTTAATTTTATAGACACTGCAGAAGCTTATGGGCCGAAGTTTAATGAGTCTTTAATTGCCGATGCACTTTATCCGTATGAAAAAGATTTGCTGATTGCAACAAAGGGCGGGTTTGACAGGCCGGGGCCGAATAATTGGATTCCAAACGGCAGTGCCGCTAATATTACTGAGAATATAGAAGGGAGTTTAAAGAGATTAAAGGTTGATGCTATCGATCTTTGGCAGCTGCATCGGATAGACCCTAAAGTTGATGTTGCTGAAACCTTCGGACCGGTGTTGGATGCGGTAAAAGCCGGGAAAATCCGTTATGTCGGATTGTCTGAAGTAACTGTGGATCAAATAAAACAAGTTCAGGAGATTTTGCCTGTCGTGTCGGTTCAAAATCTGTATAACCTTGGCAACAGACAATGGGACAATGTTTTGGATTACACTGCAGCGCAAGGCATGGCATTTATTCCTTGGTTTCCGTTGGCTTCCGGACCTGCAAAATTGGAAGATAAGATTAAGTCGATAGCACAAAAACACAATGCCACCATTTCGCAAATTGCTTTAGCTTGGTTATTGAAACGATCTGAAAATATTCTGCTTATTCCGGGCACAAAATCTATTGAACATTTGAATGAGAATCTGAAAGCGGCTGACATTCAACTTTCTGATGAGGAGTTTGAAACCCTTTCAAGATAGCTTACCACCAAAACAATTATGCTGGAGGATGAAAGAACCTAATTTACTTTTGGTTTAATCCCGATCTTTTTTGTTCAGTAGCATAAACCAATTGTCGTTTAGCTATTATTCAGACTCTATGTAATTGTAAAACTTGTAATTGAACAGGCGCACAGATTATAATCATCAAAATAGTTGATGAATAGTGGTGTAGTAAAAAATGCAGGACTTTATCCTGCATTAATAACATTTCCTTATCACATATCAAGCTTGAAATCAGGTCTCACATAATGTTACCGGGAATGAAACACTATTTTGCGATTTTATTTTTAAAAAAGCTTTTACAGCATTTTTTTCCACAAAAAAGGGACAGGCGAATGCCCGTCCCTATATCTAAACCCAAACATGCGCTCAAACATGAATGAATCAAGGCAAAGTTATTAATAATTGATTTTTAACATGTATTTGAAGGGTAAAAAAAATGTTATCGACTGTTTTATTTTGCCTTGAGCGTAGTAGAGTTCATGTGCGCAATCTTCCACTTTGCGTTTTCTTTTACCAACACCGCACTTTCCAGCCATTTAATATTTCTCGTTTTATCACCAAATGATATTACCGCTTTATTAAAGTAACTAACCCATGCTACGTTACCGTTTTGAGTGGTTTTTATAAAGTCGAATTCGTTTTCTCTTTTGTAGCCCTTGCCCTTCATAGGGTTTATAAACTTCACTAAAGTATCAACATTCCATATTTTCCCATCCTCATGCAAGGTCATATCATTTGTAACTTGCTCCCGCATAAGCGTTTCATTCATCGTTGCCAAACCATCGAAGAAAATTACAATAGTCGATTGGATTTGCTTCTGTTCTGCAGCCTTTTGGGCACTGCAAAATAAAGAAGTTGTAAACATTAGAGAAAATAAAATCAGTGTTTTCATGTCATTAATTTAAGCTTTACAATATCGAATGATGTAACTAAATGCTCAATGCCAAATAGGCTAAAGCTGCTAAAACACATCCGATTATGGGGCCGGCAATTGGAACCCACGCATAACTCCAATCGCTGCCACCTTTACCCCTCATCGGTATCAAACTATGCACTATTCGTGGTCCCAAGTCTCTTACTGGGTTAATTGCATAACCGGTTGTGCCCCCTAAAGCCAAACCGATAACCCAAACTAAAAATGCAACAGGTATTGCGCCGATTGATCCTAATCCGATTGGTGTTTTATCGGTTCCCATTTCAGCATTTGTGAAGTAAAATATTACAAATATGAGTACAAAGGTTCCGATTATCTCTGAGAAAAGATTAGATTTTAAATTTCTTATTGCTGGCGAAGTAGCGAACGGAGCCGCCTTAAGGCCTTTATCCTCGGTAATGTCAAAATGATCTTTATAGATAATCCATACCAAAAAAGAACCTACAATAGCACCGCATAACTGTGCAAGAATATAGTAAGGTACCTTTACCCAAGCAAATTTTTGGGTTATGGCAAGCGCAATTGTTACTGCGGGGTTAAGGTGTGCACCACTGTATGGCGCCGCGATTACAACGCCTGTAAATACTGCAAGTGCCCAAGCCGTTGTTATAACGATCCAGCCACTATCATGTCCTTTAGTTCCTTTTAGTACAACATTGGCTACAACACCGTTTCCCAAAAGAATTATAAGCCCTGTGCCGATAAATTCTGCAACAAATTCTGTCATTTTTATATTTGGTTAAAGCCTCAACAGAGGTAATTTACAATGTTTTATACTTCGGCACAAACTCGGGCAGCTCTTACTGCTCTGTTCCAGCCTTTTATTTTTTCAGTATTATCTATGCTGTCGGGTGCAGAAAACGTTTTGTTTATTTTCCATTGAGAACGAATCTGTTCTACACTTTCCCAAAATCCAGTTGCCAATCCGGCCAGATAGGCGGCTCCGATTGCTGTTACTTCGGTTACCTCAGGTCGAACAACTTTGCATTTCAAAAGATCTGCCTGGAACTGCATCAGCAAATCGTTTGCAGTTGCACCTCCGTCTACCCGCAGTTCGGCGATATTTACACCCGAATCGGCTTCCATTGCCTTTAAAACATCCATTGTTTGATAGGCAATGCTTTCCAAAGCAGCTCTCGCGATATGCGATTTATTAGTGCCACGGGTCAAACCTGTTATTGTTCCGCGTGCATGTTGATCCCAGTGAGGCGCACCCAAACCTGCGAAGGCAGGTACCACATAAACACCTTGAGTATCCGGCACTTTTTTCGCCAAAGTCTCTACGTCAGCAGATTTTGAAATAAATCCCATCTCATCTCTCAGCCATTGTACAACTGCTCCGCCAATAAATATACTGCCTTCAAGCGCATAGTGAACTTCATCTTTGATTTTCCATGCAATTGTTGTAAGCAAATTATTTGCAGAAATTTTGGGCGTCTTGCCGATGTTCATCAACATAAAACAACCTGTGCCATAGGTATTTTTTACCATTCCAACTTCCGTACACATTTGGCCAAACAACGCAGATTGCTGATCGCCTGCAATTCCGGCGATAGGGATTTTAGCAGCGAGAATATTTCCCGCGGTTTCTCCGTAAACTTCGCTCGACGACTTCACCTCAGGCAGCATCTGCTTCGGGATTCCGAAAAGATCAAGCAATTCTAAATCCCAATCTAAATCGTGTATATTGTAAATCATGGTTCTCGATGCATTGGTTACATCAGTTACATGGGTTTTTCCAGCTGTTAACTTCCAAATCAACCAACTGTCTATGGTTCCGAACGCAAGTTTCCCGGCTTCAGCCTTTTCTTTAGCACCTTCAACATTTTCTAAAATCCATTTTGCTTTAGTTGCAGAGAAATAAGAATCGATTATTAATCCTGTTTTCTCCTGGATTTTCCCCGCCAACCCCTTTGCTTTAATCTCATCGCAATACGCTGATGTTCTCCTGTCTTGCCAAACAATTGCATTATAAACCGGGATTCCGGTCTCTTTATCCCAAACAACGGTTGTTTCCCTTTGATTAGTTATACCTATAGAATCTATATCCCTTGCAGATAAACCTGCTTTGACAATAACTTCGGCTGCCACAGATAATTGAGTTGACCATATTTCCATCGGATTGTGTTCAACCCAGCCTGCTTGCGGATAAATTTGGGTAAATTCTTTTTGTGCAATGGCGACTATCTCCCCATCATGATTAAAAATAATAGCCCTCGAACTCGTCGTTCCCTGATCGAGTGACAAAATAAACTTGCTCATAATTTTAAAATTTGGTTAGGTATTACCGGCTTAAAGCCGCTTTTTTCTTTCTGTAATCAGATTGATAAATATAACCCGAAGCCAAATTATTAAAAATTTCGACTTGATTATCTTCCCAATCCTTATCGGCTTGTAATTCTTTTGCTAAAATTGATGCAACCTTTCTGCTCATCTCTATTGCCGCATTTGCGTCAATAAATAAAACACGCAATCTTCGGCTAAGAATATCTTCAACCGTTTCGGCCATTTCATTTCTAATCGCCCAAATAACTTCTGCTTCATTGTATGGAAAGTCGGGGTGAAGCTTATTTGCCAGTTCAGGCCTTTCTCTAATTAACAATTCAATTAATTTGCTGTCTGTTCCATAAATATCCCAATAGGCTCCGGTTCTAATGTCGGTGCAACCATGAATTTTTAACGTTTTAGTAGTACACGGTTTCGAGCTTAGTTTTGCCTCTGCAATCGCTAAATCGACGGTTTCCTCTGCCATTCGGCGATACGTTGTCCATTTGCCGCCTGTAATGGTTATTAATCCTTTTGCAGACACGATTAGTTTGTGATCTCGACTAATTTCTTTTGTGCTATTTCCGTTAGTTTTAGTAGGAGCAGCCAAAGGCCGTAAGCCCGAGAAAACACTTAAAATATCGCGTTCTTCGGGTTTTTGGTTAAAGTAGGCTGATGCTGTATTTAAAATAAAATCGACTTCCTCTTTCAATGCTCTTGGCTCGAGGCTGTGTTCATCTAAAGGTGTATCGGTAGTTCCAACGAGCAAATGGTTGTGCCAGGGTACAGCAAACAGGACTCTTCCGTCTGATGTTTTAGGAATCATTAATGCGGACTCACTATTAAGGAATTTCTTATCTAAAACGATATGAACGCCTTGGCTTGGCCTAACCATATTTCTTGATTGAGGGTTGTTCATCTTAAGTATATCATCAACAAATACGCCTGTAGCATTGATTACAACTTTGCCCCGAAATTTAAGCTTTCTGCCGGTGAGTGTATCTTCGGTTTCGATTCCCGATACGGTTTCTCCATTTTTTAGCAAAGCAACTACTTTTGTGTAGCTAAGCAAGGATGCCCCATGTTCTGCAGCGGTTTGTGCAATGTTAATCGCCAATCTTGCATCGTCGAATTTGCCATCAAAATAACTGATTGCACCTTTTAATCCCTCGGCTTTTATTCCTGGAATGGCTGTCAACGTTGTTTTTTTTGATAAAAATTTCGATTTCCCAAAACTAAACTTTCCCGCTAGCCAGTCGTAAATTGTTAATCCGGAAAGGTATTTTACAACGGAGAACCAGCTATAACAAGGAATGATAAACTCTTCTTTGTTTACTAAATGCGCTGCATTTTTTTGGAGTAATCCCCGTTCTTCCAATGCGTGTTTTACCAAGCTGATATCTCCTTGAGCTAAATAGCGAACACCGCCGTGAACTAATTTTGTGCTGCGGCTGGAAGTACCTTTTGCAAAGTCTGATTGCTCTACCAATAAGGTTTTGTAACCTCGAGCGGCGGCATCCAGAGCTGTACCCAAACCAGTGGCACCACCACCGATAATAATGATATCCCAAACCGTATCTTCGACAAAGTCAGTATTATGTATTCTCTTCATTTAAAAACAAAAGATAATAAAACGAAACAATACGCAATTATAACTAATCATTATCGAAATAATATTATATCATCATTAAAAAATTATTATTTTTTTACTTAAATGATTTTGCAAATTGTTTAATTTGTCGCATTCCAAAACAAAAGGTAATATTGCATGATGAATTTAGCTGAAAGGCACCAATTAATTTTAGGCCGCTTGCAAAGAGATCAATATATAAATGTTGTAGATTTATGTAAGGAGTTGAAAGTTTCGTCTGTAACGATAAGAAAGGATTTAAAACTACTTGAAGATAAAAGCCTTCTGTTCAGAACGCACGGTGGTGCTACGATGAATAATCCGTACACTGTGGACAGGCCAGTGAATGAGAAAGAAAAAATTCAATCTTCAGAAAAAAATAAGATAGGTGCTGCCGCCGCCGAACTACTAAACGAAAATGAATCGATCGTTATTGCTTCAGGAACGACGGTGCTATATTTTGCTAAAAATATTAAACCGGGTTCAAATCTGACGGTTGTTACATCGGCATTGAATGTGGCATTAGAGTTAATGAGAGAGTCGAGTATCGAAGTAATCCAATTAGGGGGGATTTTAAGAAAAAGTTCATCATCTGTAACGGGCAGTTATGCAGAGCAAGTTTTAGGAGATTTCTATTTTAATAAGTTATTTTTGGGTGTAGATGGAATTGATTTGGATTTCGGTTTAACAACAACTAATGCCATGGAAGCCCATTTAAATCGTAAAATGATAAATGCTGCGCAAAAAACAATTGTACTTGCCGACTCTACAAAATTCGGTAAAAGGGGTTTCGGCAAGATTTGCGGCTTAGAAGAAATTGATCATATAATTACTGATAAAGGAATTTCTGATCAAATTGTAAAACATTTAGAAGGTTTAGGTGTTACTGTAACTATCGTATAGAAAAATCTTTCCCTATACCAGAACCAAAACAATAATTTGAATTATGTCAAAAAAGCGAATACACATTTTAGAAGACGATCAGGAGATTAGAAACGTGATCGAAATTCTCTTAAAAGAAGAAGGATTTGAACTTCAATTATCATCCACATTTTCAGAATTGAAGAAAAATATTAAAGATGCAATGCCGGATTTATTTCTTTTGGATGTTATGCTGCCCGATGGAAACGGCGCTGAAATTTGTGAGGATTTAAAAACGGACATTTTTACAAAACACATCCCGATTATTGTGATGTCGGCACAAAACAACAGCGAGCAAAAAGCAATAGATGCATTTGCTGACGATTACATCAGTAAACCGTTCGATATTTACGATGTTTTAGAAAGGATAAATGCTCAGATTAAAAAAAGCCATGATGGTAAAACCGCCAAAGCTTAAGTGATATTTAGAAAAGAGGGAAGTAATTTAAGATTGCTTCCCTTTTTTTATGCCTAAAAATTAGTAGTCGGTTGTGATGTTTCCGCGTAAGTGTTTAATGAAAACAACAATATCCTGAAGTTGAGCAGCATCTTTTAAATCAGGCGGAATTTCCATAATGTGATTAAAACTGTAGTCGCTAAAATCGACTAAACGCTTGGTAGATGTAACATAGTAAAGCCCCCCTGATTTAGCTTCGCGAACATACCAGAATAAAATTTCAGGCTCATTATTGTTTACCTGAGAAATTTGAGTCGCGAATACCTTAAACTTGATAACATCCGGTTCGGGAATGTTTTTTTTGCAAGCGATTAAAGCAATTGAAAGCACTAAAAAGATGATAAATCTTCTCATAAAAATTGCGGGATGAAATTCATGAGGTAAAAGTAGCAAAATTTTCTTTTGATGCGTTGTTGTACAATGATTTAA
>Ga0308164_10001138_pt1 | contig 33467 bp, 34 predicted proteins | sample PhyTR2_FD_201031 | JGI IMG/M metagenome (GOLD analysis project Ga0308164, IMG submission 201031) | Phyllosphere microbial communities from UC Gill Tract Community Farm, Albany, California, United States - DLSLT.R2 | ecosystem: Host-associated > Plants > Phyllosphere > Unclassified | place: USA... | reverse complement strand
CTGAACCGACGTTGTATGGTCGCTACGAGAACATCAAGGTTGCGGAAATAGGCCAGACCTTCAAGGCCAAGATGGACACCGGCGCACTGACCGCCTCGCTGTCGGCAAAGGACATCGAGTTGTTCAAACGCGATGGTGATGACTGGGTACGTTTCCGCCTGGCAACCAAGGGTGCGGACGACAAGGTGTATGAGCACAAGGTCTCGCGGATCAGCAAGATCAAGGGACGCGCCGAAGGTGACGACGACGATGACGAAAGCATCAACCCCGCCAAGCGCCCTGTCGTTGACCTGGAACTGTGTCTGGGCGACAAGAAGCGTACGGTCGAGGTCAACCTGGTGGACCGCAGCCACTTCAACTTCCCGCTGTTGATCGGTGCCAAGGCATTGCGTGAGTTCGACGCCGCGGTCAACCCGGCCCGCCGTTATACCGCTGACGAGCCTGATTGCTGAGGTTGTCCACAGTCCTCAGTATCGTGTGACGCTCCGCGCCCGATCCGGGATGTGCGGCGCAGCGTAGATCTGTGACGCAGAGCGTCACCCACGGCACTCCCACGCTGGAGCGTGAGGAACGATCACCTTGTAACTATCGTGCCCATGCTCCGCGTGGGTATGCATTTCTGGACGCTCCGCGTCCTATCCGGAATGTGCGGCGCGGCGCAGATCTGTGACGCAGAGCGTGACCCACGGCATTCCCACGCTGGAGCGTGAGGAACGATCACCTTGTAACTATCGTGCCCATGCTCCGCGTGGGTATGCATTTCTGGACGCTCCGCGTCCTATCCGGAATGTGCGGCGCGGCGCAGATCTGTGACGCAGAGCGTCACACACGGCATTCCCACGCTGGAGCGTGAGGAACGATAGCCGCCCGCAAGAACACCATCGTGCCCATGCTCCGCGTGGGTATGCCGTTCTGGACGCTCTGCGTCCTATCCGAGATGTGCGGTGCGACGCAGATTGACTCAGACCGGCGGCTGGGTCGCGATCATCGACGGGCGTTGACTGACGTCCAGATACCAGGCGGCCAGTCGCGGATAAGTGCTGCGCCAGTTCAGATCCGGCTGGCGGAAATCCAGATATCCAAGTGCAGCGGCGACGCTGATCGATGCGACATCGAAGGACGTGCTGAGCTCGGTGACTGCGTCGCTTTCGAAGTAATGCAGCGAGCGCTCAATCTTCTGCTGCTGGTTGTCCAGCCACTGGTTCCAGTGTTTTTCCTGCGGACGCAAGGCAGTTTCGTAGCGGATCATTACCGCTGCATCCAACACCGCATCGGCCAGCGAAGCCAGGGTCAGGCGCCTCCAGCGTGCCGAGCCTTCCCGGGGGATCAGTGGCAGGCCCACGTGCTGGTGGTCGAGATAATCAAGAATCACCCGGCTGTCATGAATGACGTTGCCGTCAGCCAGCCTTAGCGCGGGAAGTTTACCGGCCGGGTTGTCTTCATTGAGCTCGGCAGACGGGCTGACCGGTGTCAGCACTGTGGTCTGCAACTCGACGCGATCGAGCTGAGCGGTTTCATGCAGCATCACCATCACCTTGCGGGCGAAGGGTGAAGCCGCGTTGAAGTACAACGTCATCGTGGGCGCTGACATGGGTATTCCTCGAATGAGACAGGATCCTAGACTAGTCAGCCTGTGACGCGTCTGCAATCAGCGTTTCAATCAGCCGCGCCGCACCAGCAAGCCCTTGATGCTCAACAGGGCAGCCGTCCCCATGCCCAGCCACGCCAGCGTATCCCACCAGCCATCGCCCAGCAGCGCGGCGAACAAGCCGACGCCGATAAGCAGCGCTATCACGGCGGGTATCGCAAAGGTCCTCCAGAATCGCGATGGCCTGGAACTCATTGCGCCACCTGGGCCCGAACCATGCTCACCGAGCGCGCGGCACGACGCCTCACCCACCACAGGTAGACGCCGCTGCCGAGTACGATGATGGTCAGCACGTCCAGCACTGCCCAGAGAATCTTCATCGGCATGCCGCCGTAATCACCGAAATGCAAAGGTTGCGACATGCCCAGAGCGTCCATATACCAGGGACGTTCGACCACGGCGGTGACTTGCAGGGTCTGCGCGTCGATCAGCACCGGTGTGGCGAGGTGCGCAGTCAGGTGTGTATTGCCTTTGAGGAACACCGCGTAATGATGCTCGCTGGAGAAGCGCGTGCCGGGGAAAGCGATGAAATCGGCCTGCATGCCGGGCGCAGCGGATTCGGCAATTTCCAGCAATCGAGTCGCCGGGGCGCGCTGGGTCAATGGCGGCGCGTCCTTGTAAGGGGCAATCATGGTCGCCAGCGCATCATTGCGCCAGGAGGCAATCAGCAGATCGGCGCAGGCGCTGATGACCCCCGTCACGCCGACCACCAGCGCCCAGGTCAATGTCACTACGCCGATCAGGTTGTGCAGGTCCAGCCAACGCATACGCCTGGATTTATTGACCCGCACCTGGCCGAACTCCAGCTTGCGCATGAACGGCGCATACAACACGGTCCCGGAAACGATCGCCACCACAAACAGCAAGCCCATGAACGCCAGCAGCAATTTGCCGGGCAGGTTGGCGTACATGTCTACATGCAGGCGCAGCATGACCATCATGAAGCCGCCGTTGGCAGAAGGCATCTCCAGCGCCTCACCGGTGCGCGCATCAAGGGCGAAGGTGTGCGAGGAGTTGGGCTCGGTGCCGGCGGTTGCAGCGGTGATTGCCATTACGCCATTGGGGTCTTCGTCGTCCCAGCCGAAATACTGCATCACCTCGCCGGGGCGATGCGCTTCGGCAGCCCTGGCCAGTTGCTCCAGATCCAGGCGTGGTGTGTCGGCAGGCATCTCCCGGTAATGCGGAGCGTCGCCGAGCAGATGATCGATTTCATGATGAAAGATCAGCGGCAGGCCGGTGACAGCCAGCATCAACAGGAACAGGGTGCAAATCAGGCTGCTCCAGGTATGCACGATGGACCAGCGGCGCACGGTTTGGCTTTTCATGGTTTATCCACAGACGAAGAGACGCAACGCTACGCGCGTCCCCGAAATGACTTGTAAGACTAAGCCGCTCGAAACCGAAAAAGTGTCAGGGCGATCCGCTGTCTGCATGAACGGGTATGTTTCAGAGTTTTGCCGGAGGATTACCGGGCTGTTGATCCCTGGGCAGCACGAACACCCACCACGCCGTGTGTTGTTCTATCTGCACAGGCAAGGTCGGCAGCAGCGCCTTGAGCGCCAGGTCAGTGTCTTTCAACGGGAAGGTACCGGTAACCCGCAGATCAGCCACCTTCGGGTCGACGCCCAGATGTCCTGCCCGGTAACGCCCCAGTTCAGCGAGCATGTCCGCCAGCCGCGCGTTGTCCACCACCAGCATGCCGCGCGTCCAGGCGTCGACACCGGAAGGCATGCCAAGCAACGGGCCAAGTCCGTTGCGGGTCAGCAGCACCTGTTGGCCCTCGCGCAGAACCTGTTCACCGGAAGCATTGCGCGGGTGGGCGACAACCGCCGATTGCAACACGCTGAGCCGTGTTCCATCGGACTCGCGCCGGACCAGAAAACGCGTTCCCAGAGCGCGCATCTTTCCATCCGCCGTCTCGACGATGAAGGGCCGCGGGTCGTCATGATCGCCGGTCTGCACCAGTATTTCACCGTCCTGCAGAATGACCCGACGTTGCTGCGCATCGAAGCGCACATCGATTGCGCTGTGGGTGTTAAGGCGAATCAGAGTGTTGTCCGCCAAACGCACGTCACGCTGTTCACCGGTGGCGGTGCGCTGGTCGGCAAGCCAGTAATCTATCGGCAGATAGCGGTCGCCGACGAACAATGCCAGACCCAAGGCCATGAACACCCCGGCCAGACCGCCACCGAGCTTGCGCAAACTGTGTCGCAGGGCACCCGGCGACTGTTGCAACACCTTGCGTGCCGGACCTGCGGGCAAAGCAAAGCGCTGATTGACCATGCCCAACTGGCTCCAGGCCCGGGCATGCTCTTCATCGGCGGCCAGCCAGCGCGCCAGTTCGGCGTCATTGCCGTCGTTGCTGTCCATGTTCAGTTGCCACTGGATGGCCGCATCGAGCACGCGGGCAGAGACCGGTCTGGCGTTCACGTCGGCTCACCGTAAAGTGCCACGTAGCACTGACGCATGGCCTGAGCCAGGTATTGCCTGACGCGCGAGACCGAAACGCCCAGCCTCTCGGCAATCTCAGCGTGACTCATGCCGTCGAGGCGACTGTACAGAAAGGCTGCCCGCGCCTTGCTGGACAATGTGCCGAGCATGCTGTCGATCGCCTTGAGGTCTTCCAGAATCAGCATCTGCTCTTCCGGAGAGGGCTGCTCGGCCTCGGGCACCTGCATCAACTCCCCAAGATAGGCCTGCTCCAGCGCAGCGCGTCGGAAGTGATCGAACATCAAGCCTTTGGCGACGGTTGCCAGGAAAGCACGCGGTTCTCTGGGCGTGAGCAATTCATGGCGCCCCAGCAAGCGCACAAACGTGTCCTGACTCAAATCCTGAGCACGTTGCGGGCAGGCGACATTGCGTCTGAGCCAGGCCAGCAGCCAACCGCGATGATCGCGATACAGCGCACCAACGATCTCGCTATGAGTGCTTGGGACTGACGACACGAATGGCCTCGATGAGAAAGTTCTAACTAAAGAGAATCATTCGCGATTGTGGCAGAGCGGAGGGATAGTGGCAATTCGCGTCTGTCGGGAGGCGGGTCTGAATCGAGTGGGCGCTCGTGCCCATGCTCAGCGCCATTGCGAAGCGGAGCGTCGGGAAATGCAGTCTCACGCTGAAGCGTGAGGAACAAGAATCCTGTAACTATCGCGCCGATGCTCCAGTGTGAAATACATTCACGCTGGAGCGTGCACAACGACAGGCGTCCCGGGAGGACGCCTGGGCGTTAGATCAGGCCTGGTGGCTGATCTCGCGCAGCGGCTTGCCGCGTGACGGCTTGTCGCCTGCGACGAAGTAGTCGGCCGTACTGCGTGGCAGCGGCTGGCGACCACGGATCTTGTCGGCGATTTTCTCGGCGATCATGATCGTCGGTGCATTCAGGTTACCGGTGGTGATGATCGGCATGATCGAGGCATCGACCACACGCAGGCCTTGCAGGCCATGCACGCGACCCTGACCATCGACAACCGCCATTTCGTCGGTGCCCATCTTGCACGAGCAGGACGGGTGATAAGCCGTCTCGGCATGCTCACGCACGAACTGGTCCAGTGCCTCGTCAGACTGCACGTCGATGCCGGGGCTGATTTCGCGGCCACGGTACGGGTCCAGTGCCGGCTGCTGCATGATCTCGCGCGTCAGGCGGATGCCATCGCGAAACTCCTGCCAGTCCTGCTCGCTGGCCATGTAGTTGAACAGGATGCTCGGGTACTCGCGCGGGTCTTTGGATTTGACCTGCACGCGGCCACGGCTCGGCGAACGCATGGAGCCGACGTGAGCCTGGAAACCGTGTTCCTGAACGCCCTTGGTGCCGTTGTAGTTAATCGCGACCGGCAGGAAGTGGTACTGAATGTTAGGCCATTCGAACGCTTCACTGGAGCGAATGAAACCACCGGCTTCAAACTGGTTGCTCGCACCGATACCTGTACCGAGGAACATCCACTCGGCACCGATGGCAGGCTGGTTCCACCACTTCAGCGAAGGGTACAGCGACACCGGCTGGGTGCAGGCGTACTGCAGGTACATCTCCAGGTGATCCTGAAGGTTCTGGCCAACGCCCGGCAGGTCATGAACCACCGGAATATCCAGCTTGTTCAGCACTTCGGCCGGGCCGACGCCGGAACGCTGGAGAATCTGTGGCGAAGCGATCGCGCCGCCACACAGCAGCACTTCCTTGCGGGCACGGGCCTGGATGCGGGTATCGCTGTCGCCTACCAGGTACGCCACGCCGACGGCACGCTTGCCTTCGAACAGAATGCGATCGGTCAGCGCGTGAGTGACGATGGTCAGGGTCGAGCGCTTCTTGGCCTCGTCCAGATAACCACGGGCGGTACTGGCGCGACGACCGTTAGGCGTCACGGTGCGGTCCATCGGACCGAAACCTTCCTGCTGATAACCGTTGAGGTCGTCAGTGCGCGGGAAACCGGCTTGCACGCCCGCCTCGACCATCGCGTGGAACAGCGGATTGTTGCCCGCCTTGGGCGTGGTCACGCTGACCGGACCTTCACCACCGTGGTAGTCGTTCGGGCCAATGTCGCGGGTTTCGGCCTTGCGGAAGTAAGGCAGGCAGTCGAGGTAGCTCCAGTCTTCGAGACCCGGCTCCTTGGCCCAGCCGTCGTAGTCCATCGCGTTGCCGCGGATGTAGCACATGCCGTTGATCAGCGATGAGCCGCCCAGGCCTTTACCGCGGCCGCATTCCATGCGGCGGTTGTTCATGTGCGGCTCTGGCTCGGTCTCGTAGGCCCAGTTGTAGCGACGGCCCTGCAGCGGAAATGCCAGGGCGGCAGGCATCTGGGTGCGGAAATCCAGCCGGTAATCCGGGCCACCGGCTTCGAGCAGCAGAACGGTGACGCCTGCGTCTTCGGTGAGACGGGCTGCCAGGGTGTTACCGGCCGAGCCGGCACCAATGATGATGTAGTCGTATTCGGATTGAGTCGTCATAGAGGCTCCCTCATAGAGCTGCGAGTTTCAAGCCTTGGCCGCAAGCAGAAGCAGCGAGGCGATACTCGTGAAAATGGGGTGCGGCAGGCAGCTTTTGAGTGCGTCTGCTTGAGGCCTGCCGCGTGCCACTGAAACCGTGTTTAGAAAACCGAGGCGTAATCGCCCAGTTCGATTTGTACCGACTTGATGCGCGTGTACTGGGCCAGCGAGCTGATGCCGTTCTCACGACCGACGCCCGACTGCTTGTAGCCGCCGACCGGCATTTGTGCCGCCGACTCGCCCCAGGCGTTGATCCAGCAGATACCGGCTTCCAGCAGATGAATCACGCGGTGGGCGCGGTTCAGGTCGCGGGTCACGATGCCTGCAGCCAGACCGAAGTCGGTGTCGTTGGCGCGGCGCACCACTTCGTCTTCGGTGTCGTAACCGAGGATGCTCATCACCGGGCCGAAGATTTCTTCACGCACGATGGTCATCTCGTCGGTGCAGTCGGTGAACACGGTCGGCGCAACGAACGCGCCCTTGTCGAACACCCCGCCGGTCAGGCGATCGCCGCCGCACAACAGACGTGCGCCCTGCTCTTTGCCCTTGGCGATATAACCCAGCACGCTTTCCATGTGCTCGAAGCTGACCAGCGGGCCGAAATTGATAGTTTCGTCTTCCGGGTTGCCGGCGCGGATGCGCTTCACACGCTCGAGGATTTTCGCTTCGAACTCGGCTTTCAGAGCGTTCGGCACGAACACGCGGGTGCCGTTGGTGCAGACCTGACCGGAACTGTAAAAGTTGGCCATCATCGCGATATCGGCCGCACGGTCCAGATCGGCGTCGTCGAACACGATCAGCGGTGATTTGCCGCCCAGCTCCATGGTCACTTCCTTGAGCGACGAGCTCGAGGCGCTGGCCATGACTTTCTTGCCAGTGTCAGTGCCGCCGGTGAAGGAGACTTTCTCGATGCGCGGGTGCTCGGTGATCCAGGTACCGACTTCACGGCCGCTGCCGGTCAGCACGTTGAATACGCCGTTCGGTACGCCCGCTTCGGTGTAGATTTCTGCCAGCTTCAGGGTGGTCAGCGAAGTGACTTCACTCGGCTTGAAGATCATCGCGTTACCCGCGGCCAGCGCCGGGGCGGATTTCCACAGTGCGATCTGGATCGGGTAGTTCCAGGCGCCGATACCGGCCACCACACCCAGCGGCTCGCGGCGGGTGTACACGAATGAAGAGTCGCGCAGCGGAATCTGCTCACCTTCGATGGCGGGTACAAGACCGGCGTAGTATTCCAGCACGTCGGCACCCGTCACGATGTCCACGTAGCGGGTTTCGGAGATGGCCTTGCCGGTGTCCAGCGTTTCCAGAGCGGCCAGTTCATCGTTGCGCTCACGCAGGATGTCGACGGCACGGCGCAGGATGCGCGAACGCTCGACGGCGGTCATGGCGGCCCAGATTTTCTGGCCCTTTTCGGCGGCGACGACGGCGCGCTCGACATCGTCCTTGCCGGCGCGCTGGATCTGCGCCAGGACTTCGCCGTTCGCCGGATTGATGGCGTCGAAGGTTTCAGGGTTGCTGGCATCGACATAACCGCCATCGATGTAAAGTTTCTGCAGTTCAAAACGGGCCATAAAGTCCTCGCAAATTCAGTGGGGGGGCGATGACTGATTTCAGTGTGCCGGGTTCGTTCGGCAACAGGCTTTTACAGTCGTTCGGTAAGGGGCTTCGAAAGCCTCAGCTCGCCGATTTCGCCAATTGGAAATCCATGTACTCGTAAGCGATCCGTTGCGCTTGCTCGGTGTCGAATGCATCGCCTGACAGCGCGCCTCTCAGCCACAACCCGTCTATCAGGGCTGCCAGCCCGCGGGCGGCGCTGCGTGCCTGTTCCAGTGGCAAGGTGCGGCGGAACTGACAGCACAGGTTCGAATACAAACGGTGGTCGTTGATACGCTGCAATCGGTGCAGCGAAGGGTGATGCATGCTGGTCGCCCAGAAGGCCAGCCAGGTTTTCATGGCCGGGCCGCTGACCTGACTGGCGTCGAAGTTGCCTTCGATGATCACTTGCAGGTGAGCCCTGGGGCTGTCCTCGGTCAGCGCCTGACGGCGTTCGCGGACGTTCTGGATCAAGGCGTTCATCAGATGTCGCATCGTGGCGGCGATCAGGCCGTTTTTGTCCTGAAAATAGTGACTGATGATGCCGTTGGACACGCCTGCCAGTCGCGCAATCAGCGCAATGCTGGCATCGCCCATACCGACCTGATCGACCGCAGTCAGCGTGGCCTGGATCAACTGTTGGCGGCGGATGGGTTGCATTCCGACCTTGGGCATTGGCGTGATTCTCCCGGGTGTCTGCAGTGATCGTTGTACCAAAACGGTGAGGCCAGTCTAAAGATTTTTTATTGAACGATCAATCAATAAAAAATAATCGGCGGGTTTTCGCCGGTAAACGGCAAGCTGAAAAGCGCCTCAATGCGGGGGTTCTGGAGGATGCGTCAAGGCGCAGATTTGTGAAGCGGAGCGTCACCCACTGGCATTCCCACGCTGGAGCGTGAGGAACGATATCTCAACTATCGTGCCCAGCTTCATCCTCAACTATCGTGCGACGCTCCGCGTCCGGTCTTCAGCGCTGGAACAGTCAATCCTGCAAAACCACATCCGCCAGTTGATCAATCGCTTCCTGCCGCTCCGCCTGATTCGGTTTGGCGTGCGGGTTGAGTGTGGACCATTGCGGGTGGGCGCGGGCGCGGTTCAGGGGCTCGGGGATTTTGCCTTTGCGCCAGGTCTTGTCCTGCGGTGTGGTCAGTTCGATGCTGTGCAGAGCAGCGTGGCCCCTGACACCCAGCGCCAACAGCAAGTGGCGCTGACGCAGGGCGAGCAGGCGCAGTACCGCATCATCGACGGTCAGTTCTCTGCGCCCCTTGAACTTGCCGAGCAACCGGCCTCCGTAGCTGCGCGCCGTGGATAACGCACCACCAGCAATCGCGCCGACCAAAGCCGCCGCGCCAAGCGTTACGCCGCCGACCATCAGGTCGACCCCTGCACCGGCCGCAGCGCCAGCCGCCACCCCGCCGCCAACACGCACGCCCATCAACTTCAGGGTTTCCGGGTTGAACAGATCATCACCCCAACGACCGTCCATCAACGGCAAATCGCTGCTGGACACATCATCCTTGCGAAACGCATACAGCTTGAGCAGCGCCTCGACACATTGCTGTTCGCGCTGGCGAACCGCCTTGCGCAGCGCTTCCACAGCCTGCTGCTCCTGCTCGGCAGTGGTTTCGACGCTACGCCGGCATGCCGCACAATCAATCAGCAGTTCGGCGATCAGGCGAGCAGCGCTGTGACGTTTGGCCGTGCGCTGTTTTTCCTGATCCTCAATCAAACGCTCGAGCCGCGGCCGCGCGCTTTCCAGCAGAAGCGCCAGGCTTTCATACAGACGTCGACCGCCGTCTTCCGGCGGTGCGACGCTGTCGAAGCGCACCAGTGCATGCAGCCCCAGGCGTGAAAGCGCTTCGCGCCACTCCGGCTCGCGGTGTTGCTGTGCACTGACGAAATTCAGCACCGGCAGCAGTGGCTTGCCACAACTGGCCAGCACCGCCAGCTCATCACGGTACTTGGCGAGTACCGGTTCGCGTGCATCGATCACATACAGTCCAGCGTCCGAGCCGAGCAACTGGCGCATGACTTTGGCCTCCTGCTCAAAACGCTGGCGCGCCTCGCTGCCCTCCAGAAAGCGCGCCAGTCGCGCCGGTCCGTCCAGACGCTCGCCGGGACGGTCCAGGCGCTCCAGATAATCGAGCAGTGCGATAGCGTCTTCCAGGCCAGGCGTGTCGTAAAGCTCGACCAAGGCCTCGCCGTCCACAGAAAGGCGCGCGCCTTCGACATGACGAGTCGTGCTGGGGCGATGGGACACTTCGCCAAAGCTGACATCACCGGTCAGGGTACGCAGCAGCGAGGTCTTGCCGACGTTGGTATGACCGACCACCGCCAGCTTGATCGCACGAGTGCTGTCTGCTTCAGTCATGGCCTGTCTCCAGCCAGTTCAAGGGCGCACTGTCGGCGTGTGGCAACTGCAGCTGATCCAGCGCGACGTGCCAGTCGCCAAGGCGCTCGGGGTCAAGCCTCTGCCCGGCAGGCGCGGGCAGCAGCCAGATACGCGCTGCACCGGCGCAGCGTGCCAGTTCGGCGATCAACGCCAGACTGCCACGGTCCGGCGAGCGGCGCGGGTCGCAGGCGATCACTATGCGCGCAGGCGGATACTGGGTCAGTTGCTCCAGCAGCTTGTGGCGCGACTCACGGCTGTCGAGAACACCTGCATCAGCAACACCCGACGGCAGCGCTGGCGGCCAGACCTGCTGATCATCCAGCTCGATGGCCACCAGCAACGCGCCGTCGCTTTCGCTCGCCCCTGCGCCGGACTGCACCTGATGCAGTGCGGCAGGCTCGGCATCGTTGACACCCAAGCGCTCGCTGCTGGGCATCAGGCGCTCACGCAATTCAAGGTATTCGGGCAAATCCAGATCAAGGCGCAGCGCTGCCCTGCCCTGCTTCCAGCGCCACAGGCAGAACCCGGCCAACAAAAGACGCGGCACGATGCCGTACACCAGCAGCACACCGACCAGCCATGCCGCCCAGGCCTGACGCGCATTCTCGATACTCAACGCGCCATTGCCGCTGGCACGAATCATGGTTTCGTCCGGCACACTGAATCCCAGCCACGCCGGGATCGTACTGAGCGTCTGGGTAAGGCTGACGAACGTGTCGCTGCTCAGAATGGTGGTTTCCCAGACAAACCCGTAGCGTCGGGTCGCCATCAGCATCAACAGCAACACCAGCGCAGTGAGTAACGCCAGCAGCCACAAGCTGTGAACCACCAGCCCCAGCGCCCAGCGGTTCAGGCGCTGGCGTTGCAGCAGCAAAACCAGCGCGGGGGCAAGCTGCGCGGCCTGGGCGTCACGGGCGAGTTTTTCGCTCAGCCACAGCCACACTCGGCCCAGCCCGGTGTTACTGCGCCCGGCGAAGATCAGGCCCAGCGCCCAGGTCAGCAACAGCACAAGGTTCAGCCCCAGCAGGCTGCCCAGCGCCCAGAACACATTGACCGCTGCCTGCCCGTCGCCCATTGCAGCGAACGCCAGGCCCGCGCCACTGATCACCGAGAGCACCGCCAGCGCAATCAACGCCAGCCGTGCGCCCTGCTTCCAGTGGTGCAGTGCGCCAAGCATGCCGTCGCGCTGCGCCAGGCCGAGGGCGCGGTGGGTAATGCGCGCAGTCAGGTCGCCGCCGGCAGCGCGGGCACGGCGATTGGCTTCCTGATCATCCAGCACGCCCGCCTGCTGTTCACGCAGGCGCACGGCTTCGGTCAGCCAGAGGGTATCGAGGGGGGTCAGTGCAGTCACACAGTGTCTCTTGATTGAATTCAGCGATGAGCATAACCGCAGTCATGGGACTGAGCACGGCGCATGTCAGTTCATTCGCCTGCCCTGCGACCTCTGATATCCTCGCGGCATGAAAACTCATCTCCCCCTCAGCCTGATTGCCGCCCTTGGTGAAAACCGAGTGATTGGCGTCGACAATTCCATGCCCTGGCATTTGCCGGGGGATTTCAAATACTTCAAGGCAACGACGCTCGGCAAGCCGATCATCATGGGCCGCAAGACCTGGGATTCGTTGGGTCGCCCGCTGCCTGGCCGCCTCAACCTGGTGGTCAGCCGCCAGACTGATCTGCAGCTTGAAGGCGCGGAAGTCTTCGCTTCGCTGGACGCCGCCGTCGTGCGCGCCGAGCAGTGGGCGCAGGAACAGGGTGTCGACGAGGTGATGCTGATCGGCGGCGCGCAGCTTTATGCCCAGGGCCTTCCCGAGGCGGATCGCCTGTACCTGACTCGCGTGGCACTGAGCCCTGATGGCGACGCGTGGTTTCCTGAATTCGATACGGCGCAGTGGGCGCTGGTATCCAACATCGAAAACGCCGCCGTCGATGACAAGCCTGCCTACAACTTCGAAGTGTGGGAACGCGTCTGATCAGCAATTTTCGGCACAATGGCGGCCGCTGACGAAAAACTGCAACAAAAGTGTCGTTTTTGGTTTCACTGTCGCAAATAAAGGGGCAAACGGCGTCATTTGGCCTTTTTCGGGTCGCTGACGTACTTTTGCCTTCACAATAATTTGTTACGGTCTGCCCCTTCGTTTTTTCGACAAGGGGAAATCGCCTATGAAACTCGTGCCAAAACTGTTGGCTGCTGCCGTCTGCTTCGGGCTTGCCAGCCAGGCTACCGCGGCCACCGAATTGAAGCATTGGCCCGAGCCTGCCGCCAAGGCGCTCGACGCGATGATTGCGGCGAATGCCAACAAGGGCAATTACGCAGTCTTCGACATGGACAACACCAGCTACCGCTTCGACCTCGAAGAGTCGCTGCTGCCGTACATGGAAAACAAAGGCCTGATCACCCGCGAAAAACTCGACCCCTCGCTCAAGCTGATCCCCTTCAAAGACACCGCCGAGCACAAGGAAAGCCTGTTCAGCTACTACTATCGTCTTTGCGAAATAGACGACATGGTCTGCTACCCGTGGGTCGCGCAGGTGTTTTCCGGCTTTACGCTTCAGGAGCTCAAAGGCTATGTCGATGAGCTGATGGCCCTGAAAAAGCCGATCCCTGCGACCTACTACGAAGGCGATACCGTCAAGCAGCTCAATGTCGAACCGCCGCGGGTATTCACCGGGCAGACCGAGCTGTACAACAAGCTGATGGAAAACGGCATCGAGGTGTATGTGATGACCGCCGCGTCCGAAGAGCTGGTGCGTATGGTCGCTGCCGACCCGAAGTACGGCTACAACGTCAAACCGCAGAATGTGATCGGCGTGAGCACGCTGCTCAAGGACCGCAAAACAGGCGAGCTGACCACCGCACGCAAGCAGATCACAGCGGGCAAATACGATCCGAAAAGCAACATGGGTCTGGAGCTGACGCCATACCTGTGGACACCGGCAACCTGGATGGCGGGCAAGCAGGCGGCCATTCTGACCTACATCGACCAGTGGAAAAAACCGGTCCTGGTCGGCGGCGATACCCCGACCAGCGACGGCTACATGCTGTTTCACAGCGTCGACGTGAGCAAGGGCGGCGTGCACTTGTGGATCAACCGCAAGGACAAGTACATGACCCAGCTGAACGGCATGATCAAGGACAATGCCGAAGCTCAGGCCAAGGAGAAGCTGCCGGTCACGGCGGACAAGAACTGGGTGATCGTCAAGCCGGACGAGATTCAGTAAGCGACACGACATTGCGGGTTGTCAACAACCCGCAAACCCGGTCAGTCGACTTTCTCGAACTTCAGATCCCAGACGCCGTGTCCGAGCTTCTCGCCACGGCGCTCGAACTTGGTGATCGGCCGTTCCGCAGGGCGCGGAACGTACTGGTTGTCTTCGGCCTGGTTGCGATAACCGGGCGCCACGCTCATCACTTCCAGCATGTATTCCGCGTACGGGCCCCAATCAGTGGCCATGTGGAACACGCCGCCTGCCTTCAGCTTGCTGCGCACCAGTGCGGCGAATTCAGGCTGCACGATGCGGCGCTTGTGGTGACGACTCTTGTGCCACGGGTCCGGGAAGAACAGCATCAGTCGATCCAGGCTGTTGTCCGCAACGCAGCGGTTCAGCACTTCAATGGCGTCGCAATCGTAGACGCGCACATTGGTCAGCCCCTGGGTGAGTACGCCGTTGAGCAATGCGCCTACGCCTGGAGAGTGCACCTCGACACCGATGAAGTCGTGCTCGGGAGCCGCAGCGGCCATTTCCAGCAGCGAGTGGCCCATGCCGAAGCCGATTTCCAGCGTACGCGGCGCAGAGCGACCGAATACCTGATCGAAATCAACAGGCGTGTCGGTCAGCGACAGGCCATACAGCGGGAGGCCTTGATCGAGGCCGCGCTGCTGACCTTCGGTCATGCGGCCGGCACGCATCACAAAACTCTTGATGCGGCGGTGCGGGCGCTCTTCGCCTTCTTCGACAGCAGGCGACTCTGGGTGCGGAACGTGCGAATCAGTCATCAACGGGCTCTTACTTGATCAGGCCATCCAGCGGCGAAGACGCGCTGGCATAGAGTTTTCGTGGCATGCGCCCGGCCAGGTAGGCCAGACGACCGGCAATTACGGCGTGCTTCATGGCTTCGGCCATCATCACCGGCTGCTGGGCATGGGCGATGGCCGAGTTCATCAATACGGCTTCACAGCCCAGTTCCATCGCGATGGTGGCATCGGAGGCAGTACCGACACCGGCATCGACCAGCACCGGCACTTTGGTTTCTTCAAGAATGATCTGCAGGTTGTACGGGTTGCAGATACCAAGGCCGCTGCCGATCAGGCCGGCCAGCGGCATGATCGCGATACAGCCGATTTCGGCCAGCTGACGGGCGATAATCGGGTCATCACTGGTGTAGACCATCACGTCGAAACCGTCCTTGACCAGGATCTCGGCGGCCTTGAGGGTTTCGATCACATTCGGGAACAGGGTTTTCTGGTCGGCCAGCACTTCGAGCTTGACCAGATTGCGGCCGTCGAGCAGTTCGCGGGACAGGCGGCAGGTGCGCACGGCCTCGGTCGCATCGAAGCAGCCAGCGGTGTTCGGCAATATGGTGTAGCGATCAGGCGGCAGCACGTCCAGCAGGTTCGGCTCGCCGGGATTCTGGCCCAGGTTGGTACGGCGCACGGCAACGGTCACGATCTCGGCGCCCGAGGCTTCGATGGCCAGACGGGTCTGTTCCATATCGATGTACTTGCCGGTGCCTACCAGCAGGCGCGACTCGAAAGTCCGACCGGCCAGGACGAAGGGCTTGTCGCTGCGAACATTGCTCATCGGAAATCCTCATAACGTGCAGATTGGGTTGGGCGCAGTGCGGATTGCGAACTAGCCACCGCCAATGGCATGAACCACTTCGACCTGATCGCCTTCACTCAGGACGGTCGCCGCATGTTGACTGCGCGGCACGATATCCAGGTTCAGTTCCACCGCGACCCGGCGCCCTGCAAGGTCCAGACGGGTCAGCAATGCCGCGACGGTTTCGCCATCGGGCAATTCAAAGGGTTCGCCGTTCAACTGAATGTGCATGCGAGAGCAGCCATCATTTTAGGGGGCCAGCATTCTAGCCCGATCAGCCGGTATGACCAAGGCAAAGCCACGCCATTCGTCTCAAGCGCGGCCTGCTTTCCGGGGAGCAGGCGCTCAAGGAGGCGAGCCCAGCCTCCAGGCCGCCAGACCGAGCATCGACCAGCCGAACAGAAATGCCAGCCCACCGAACGGCGTGATGATGCCAAGCTTGCTGAAACCGGTCAGGGTCAGCGCGTAGAGGCTGCCGGAAAACAGCAGGATACCGACCGCGAAGGAGAATCCGGCCCAGGTGATCAGGCGCCCGGGGATGTGCGTTGCCAGTATCGCCACGCCGAGCAGGGCCAGCGCGTGAATCAGCTGATAAAGCACACCAGTGTGGAACACCGCCAGATACTCGGCACTCAGGCGTTCCTTGAGACCGTGGGCAGCAAATGCGCCCAGGGCGACACCGGTGAAGCCGAAGAAAGCGGCCAGCATCAAAAAGCTACGAAGCATCAGGAACTCCAGTGAAAAATCGTCGAAAGGCGCACGGTCTGTATAATGGCCCGTTCAACGGGTTCGGCCAAGCCATCTCTATGCTGCAGTCTATTCTTCGTCGTATTGTCAAAGCCCTGCTGTGGTTCGCCGCAGGCAGTGTTCTCGTGGTTCTGGTTTTGCGCTGGGTGCCGCCACCGGGCAGTGCGCTGATGGTCGAGCGCAAAGTCGAATCCTGGGTCGATGGCGAGCCTATCGACCTGCAACGCGACTGGGAACCGTGGGACAAAATCTCCGACGACCTGAAAATTGCGGTCATTGCCGGCGAAGACCAGAAGTTTGCCGAGCATTGGGGTTTCGACGTCGACGCCATTCAAGCGGCCATCCTGCACAACGAGCGCGGCGGCTCGATACGCGGTGCCAGCACGCTCAGCCAGCAGGTGTCGAAAAACCTGTTCCTGTGGTCCGGCCGCAGCTACCTGCGCAAGGGGCTGGAAGCCTGGTTCACCATGCTGATCGAACTGCTCTGGTCCAAGGAGCGCATCCTCGAGGTGTACCTCAACAGTGTCGAGTGGGACGAAGGTGTATTCGGCGCCCAGGCTGCGGCGCAACATCACTTCCGCACCAACGCCAGCGCGCTTTCCGCCCAGCAGGCCAGCTACCTCGCCGCCGTCCTGCCCAACCCGCGCCAGTGGAGCGCCAGCCACCCGAGCAGCTATGTCTCCCGCCGCGCGGGCTGGATTCGTCAGCAAATGCGTCAATTGGGTGGGGATGAGTATTTGCGGGGATTGAACAGCAGTCGTCGCTGGTGATGGGCTGGCGCTAGTTCGGAGAAGAGGACGCAGAGCGTCCAGAACGGCATGCCGATGCAGAGCGTCGCACGATAGCTGATACACAAACAAAAACGCCCCGATTGTCTCGGGGCGTTTTTCGTTGTTAGGCAGCCTTACGCGGCAATCGACGTCTTGAGCTTGTTCATCGCGCTTTTTTCCAGTTGACGAATACGCTCTGCAGAAACGTTGTACTTCTGCGCCAGGTCGTGCAGCGTGGCTTTTTCTTCTGCCAGCCAGCGCTGGTAGAGGATGTCGCGGCTGCGTTCGTCCAGCACGTCCAGCGCCTGATGCAGATTGGCGGTGGAGTTGTCGGTCCAGTCGGAGTCTTCCAGTTGACGCGCCGGGTCGTAGCGGTGGTCTTCCAGATAATTGGCTGGCGACTGGAACGCGCTGTCGTCATCCGCCTCGGCGGCCGGGTCGAAGGCCATGTCGTGGCCCGTCAGACGGCTTTCCATCTCACGCACTTCACGCGGCTCGACGCCCAGGCTTTCAGCGACGCGATGAACTTCATCGTTGTTCAGCCAGGCCAGACGCTTCTTCTGGCTGCGCAGGTTGAAGAACAGCTTGCGCTGCGCCTTGGTCGTGGCGACCTTGACGATGCGCCAGTTACGCAGGATGAACTCGTGAATTTCAGCCTTGATCCAGTGCACGGCGAAGGACACCAGACGCACGCCCATTTCCGGGTTGAAACGCTTCACGGCCTTCATCAGACCGACGTTACCTTCCTGAATCAGGTCGGCCTGAGCCAGACCGTAACCCGAATAACTGCGCGCGATGTGCACGACGAATCGCAGGTGGGCGAGGACCATTTGACGGGCCGCGTCCAGATCCTGCTCATAGTAGAGACTCTCAGCCAGTTCACGCTCCTGCTCGGGCGTCAGCAAAGGAATGCTGTTGACCGTGTGCACGTAGGCCTCGAGGTTCGCACCCGGGACTAGAGCATAAGCAGGTTGCAAAGAAGTGGTCATACGAAAAAACCTCCAGCGCACAGGTTATGTGCAGTTCAGCATTAGCCAGATTGACCCGGAACCGCTAACCAAGTTCCTTGATTTTCAGAGGCCAGTCTGGTGAAACAATAATGTGGCTCTACCGGGGCGCCAGTTCACGAAGATGTCGGGCCACCGCAATCCAGGCACCGATATACCCTAACAGAACCGCTCCAAGCAAGAGGGAAAGACCATCACCCATCGGCACACCGGCCAGCGCAAAGTCACTTCCATAGAGACCTGCCAGTCCGACAACCGCGCCGTTCAGCCAGTTCAGGCCATAAGCCAGAACGCCCCAGGACAGGATGCCCGCCCCGAAGCCGTACAGCGCGCCCATATAAAGGAAAGGCCTGCGCACGTAGCTGTCGGTACCGCCCACCAGCTTGATCACTTCGATTTCGATGCGGCGGTTTTCAATGTGTAGACGAATTGTGTTACCAATTACTAACAGCAAAGCCGAGACCAGCAGAACCGTCAAGCCGAAAACGAAACGGTCACCCAGTTTGAGGATCGCGGCCAGCCTTTCTACCCAGACCAGGTCCAGTTGCGCCTGTTCTACTTTAGGTAATCCGGCGAGTCGCGTACGCAAGGCTTCCAGCGCAGGTTTGTCCACTTCGTCCGGCGTCACCAGCACCACGCCCGGAAGCGGGTTCTCTGGCAATTCCTTGAGCGCCTCGCCCAACCCGGACTGCTGCTTGAACTCCCCCAATGCCTGTTCGCTGCTGATGTACTCGGCATCTGCCACACCGGGCATTGCCTTGATTTCATCGCGCAGGCGCGTGCCGTCGGCAGTACTGGCATCCAGATTCAGATAAATCGAAATCTGCGCCGCGCGCTGCCATGAACCACCCAGACGCTCGACATTGCTCAGCAGCAACGACAAGCCCATCGGCAGGCTCAAGGCAATCGCCATCACCAGACACGTAAAAAAGCTGCCAATCGGCTGTTTGCCCAGGCGTCGCAGGCTGTCCAGTAGACTGGAACGATGGCTTTCCAGCCAGGCGGACATCAGCGCACTGAAATCAGGGCCATCGTCATCGTGGTCGTGGCGCTGCTTTTTCTGTTTCGGTGGTAGCGGATCGGCCGCTTTTGGCGCGACGCGCTCTGAAACCTTGGGGCTGCGTGTGGCACTCATACTCCGGCCTCCCCATCACCGATCAGACGACCGCGCTGCAGGGTCAGCATGCGATGACGCATGCGGGCGATCAATGCCAGGTCGTGACTGGCAATCAGCACGCTGGTCCCCAGTCGGTTGATATCTTCAAACACACCCATGATCTCCGCCGCCAGCCGTGGGTCGAGGTTACCGGTCGGTTCATCGGCGAGCAGCAGGGCAGGACGGTGAACAATGGCGCGGGCAATGCCGACACGCTGTTGCTGACCGGTAGAGAGATCACCCGGGTACAACTCGGCCTTGTCGGACAACGCTACCCGCTCAAGCGCCGAATCGACCCGCTTGGCGATCTCGGGCTTGGACAGGCCGAGGATCTGCAAGGGCAACGCAATGTTGTTGAACACCGTGCGATCGAACAGCAACTGGTGATTCTGGAATACCACGCCGATCTGACGACGCAGAAACGGGATTTGTGCGTTGCTGATTTGCCCAAGATCCTGACCGGCCAGCATCAGTTTGCCGGTGGTCGGACGCTCCATGGCCAGCAACAGGCGCAGCAGCGTGCTTTTGCCGGCACCGGAATGACCGGTGACGAACAAAAACTCGCCGCGACGTACTCGAAAGCTCAGTTCATGCAACCCGACATGTCCATTCGGGTAGCGCTTACCGACCTGCTCGAATCGAATCATGGACGCTCCCGCTCCGCAAACAGTGCCTGAACAAAGGGTTCGGCCTCGAAGGTACGCAGATCATCGATACCTTCACCAACGCCGATATAGCGAATCGGCAAGCCGAACTGCTTGGCCAACGCGAAAATCACGCCGCCCTTGGCGGTGCCGTCCAGCTTGGTCAGCGCCAGCCCGGTCAGCGTGACGGTCTGGTTGAATTGCTTGGCCTGATTGATAGCGTTCTGCCCGGTGCCCGCATCGAGGACCAGCAGGACTTCGTGAGGGGCATCTGCGTCCAGCTTGCCGATCACGCGGCGAACCTTCTTCAGCTCCTCCATCAGATTGTCCTTGGTGTGCAGACGTCCGGCGGTGTCGGCGATCAGCACGTCGATGCCACGAGCCTTGGCAGCCTGCACGGCATCGAAGATGACAGAAGCCGAGTCGGCACCGGTGTGCTGAGCGATGACCGGTATGTGATTACGCTCACCCCAGACCTGCAATTGCTCGACGGCTGCAGCGCGGAACGTGTCGCCCGCCGCCAGCATGACCTTCTTGCCTTCCAGTTGCAGCTTCTTGGCCAGCTTGCCGATGGTGGTGGTCTTGCCCGCGCCATTGACGCCGACCACCAGAATCACGAACGGCTTGTGTTCGGCCTTGATCACCAGCGGTTGCTCGACAGGCTTGAGCATCGCAGCCAGTTCGCCCTGCAGCGAGGTGTACAACGCTTGGGCGTCGGTCAACTGCTTGCGCGCGACCTTCTGAGTCAGGCTCTTGATGATGACCGAGGTGGCCTCAACGCCGACATCGGCGGTCAGCAGGCGGGTTTCGATTTCTTCCAGCAGATCATCATCGATGGCCTTCTTGCCCAGAAACAGGCTGGCCATGCCTTCGCCGATGCTGGCACTGGTCTTCGACAGGCCCTGCTTGAGACGCGCAAAGAAGCCGACCTTGCCGGTTTCTGGCTCAGGTGTCGGTGCGGGCGCCGGCACTGCAACCGCTTGCGCAGCAGGCTGAACAGGTTGCGGCATTGCCTGCGCGACCACTGGCTCAGGCTCTGCAACAGGTTGAACCAGGACCGGCTCAGGCATCGCGAGCGGCACGATATCCGCCACCGGCTCCGCTATGACGGGTTCAGGCTCCCGCGGTTCGGGCGCAACAGGGGCATGGTTCTGTTCAGGGATGGCCGGCGTGACATGCGGCTCTCGCTCGTCACTCAATGCCACCGGCTCTTCAGTCACCGGCAAGGTCAGCCAGGGCTGGGGCGACGGAGCACCGGGCTCGACATGACGTTGCGAGGCAGGCTCAGCCGCCTCGACGGTGACTTCAGACACCGATTGCGAGGCAACATGAGGCTCAACCTGCGGCGTCGCTGCAACCTGATCGGCGATCGGGTCGGGTTGCGTCGGGGATGATTCTGCTGGCTTCGACTCGGTTTGCTGCGGTTTCTTGCGCAGCCATCCGAACAGGCCTTTCTTCTCTCCAGCCTCGGCTGGGGTCTTCTTGTCGTCGTTGGAACCAAACATGGAGGACGGCTATCTCAAGGTTGCGGGGCGCCAGAGGGCGACCCGGAAAAATTCTGACATGCAAAACAGACTGCGTTTAGGACTTCTTGTTCACTCATCGGCCGCGTGTGCAGCTACCTTTACCTGCGTTTCAGACAGGTTTCACTCGCAATCGGCCAGTGAAGGCTGTCTCTGAAGCAAACGGATCAGTATCCTAACACCCCCGCGCCCGCCGACGCTAAGTTCAAGCGGGCCGTCCTACAGGTTCAAACTACGAATGAATGCTCTTGCCCGCCGCGCCGCAGGCCTGCTGCTCAGCACAATTTTTCTGCCTTTGACAGCATTGGCTGCTGATCCGCAACCGACTCACGAATTCACCCTCGACAATGGCCTGAAGGTTATTGTTCGCGAAGACCACCGCGCTCCTGTGGTGGTATCGCAGATCTGGTACAAGGTCGGCTCCAGCTACGAAACGCCGGGCCAGACCGGTCTGTCCCACGCACTTGAACACATGATGTTCAAAGGCAGCAGCAAAACCGGGCCGGGCGAGTCCTCGCTGATTCTCCGCGATCTGGGCGCTGAAGAGAATGCGTTCACCAGCGACGACTACACCGCCTATTACCAGGTCCTGGCGCGTGACCGCCTGAACGTCGCGCTGGAGCTGGAAGCCGATCGCATGGCAACCCTGAAATTGCCCGCCGACGAATTCAGCCGCGAGATTGAGGTCATCAAGGAAGAGCGTCGCCTGCGTACTGACGACCAGCCAATGGGCAAGGCGTTCGAGCGCTTCAAGGCAATGGCCTACCCTGCCAGCGGCTATCACACGCCGACCATTGGCTGGATGGCGGACCTGGAGCGCATGAAAGTCGAAGAACTGCGCCACTGGTACGAATCCTGGTATGCGCCGAACAACGCCACGCTGGTGGTCGTCGGTGATGTGCAGCCGGACGAAGTCAAAGCCCTGGCAGAGCGCTTCTTCGGATCGATCCCGCGCCGCGATGTACCGCCTTCGAAAAAACCACTGGAACTGGCCGAGCCAGGCGAGCGCAAGATCACCCTGCACGTCAAAACCCAGTTGCCGAGTCTGATCTACGGTTTCAACGTACCGAGTGTCGCAACCGCTGAAGATCCCCGCTCGGCGAACGCCCTGCGTCTGATCGCAGCGCTGCTCGACGGTGGCTACAGCGCACGCATTTCCTCGCGCCTGGAACGTGGCGAAGAGTTGGTCTCCGGTGCCTCGTCGCGTTACGACGCGTTCGCTCGCGGCGACAGCCTGTTCATGATCAGCGCCACACCCAACCTGCAGAAGAAGAAAACCCTGGCCGATGTGGAAGCCGGGATCTGGCGCCTGCTCGATGAGCTGAAAACCAAGGCACCGTCCGCCGAGGAGCTGGAGCGTGTCCGGGCTCAGGTCATTGCCGGTGTGGTCTACGAGCGCGACTCGATCACCAGCCAGGCGACCATGATCGGAGAGCTGGAAACCGTCGGTCTGTCCTGGAAGCTGATGGACAATGAACTGGAGGCGCTGCAAAGCGTGACCCCGCAAGACATCCAGAAAGCTGCCAACACCTATTTCACCCGTGAGCGCCTCAGCGTTGCGCACGTTCTGCCTGAGGAGAAAGCCAAATGATCACGCGCAATGCTCCACGTCATGCGCTGCTTGGCCTGATCCTGGCCGGTTCGCTCGGCGCCTTTGTCGCACTGCCAGCCCTGGCCGACGACGCGCCTGCCGAGCAGGGCCAGGCCGCTCCCGCGCTGGGCAGCAACCTGCAGACCCTCAAGGAACTGGACGGCAAGGCTCCGGCCCGTCGCGCCCTGAACATCCAGACCTGGAATACCGCCGAGGGCGCCCGGGTGCTGTTCGTGGAATCCCGCGAATTGCCCATGTTCGACATGCGCCTGACGTTCGCCGCAGGTAGCAGCCAGGACCAGAAATCCCCCGGTATTGCCCTGCTGACCAACGCCATGCTCAACGAGGGCATCAAAGGCAAGGACGTCAACGCGATCGCCCAAGGCTTCGAAGGCCTGGGCGCCGACTTCAGCAACGGGTCCTACCGTGACATGGCGGTGGTCTCGTTGCGCAGCCTGAGTGCTGCGGACAAGCGCGATCCGGCCCTGAAGCTGTTCAGTGAGGTCGTGGGCAAGCCCACCTTCCCTGCCGATTCTCTGGCCCGAATCAAGAACCAGTTGATCGCCAGCTTCGAGACTCAGAAACAGAACCCTGGCGCTATCGCCAGCAAGGAACTGTTCAATCGTCTGTACGGTGATCACCCCTACGCTCACCCGAGCGAAGGCGACGCCAAGAGCGTCAACGCCATCACTCTGGCTCAGCTCAAGGCGTTCCACGCCAAAGGCTATGCAGCGGGCAATGCAGTGATTGCTCTGGTCGGAGACCTGTCGCGAGACGACGCGCAGGCCATCGCGGCACAGGTATCTGCCTCGTTGCCCAAAGGCCCGGCGCTGGCCAAGGTCGCTGACCCGGTCGAGCCCAAGGCAGGCACCACGCACATCGAATTCGCCTCCAACCAGACGCACCTGATGCTCGCGCAGTTGGGCATCGACCGTAACGATCCGGACTACGCGGCACTGACCGTGGGTAACTCGGTATTGGGCGGTGGCGGCTTCGGCAGCCGACTGATGACCGAAGTGCGGGAAAAACGCGGCCTGACCTACGGCGTGTCTTCCGGCTTCACTGCCATGCAGGTGGCGGGGCCGTTCATGATCGGCCTGCAGACGCGTGCGGAAATGAGCGAAAACACCCTCAAACTGGTGCAGGACATCGTTCGCGACTTCCTCGCCAACGGTCCGACCCAGAAAGAAGTCGACGATGTGAAGCGCGAACTGACCGGCAGCTTCCCGCTGACTGCAGCCAGCAATTCGGCCATCGTGGGCCAGTTGGGTGCCATCGGTTTCTACAACCTGCCGTTGACCTACCTCGAGGACTACATGGCCGCCGCGCAGAACGTGACCGTCGAACAGGTGAAAGCGGCAATGAGCAAACACCTCAGCGCTGACAAGATGGTCATCGTCACCGTGGGTCCGACCGTCGAGCAAAAACCCTTGCCGGCGCCGACCGACAAACCCGTCCGCCAACCTGCAGGGGTCCCGGAACACTGATGGCCAATCCACGTCCGAAGGGCCACAACGGCCTGGGTCAGCTTCGTATCATCGGCGGAGAATGGGGCAGCCGCCGCCTGACCTTCCCCGACGCCCCCGGCCTGCGCCCGACACCTGATCGCGTGCGCGAAACCCTGTTCAACTGGCTGGCACCCTACATCGCCGGTGCCCGGGTGCTGGACGTTTTCACGGGCAGCGGCGCGCTGTATTTCGAAGCCTTGTCGCGTGGCGCCAGCATGGGACTGGCCCTGGACAGCAACGCGGCAGCCATCGCCAGCCTGCGCCAGAACCTCAATGCGCTGAACTGCAGCAGCGGTCAGGTCTCCCAGACCGACGCCCTGCGCCACCTGGAAACCGCCACCGCCTCGCCCTTTGACGTGGTGTTCCTCGACCCGCCCTTCCATCAGGGCCTGCTGGCTTCAGCCTGCAACCTGCTGGAAAGCCACGGCTGGCTGGCCGACACCGCCTGGATTTACACCGAAAGCGAAACACCGCCATCGACCACCGGCTTGCCGGGCAGCTGGCGATTGCACCGCGAGAAAAAGGCTGGTCAGGTGTATTACGCGTTGTGGCAGCGTGGCCAGGGCTGACAGCTCACGAACCAATGCTCCGCGTTTGGAATGCAGCTCTGAACGTTCCGCGTCCTGTTGACGACGCATAGCGTCATGAAAGGCATTCCCACCCTGGAGCAACTACAACTATCGTGCGACGCTCCGCGTCGCATGCCGTTCTGGACGCTGTGCGTACTCTTTTGCGATGCAGAGCGTCACGAAACGCATTTCTATACGCAACGACACCGTCAAGCCACTTACATCCCGGACCACTTAGTGGCAACGTACAGCTTCAGCCCCTGAACTGATCGTTGAGCAAGCACGTGTCTACACGCCCTACCTTTCTGTCCCATGCCAATCCATTCGTCCCGGCCGTCGGCATGGGCAATCCGCATTTGCAGACGCTTTGGGGGCCGCTGCTGCGCAAGCCGACGTTGCTGGCGCGTACGCGCGAGCGGTTGTGGTTGCAGGACGGGGACTTTCTGGACATGGACTGGCATGGCCCGGATGAGTCCGGTAAACCCTTGGTGCTGGTACTGCACGGCCTGACCGGGTCGTCCAACTCGCCCTATGTTGCCGGCCTGCAAAAGGCCATGGCAGCGCAGGGCTGGCCGAGTGTGGCGTTGAACTGGCGCGGTTGCTCGGGAGAACCCAACTTGCTGTCGCGCAGTTATCACTCAGGCGCGAGCGAGGACCTGGCCGAAGTGATCGCTCATTTGCGCTCGCTGCGGCCATTGGCTCCGATTTATGCGGTGGGGTATTCACTGGGCGGCAATGTATTGCTCAAGTACCTCGGCGAATCCGGCGCCAACAGTGATTTACGGGGCGCCGTGGCGGTGTCTGTGCCGTTCCGTCTGGACGAATGCGCCAACCGTATCGGTCAAGGCTTCTCGCGGGTTTATCAGCGGCACTTCATGCGCGAAATGCTGGCTTATATCCGTGACAAGCAGCATCGGTTCCAGCATGAAGGCATCAGCGAGGGCCTGGCCGAACTCGCCGCGCTGGGCTCACTGGAGAACATGCGCACCTTCTGGGACTTCGATGGCCGGGTGACTGCGCCGTTGCATGGGTTTACCGATGCCACGGATTATTACCGCAGAGCGTCCAGCCGCTACTACCTGGGCCAGATTCAGACGCCGACGCTGATCATCCAGTCCAGCGACGACCCATTCGTATTCCCTCACAGCCTGCCCGAACCCAGCGAGCTGTCGTCCTGCACCGAATTCGAACTGCACACCAAAGGCGGGCATGTCGGCTTCGTCGAAGGCTCGCTTCGTAATCCGCGTTACTACCTCGAACGCCGCATCCCGCTGTGGCTATGCGCCGCCCAGGCGCGCGACGGCTCGCCCACGAGTTGATAACGAATCAATCGGCGCCCGTGGCGATTTCCCGTTCAGGATCGGTGATCCATTCACTCCACGATCCCGCATACAGCGTTGCCAGCGGATAGCCGGCCAGACACAGGGCGAACAGGTTGTGGCAGGCGGTGACACCTGAACCGCAATAGGAGACCAGACTCTCCGGCGGGCGGCCCTGCAGCTTTTCAGCGAAACGCTGCCTGAGCTGTTCGGGCGGCAAAAAGCGTCCATCGGGACCGAGGTTGTCAGTACAGGCTGCACACTGCGCACCAGGAATATGCCCGGCAACCGGATCCATAGGTTCTACGTCGCCTCGAAAGCGGGCTTCGGCACGGGCATCGATCAGGGTCATTTCCGGGCGTCCCAGACGACCCTGCAAGCGACTGCCGCTGAGCACCATGGACATGTTCGGCTCGCCGCTGAAATGACCGGGCTCACGATTCGGCGCATCCAGGCTCAACGGCAGCCCCGCAGCGTGCCAGGCCTTCAGCCCGCCATCGAGCAGGTAGACGCCTTCGCGCTTGCCCATCCAGGCCAGCAACCACCAGGCCCGCGCGGCATACATTCCCGGCCCATCGTCATACAGCACAACATCGCTGTCGGCGTTGATGCCCCAAGCCTGAAAGCATTGCAGCAAAGCGGCGGGATCGGGCAGTGGATGACGTCCGGTCTTGCCTTTGATCGCAGGCCCGCTGAGGTCGCGCTTCAGATCGGCAAAAGACGCGCCCTCGATACGCCCCTGGGCGTAACTGCGTTGACCGTAGTCGGAATCTTCGAGCGCGTAACGGCAATCGAGAATCACCAGGCCTGGAGTTTTCTGGCGTTCAGCCAGTTGCTCAGGGTTGATCAGTTGCGCAATGGACATGACACACTCCTGTGGCAGAGAACCGACAAGCTGGCTGCTCGTCGGTCCCGGAATTCACATCAGAACCTCGGGCAGTGACGCGTGAAACGTCTTGCACAGGGCATCGAACGCTTCGCGAGCCTGAGGCGCGACAAAAACAGATTCGAGCATAAGTACCTGATAGACGCCACGTCGAATAGCCGATTGGTTGATCTGCGTGGAGTTTTCCCGATTGGTGCACAGAAAACGCACCCACGACGTCAGGACGATCCAAGTGTTAAGACTGGTCCACTCGATCTGCGACTCATCCATTTTCAGGATGCCCGCCTTGATGAATCCCCGGTAGATGGTCATCGCCTGCATCAGACAGCGGTACGAAAAACGCCGATAACGCCGCGCCAGCTCCTCATCCGAGGTCAGCAGGTGCTCAAGATCACGGTGCAGAAAACGGTAGCGCCACATGGCGTCGATAATCGCCAGGAAGTAATCGCGCTTGTCCTCGATGGTCGGCGCACGGTCGGCTGGCAGGGTCAGGAAACTGCCGATCAGCATCTCGTACTCGGAGAACAGTTCGGCGATGATCGCCTGCTTGTTGGGAAAGTGGTAATAGAGATTGCCGGGCGAGATTTCCATGTGCGCAGCGATGTGATTGGTGGTCACGCAACGCTCGCCCTGCTGATTGAACAGTTCCAGGCTGGTTTGCACGATTCGTTCACGGGTTTTGGTACGCGGTGCCATGCTGGGCCAGGCCACTCTTTGCTGATCAGGTGATGGCAATCTTAGCGCAGGCTGATACTGCGATGGTGGCAGAATCGCGGCGATAGGGGTGTCACGTCGACGCAGGCACACCCGCCCGGGCCAAGACCGGACAGATCGAAAATCCGGATGACATCCCGCTCGTCAATCAGTGTCCGTCTTACAAAGTTTTTCATCGGCCGACCAGCCGCTGTGACTGCGCTAAATAGCCCCAAAATCAGGGATTTCAACATAAACATGGCCGATAATCGGCGCAATACGACGTTTGATACCTGCCGAGCAGCTTGGCCCATCGGGAAGGCTGCGATACCATCCGAGTCCCACAACGGACTCCGACCAGGACGACGCGATGAACCGAGTGTTGTACCCAGGCACCTTCGACCCGATTACCAAGGGCCATGGAGATTTGGTCGAGCGCGCCTCGCGCCTGTTCGACCAAGTGGTCATTGCGGTTGCCGCCAGCCCGAAGAAAAACCCGCTGTTCCCTCTGGAGCAACGCGTCGAGCTGGCCCGCGAAGTCACCAAGCACTTGCCCAATGTGGAGGTGGTCGGTTTTTCGACCCTGCTGGCGCATTTTGCCAAGGAGCAGAATGCCAACGTCTTTCTGCGCGGACTTCGTGCCGTATCGGACTTCGAATACGAGTTTCAGTTGGCCAATATGAATCGCCAGCTGGCACCGGACGTCGAAAGCCTGTTCCTGACGCCCTCGGAGCGCTACTCGTTCATATCCTCGACGTTAGTGCGTGAAATCGCCGCGTTGGGCGGTGATATCACCAAATTCGTTCATCCTGCAGTGGCGCAGGCGCTGACCGAGCGCTTCAAGCGCTAGACTCGCTGCATGTGAAGGTGCATCCCGAAGCCTAATGCGGCACAATTCGCCGCATTGGTTTTAATGTGCCCCGGCGTCGGCTGCGGCAGGAGCAATTCATGTCCCTTATCATCACTGACGATTGCATCAATTGCGACGTCTGCGAACCCGAGTGCCCAAACGAGGCGATTTCACAAGGCGAGGAGATCTACGTGATCAATCCGAACCTGTGCACCGAATGCGTCGGTCACTACGACGAGCCTCAATGTCAGCAGGTTTGCCCGGTCGACTGCATCCCTCTGGATGAGAATCATGTCGAGAGCAAAGAGCAGTTGATGGACAAGTATCGGCTCATCACCAGCAAGGCCTGATTACGCCTTCACTGCTGCTTGCCGTACCCGTCGCCCGTGCAACCCAGACAACGCACGAAGGCTGCCTTGCCCGGATCCACCACCAGCGCCTTGCCTGTTGCCCCAAGGTTGCCGCCTGCCGCCGCAAAAGGCGCAGCGATCACGAACAGTCCCGTGCCGATAACGGTAGCCGCGATCAACAAGGGTCGGGCAATCAGCAAGTCACCGATCATGGCAAACGCAGGTGGGTTCTGGATGGTGTAGACCGGATCGCCGCTGCCTGTGGTGACATCGGCGGCCACCGCTGGCAGCGCCTGCAGGCCGATGAACAACGCCAGCGCGGCAGCGAGAATACGAAACGGGCTCATGGCTTGATCCTTCAGGCGTCGCAAATAATTAAGGTGCCATCACTATAAACAGGGCTGTGGGTTAAGCAAATGGCCCAGAGCCCCTGTCATCTGTATTTCAGCGCTGACATTTCGGGCAATACACGCTGGCGCGCTGGCCGAGTTTGACTTCACGCAGCGTCGTACCGCACACCTTGCATGGCTGACCGCCACGACCATACGCAAACAATTCCTGCTGGAAATACCCAGGCTTGCCGTCACCGCCGATGAAGTCACGCAGAGTGGTGCCGCCACGTTCTATAGCGTAGGCCAGAATGCGTTTGATCTCGATGGCCAGCTTCAGGTAACGCGCGCGGGACACACTGCCCGCTTCGCGGCGCGGGTCGATGCCGGCGGCGAACAGCGCTTCGGTCGCATAGATATTGCCCACCCCGACCACAACGGCGTTGTCCATGACGAACGGCTTGACCGCGATCGACTTGCCACGCGAGCGCTCGTAAAGACGCTCGCCATCGAAAAGATCGGTCAGCGGCTCCGGCCCCAGGCGGATCAACAGTTCGTGGTTGTGCGGATCGAGACTCCAGAGCATCGCGCCAAAACGACGCGGGTCGGTGTAACGCAAGGCCAGCCCGGACTCCAGTTCGATGTCGACGTGCTCATGTTTGAGCGCCGGAAGCCCGGCTTCGACCAGACGCAGATTCCCGGACATACCCAGGTGACTGATCAGGGTGCCCACCTCGGCCTGGATCAGCAGGTACTTGGCGCGTCGATCCACCTGCACGATACGCTGGCCGGACAGGCGAACGTCCAGATCCTCGGGAATGGGCCAGCGCAAGCGGCTGTCGCGCACGATCACGCGGCTGACGCGCTGACCTTCAAGATGCGGCGCAATGCCACGACGGGTGGTTTCGACTTCAGGTAATTCAGGCATGGACAACTCGGTCGTGCAGAAAGGACAGGCCGGGGCGGCGCCGGATCAGCGCGCGCCCAGCTCGCGAATGCTTTCCCTCAGGTATTCAAAGTCATATTCGGACAGGCCCACGTAGTCCAGCACCAGCGCACCGATGCATTCCCACTCGTGATCCTCGTCCTGATTGCCCAGCACCCGATAGGACTGGCAGATATGCTCGGCCATTTTCAGCGGAGCCAGGAGGTTCTTGAGCGTGGCATTGCGACTGGTATCGTCCAGGAAAATCGCCAATGCGTTGTGATGATTGGCAATCGCGTCGGTAACGTGTGCAGGCAGACGCCAGGATTTGGCCGTGTAATAGCCGACGACCGAATGGTTGGTGTCGAAGGCGCTGTTTTCGGTATCGACGATGCGGCAATCGGGCCCCGCGTTGGCGTAGGCCTCTTCCAGCACCGGCATGTAGTTGGGAAAACGCTTGAGCATCAGCGGTATGCCGCAGTCGTGAAACAGGCCCAGGGCGTAGGATTCGTCCACCGTCTGCGAGCCAATGCGCTTGGCCAGGGTCAGACTGGTCATCGCGACATCCTGCGCCGTATCCCAGAAACGGTTGAGCGCGACGATGGTTTCATCGGTCATCTCGCCCCTGATCGACTGCGCGTTGATCAGGTTGATCACAGTCCGACTGCCCAGCAGGTTTACCGCCTTGTCGATCGAGGCAATCTTGTTGGACAGGCCGTAGTGTGGAGAGTTGACGATCTTCAACAGCGCCCCGGACAACCCGGGATCCTGAGCGATCAATCGTGCAATCGCCCCCAGGTCCGGATCGGGCATGTATTGCTCCATCTGCAGATCCACCATGATTTGCGGCTGCGGAGGCACACTGATGCCCTGCAACGCTTGCTGGATCTGTTCTGGGCTTAGCTCTTCGGACATAGGAATTCACTCACCTTGATGACTGGATTCTGACCCCTTGTGGAGAAACGGTCCATCACCCGAGACGAAGATATTCTCGGAACTTTGCCTTATACGAAGCTTCGGACGTTGTGTTAACGGCGTAAACGGCGGCTTCAAAAAGGCCTGCCAGACGCTACTCTTAAGCCCGACACTGGAGGATCCCATGTCTAAAGCATTGACTGGCAAACGCATAGCAATTCTTGTAACCGACGGTTTCGAACAGGTTGAATTGACCGGTCCGAAAGAAGCGCTGGAGCAAGCAGGTGCCACCGTGGAAATCCTTTCCGCTGAAGAGGGCAAGGTCAAAGGCTGGAATCACGACAAGCCTGCCGATGACTTCAAGATCGATGGCACGTTCAAGGCTGCCAACGCCAGTGACTATCATGGCGTGGTGCTGCCGGGCGGTGTACAAAACTCCGACACCATCCGCATAGACAGCGACGCGCAAAAGATCGTCAAGGACATCGAGGCCTCGGGCAAGCCGGTAGCGGTTATCTGCCATGGCAGCTGGCTGTTGATCTCGGCAGGCCTGGTAAAGGGCAAAACCCTGACCAGCTTCAAGACGCTGAAAGATGACCTGGTCAACGCGGGCGCAAAATGGGTCGATCAGGAAGTCGTCACCGACGGCAAGCTGATCAGCAGCCGCCAGCCCGACGACATCCCTGCCTTCAACAGCAAACTGATCGAAGCGCTGTCTGCCTGACAGATTCCGTCAGTTAATTGCAGTCATCCCGGCCCAGCGCCGGGATGACGCGCTATAATCCCGCTCTTTTTTCAGGAGCGACGTCATGTCCCTGCCTAGCTTGCGCCTCAAAGCCAACGCCGACCGCCGCCTGCGCGCCGGTCATCTGTGGGTCTACAGCAACGAGATCGATGTAGCCGCCACCCCACTGCATGGTTTTGCAGCCGGTGATCAGGCCATCCTCGAAGCTGCGGGCGGCAAGCCGCTGGGCATCGTCGCCATGAGCCCCAACAACCTGATCTGCGCACGCCTGCTGTCCCGCGACATCAAGCTGCCGCTCGACAAGTCGCTGCTCGTCCATCGCCTCAACGTTGCGCTGTCGCTGCGTGAACGCCTGTTCGACAAGCCTTTCTACCGTTTGACCTACGGTGACTCCGACCTACTGCCGGGTCTGGTAGTCGATCGTTTTGGTGACATTCTGGTCGTTCAACTGGCCTCGGCCACGATGGAAAACCACAAGGAAGATATCATTGCGGCGCTGGTTCAGGTCATCAAGCCAAGCGGCATTCTGTTCAAGAACGATTCGGCGGCTCGCGATGCGGAAGGCCTGAATCGTTACGTCGAAACCGTTTTCGGTCTGGTGCCGGAATGGGTTGCGCTGGAAGAGAACGGCGTGAAGTTCGAAGCACCGGTCATGGCCGGGCAAAAAACCGGCTGGTTCTATGACCACCGCATGAACCGCGCGCGCATCGCCCCTTACGTCAAAGGCAAGCGTGTGCTCGACCTATACAGCTATATCGGTGGCTGGGGCATTCAGGCAGCGGCTTTCGGTGCCAGCGATGTCACCTGCGTCGACGCGTCGTCCTTCGCCCTCGATGGCGTGGAGCGCAACGCAGCCCTGAACGGTTTTGCCGAAAAGATGACCTGCATCGAAGGCGATGTTTTCGAAGCGCTCAAGGAACTGAAAGCCGCAGAAGAGCGTTTCGACGTAATCGTCGCCGACCCGCCTGCATTCATCAAACGCAAGAAAGACATGAAAAACGGCGAAGGCGCCTACCGTCGCCTGAACGAGCAAGCCATGCGCCTGCTCAGCAAGGACGGCATTCTGGTCAGCGCGTCGTGCTCGATGCACCTGCCGGAAGACGACCTGCAGAACATCCTCCTGACCAGCGCCCGCCATCTGGACCGCAACATCCAGCTGCTGGAACGCGGCGGCCAGGGCCCGGACCATCCGGTACACCCGGCCATTGCCGAAACGCGCTACATCAAGAGCATCACCTGCCGGCTGCTGCCCAACAGCTGATACCAAAGCGCCCGGCCTCGTCGCGCCTACAAGAGCTCGCTGTTCCTGACTATCGTGCCGATGCTCTGCGTTGGCATGCCGTTCCGGACGCTCAGCGCCGCTATAAAGAAGCGCTTTTTTATCACAGTGGCACTTGACGACGCAGAGTGCGACGTAAGTGACGGCTGAGTCCTGGCGCTGATCCGGGGGTAGCCTGGCAGGACGCCAGGCTAGCCGCACCGGGCCATGGATGGCCCGGTGCG
>Ga0308164_10001137_pt1 | contig 33497 bp, 32 predicted proteins | sample PhyTR2_FD_201031 | JGI IMG/M metagenome (GOLD analysis project Ga0308164, IMG submission 201031) | Phyllosphere microbial communities from UC Gill Tract Community Farm, Albany, California, United States - DLSLT.R2 | ecosystem: Host-associated > Plants > Phyllosphere > Unclassified | place: USA... | reverse complement strand
GCGAGACGCTTGCCCTTCCCGAAAACGCTGGGTAAGGGGCGCGTCCGTGTAGGAGTGTAGCTCAGTTGGTTAGAGCGTCGGTCTCCAAAACCGAAGGCCCTCGGTTCGAATCCGAGCACTCCTGCCAGTTATTTATGGCGTAATCGCAGTGGGTTAGCCTCGAAAAATCGAGCGCGCCGATTGCAGGGTTCGGGTAGTGAATCGCCACCGAGTCGCCACCGCCCCCTTAGTAGCGATTGAGAGACGCCGGCCAAATATGCCGGCCAGCGCCCCTCCCCCCCCTTAGTTCAGCGGGCGAGCTGCTCCGACACCGCGGTAAAGAATCCCACCTCGACGCCGCCGAACGTGCCGCTCTCGGCAATGGCGCGGGCGATACCGGCGAGAGCCGGGACGTTACCCGAATCGCGAATGTGCTCGATCGCCTCTGCGGCGAACTCGCGACCCGCCCGGCACTGGGCCTCGTAATCGCCGCCGACCGCGGCGGGGCTCCAGAGATTGATCCGACCATCTCCATGGCGCGACGTGAAGCCGAGCTGGTCGAGGGGTGCTGCCAACGGTGCGGAATTGGTGGTAGTGTTGTCGTAAGCCATGACGATTCTCCAGATCGGTTGCGGTTAGAGCCGGGAAGAAGGTTGCACCCTTCGTTCCGGCTCGTTACTGTGGTGCCATGGTTAACGCGCGCAGTCAAGCTACTATGGCACCAAAGAAACGACGCGGCCCCGCGCCCACTGGCGTTGGCACCTCGATCAACGTTCGCTTACAGCCGGCGCAGCTTTCTGAACTGGACGCCTGGATCGCTCAGCAGGCCGAACCGCTGACCCGCCCGGAAGCCGTGCGCCAGATACTAGGCGAACACTTCAAGTAGCGCCGCCCGTCGCAGTTCCCGAGCGACTACCGCGCGGGCGAACGCTCGGACGAAGGCAAGCTCCGCGTCGGTCGGCTTTCGATCGTACACACGCTCTTCGGCCGCGGATGGCGGAAGCGCCGTCAACGGGCGACCCATGGTGGCAGCGATGCCACGTAGGCGCGCAGTGCCTCCGGCGCGATGAGCGTCCGGGTTCCGATCTTCACGGCACCGAATGCTCCCGAGTTCAGCAGATTATACAAGGTGGCTCGGCTCACCCGAAGTACAGCCGCGGCCTCATTTACGGTTAGCAGCAGGGTCTCGCCTCGATCCATGGTGACTAGATGCGCGCGCCGACTTGCCCAGGTCAAGCGCCAGCCAAGTTGAGTCTTCCTCACTAATTTGTTGAGTACTTACGCCTGCCAAGATTTGTCCGCCCGTTGCTATCAGTCGACGCGATAAATCGCTATATGACTGGGGTAGACAGCGAGGTCCCCCCGATGATCATCTATGTGAATGTCCCCCTAGCCGCCAATGATAACGCCCTTGCGCAGGCGCGCGCCCTAACGTGCGAGGATGTCGATACAATCGTCGAAGAGAACAAGTTCGTCTTGGCGCAAGCGCTGGACAACGCGGCGGCCTACGAAGATTATATTGCCGAACCCCACAAAGCCGCGGCGCTGGTATTGCAGCATATGCCTGAACTTCAGCGCGCAATCGTCTGGCGCGGTTCATGGCTGAAGAAGCCGGCAGTCGATGCACTCAGTGAAAATGACGGTTCTTTGTTGAAAGCGTGCTTGGAGGTAATCCAAGCTACTCTATCGACTTATGAGGCTGGGTCGGTTGAGGACTTCGTTCTCTCGAAACTGGCGCCGATCAGTTCCTTTTTGCGGAAGGGGACGGCATAATGGCCACCCGCAATACCGACATCAACCTAATCATCCGGGCAAAGACCGAGGGTGAGCGGGCGATTTCCGGCATGGCCGATGCCATCGAGCATTTGGTCAATGGCGCGGGTGAGGGCAGCAAGGAGATCGCCGACCTCGGTCGCGGGATCGTCGCGCTCGATAAGGCTGCGGCCGGACTCAGCACCGCGCAGGATAAGGTCGGCACTAGTGCGGCCAAGCAGGCAGCGGCGATCCATACCGCCAGTGCAGGCATCGCCGAACAGGCCGAGCGGGTCGAAACGCTGCGCCGTGGCCTGGGCATTCTCGCCACCGAAGCCGACAAGGCATTCATCGGGCCGAAGCGCAACGGCTTGGCAGATCTCGCCCGGCTCGCGAAGAGCGAACTGGCCGATGCCGAGCGTCAGCTCGACCGCAATACCGCGGCCTACGACCGCAACCTGGCAGCGCTCCAGACCTCGCGAAGTGGCTTGCTTGAACTGCGCCGTTCGACGGCAGCAACGGCCGACGCGCAAACCTCGGCAGCCGCGGCGATCAATCTCGGCACCCAGGCCCTCGACGAACAGACGGCAGCCGCGCGACGTGCCGCGGCGGCGCAGCAGTTCTACAACACTAAGGGTGCGCCAGCACTCAGCAATGGCTCGGCTACCGACAACGGTGCGTCGTACGGCGCCTTGCTGGAGCATTTCCAGCGGCTCGAAGTGGAGGCGGCGCGGGTTCGCGAAGCCATCGACCCAGTGGCAGTGGCGGTTGAACGCTACGAGGCACGCATTGCCGACGTGCAGGCGGCGGCGCGTAACGGAATCATCGGTTCGGATGACGCGATCATTCGCGAGCGCCAGCTTCGCTTCGAGCTGACGCAGACGATCGACAAGATTGCCGAGGGTGCGACGCGCATCCGGCAGACACGCAAGGACGCCGTCACCGAGTACCAGGCGCTGATCAACAGCGTCACGGGCGTCACCGGCAGTCGCGCGACCGAGAACGGTGCAGGCTTCGAGGCACTGGACGCCGATCGGCGTCGCCGCGAGGCAGCCGTGCGGGCTCGCGAAGCTGGTGACTTGCGTGCTGCTGCGGATCGCTCCAGCGGCGTCAGTCGCGTCCCGGCGACCGCAGGCACTAGCCAGAACGGCACCAACCAGGCCACGTACAGCGCTCTGAACGCCCGCGCGATCGAGGAGGAGGCGCAGGCACTCCGCGAGGCATCGCTGGCATACGAGCGCTTTGAGGCTCGAGTCCGCAGTGGGTCGGCCGCGCTGAAGGATGCCGAGGCCGCGGCCGAGCGCGACACCGCGACGATCGCAGGGCTCCAGGCTCGGATCGACCCGCTCGGCACGGTCCAGCGCCGTCTGAACGGTGAACTGGAGCGGTATCGCGAACTGGCCGCGGCCGGGAAGATCAGCACCGACGAGCTCGCACGGGCTGAGGCCCACCTCACTGACGAAGCCGAGCAGGCACGTCTGGCGCTCGACCGCGCCGGCAAGGCCGTCTCGCGCGGTGGCACGACCAAGGCGGGGTTGTTCGGTCTGAAGCCGTATGAGCTGCAGAACCTCGGCTACCAGGTCAACGATGTCGCTACACAGCTCGCATCCGGCACCAGCCTGGCGCAGACCCTCGGGCAGCAGGGCGGACAGATCATCCAGATCTTCCCCCGCATCACCAGTGCCATTGTCGGCGCGTTCTCGAACCCCGCCTTCCTTGGTGCGGCGGTGGTGCTTGGCGGCATCATCATCGGGCTGAAGCGCGCCGCCGACGAAGCCGAGCGGCTCCGCGAGTTCTCGGGCGAGGTCAAGTTCCGCGCCGATGGCGGCGACTACGACGCCAAGGGACTCAGCGACGCAGCCGAGAAGCTCGACCGCATGGGGGCGTCCGCAGATGACGCCAAGGCCGCGGTGAAGGCGTTCCTCGACGAAGGCATCAATCCCGAGCTACTCGACCAGTTCGGCCGCGCAGCGCAGCAGACGGCACAGCGATTGGGCGGCGATCTCCCGGCGGCAGCGAAGCAGGTCGCGGACGCGTTCTCGGGCGGTTACGATGCCATTGCCGAGTTCGACAACAAGCTGAATTTCCTCACCGCGTCCGAGCGGGAACACATCCGCCAGCTATTCGAGGAAGGGAACGCCCAGGCCGGCCGGACCGAGGCCCTGAGCGCCTATTCGCGCCAGTCCGAGGCGGCGGCGGCCAAGCAGCGCGGACCGTGGGCAGATGCGGCGAAGTCGCTCGGCAAGGCATGGGATGCACTGGTAAACTGGATCGCGGACACTGCGCCGATCAAAATCACCATCGGCGTGCTGGCGGAGCTGGCGGGTGCCGTGAAGGACGTAGGCGACGCGATCGCTGCGGTGCTCGGCGGCGACAAGCCAGCGGCGGGCGGGGCTGCCGCGTCGGCACAGAAGATCGCCGAGGTGCAGCAGCACATCCGCGACCTGGAAAAGACCGTCACTGACTACGAAGCGGCCATCACCAAGAAGTCGCCGATCGCGGGCACGTTGCAGCATGTCGTCGACATCACGAAGCAGCAGCTTGTCACTGCACGCGCGGAACTGGCGAAGCTGGAAAAGAGCGCGCCCGACACAGTCAACGATGATCCCAACAGCGCCGCCGCGAAGCAGCGCACCGACGACCTCGCGCGCATCTCGGTCGAGGACGAGCTTCAGCGGCTCCGCGATGCCGGTCAATCCCGCATCTTGTCGAAGACCGAGCAGGGGCGTCGGGCGCAGCTCGCTGGCGAGGAAGCCGCACGCACGGTGGCGGATGCTGTGGTTGCCGCCGCTGAACGTCGCCGGGCTGTGGCGAAGGAAACTGCCGCGATCGAGCGCGAGACGGACGCGCGGGTGAAGTCGAATCAGGCGGACCGCGAGAAGGCAATCCGGTCATACCTGAACAGCATCGTTGCGGCCGAAGGTGGCACCGGGCCGAACCGCGCGGGGTCATCGGCCACTGGTGCCGGTCAGTTCACCCGTGGCACGTTCGTCGGGCTGTACAAGCAGATCAACCCCGGCTCCGCACTGAATGACGATCAGATCGCGGATCTGCGCAAGGACAGCAAGGTTGCGCTGCAAGTCTTGGAGGTCTTCACCCGCCAGAATGCGAAGCTGATCGAGCGCGCCGGCAAAAAGGTCGACGGCGCCAACCTCTACCTGCTTCACTTCCTCGGGGCCGGCACCGGGGGCGCGGCTTTGCGGGCCGATCCCAAGACGCCAATCAATCAGATCATCGACCGGGTCGACCCGAACGCGGCACTCGTGAAATCTCAGAACGCTGCATATCTCCGCACGAATGGCGGCAAGGGGCCCTACCGAACCGTTGGCCAGGTGCTGCCCTTCCTAGGCGCGAAGGTTGGCGAAAATCCGGGAAGCCGTGCGCAGACGGCGCTGATCACGGGAGAGGCCGACCTACTCGAAGAAGCAAAGCAAAAGCAGGAAGCGTTCAACCTTACGATTCAGCACGGCGTCGAGGATCGCCAGCGCGCGGTCGATGCCCTGCGGTCGGAAAATGGCCTCTACGGAACAGCATTGTTGGCTGAACAACGCCGCCAGGTGCTGCTGCAGAGCGAGCTGGATCTACGGCAGAAGGTCGAGGATGCGAACAAGAACCAGGCGAAGGGGGCGCCCGCCGTCGTCGTCTCACCGGAGCAGGTGCAGCAGGCTCAAGAACTCGCCGCCGCCGCGTTCGATGCTGCGCACGCACGAGAAGCGCTCAGCGCCGCCCTAGCCGACGTGCAGCGGCCCCTGGACGATCTGACTACGCAGCGCGACCTGCTTCGGGAGCAGGCCGAATACCTGCGCTCGATCGGCGAGAACACGCAGGCCGATGCGATCGATGACCAGTTCAACGCTTTGGGTGGCAAGATCCGCGATGCCTATGACGCGCTGATAGCGTTCTACAAGGCACTGGCGCCACAACAGCGCATCGCGCTGGGCATCCTCGACCAGGCGCAGCTCGACAACATCATCGCCAAGCTGAAGGTGGCGCAGACCCAGACTCAGGAATGGGGGAAGATCGCAGGCGTGTCCGCGCGGGATATCGCCCAGGCGTTCGCGTCGTCGGCCGCCCAGGCGTTCACAAACTTCATCAACAAGCTCGCCGCCGGCAAGAACGTGTTCAAGTCGCTTGAGGCGGGTGTTCGGGAGTTCGCGGCAAACTTCATCTCGTCAGTCGCGCAGATGATCCTTCAACTCCTCTCGTTCGCAGCTGCGGTAACGATCCTGCGCGCCCTCGGTGTGCCCATTCCGTCCGGTGCCAGCATCTTCGATAGCGTGGGTTCCAAGCACACAGGCGGCGTCGTCGGGCAGGACGGGAGTCAGCGCCGCAACGTGCCGTCAATGTTGTTCGCCGGTGCGCAGCGCTTCCACACGGGCGGGATCATCGGCCTGGCGCCGGACGAACTGCCCATCATCGCGCGTCGCGGCGAAGAGGTGCTGACCGAGGGCAACCCGCGGCATCGGAACAACATCGGTGCGAACGATGGCGCTGCACCAACCGGCGGCAACACATCCATCTTCAACCTGTTCGACCCGAACGATCTGGCGGAGAAGATCCTCCGCTCGCCCAGTGGTGACAAGATACTTATCAACCACGTTCGGGATAATCAGGCCGCGTACAAGGCCGCTCTCGGGTGATCCTGTAGACGCGGGGTAAGCTAGGACCCGTGCTCGCGCTCATACAGCGCATCATACCCAGCCTGTGCCGCCTCGTGATCACATCCGAGGCGGCGGGCTTCCTCCACCGTCGCACCTGCCTGGCTCATTAGCCGCTTGCCGTCGCCGCACAGCTCGTCGGCTGCATTGGCACGTCGATCGCCGGGGAACATCACGCACAGCAGCAGGAAGGCGACCCCCGCGAGTCCTGTGTAGCCGATCCACTTCCTCACCGCGCACCCCCGCATGATCTGCAGCCAGTTGAGCATGGGCAGGCGGCAGAGTCGAGTTGGTGCGGCGCTGCCGAACCGCGTGCTCCGCGCCGACCCCGATCCGCTACTAGAGAGGATATGCCCATGCCGGCTCGATGCGAAAAAGATTGCTTTTATGCATTTTTTATGAGATCAAATGCGCTTAGATAATAGGATATGCGCACGTTGGAACATTTCGCGGTCATACAGTCACTTTGCCGCGTTGGGTTGGCTACTGGAGACGTCAAATTCCAAAAGCAGGTGGAGCGGTTGCGCGATCGGCTCCGCAAGGCAGATGACATCACCGACGCGGACGCTCTAGAGTCGCTTCTCAAGACACGTGAAAGGGCGACTTCTCTTCAGCCCAGCCGCGTTGAGCTTTCGCGCAATGTTGTCGGTGAACGCTTAACTGCTACGACGAACCCACCCTTTGACAAGGAAAGCGGTGCACCGCTCGCGCAGGTAATTTTGGAGCCCGCACAGGTTAGTCTACCACCAGTCCTTACCGACGAACTAGAACTCGCCTTGACGGGAATATTACGGGAGTGGTCGGACTTCGATCGCCTTCGTGCCCTAGGTATAGCGCCGACACACAATGCTTTAATATTTGGGGCGCCAGGGACCGGCAAGACGGTCACTGCGATGCATATCGCAGCGCAACTTGGGCTACCTGTGGTACTGGCGCGTCTCGACGGCATTATGAGCTCGCTACTCGGGACCACCGCTCGTAACATTGGCACGCTATTTGAGTTCGCCAACCGCTACCGCTGCGTCTTGCTTTTAGACGAGTTCGATGCCCTAGCCAAACTACGCGACGACCCCCTAGAGGTTGGGGAAATCAAGCGCGTCGTAAACACTCTTCTCCAGTGCCTAGATGTGCGTAGCCCATTAGGACTAACCTTCGGGGTGACGAATCATCCCGCACTGCTAGATCCCGCTATCTGGCGGCGCTTCGAATTAAAAATAGAAATGCCGCTGCCGACCGCTACGGCGCGAGAGCGTCTGATCACCGAATTTCTCGCGCCGATGACGGTTCATGATAGCGCTTTACACCTACTGGCGTGGGCCTCCGAGGATGCCAGTGGGGCCGACATCCGTGCGATGGCTCACGCGATTAAGCGGTATCATGTCTTGGAAAAATCCGAGGACCACGCGCTACATCTCGATGCCGGCGAGGTTCTCGCTGCCCTGCAGCGCTACCAAGTCACGAGCGCGACCTTACAGGATCGCCCGAGACTGGCAGCGCTCCGCGAGGAACCTCGCAGTATCGCGAAGGCGCTTTTGGGTTCCCCTAGTGGCCTGTTCACACAGGCCACAGTGGCACAGCTAATCGGCAAGGATCAGGCAACGATCAGTCGATGGATGAGGGAGGAGCCGGCGTAGCCGGTTGCGGCGTATGGCAAATAATCCAGTTCAAATCGTACTGAACGACAGTGATTACGTTATTGCGCCTGAGCCTGGAAAGGGCGGGCCACCGCACGACTTCTTTGCAGATCGAGACGACGAATTTGCAAAGCACAAAGCCAAGTTAGCGACGAGCTTACAGAGGGTAGCCGCACAACTCGACGCTGCGGGCACCGGAGGCGCCGGATATGTGCGAGTCAAATTGCGCGACCGAGCGTTCGCGAAATCGCACCGCCCCGTCCGTGCGCTATTTCGACCTGAAATGTTCCCGAGCGTGGGCGCGGCTGGCCTGGGAGAAATTTACTATTTTGCGGAGGGGCACCAGTTAGCAGAACTGGTGGATGCGGTGTCCGAGGCGGAACCGATAACGAATTGGGTGGAAACGGATGAAGGGAAATTCGAAGCCCGTCCATCAATAGCCCGATCGGAAGTGGGAGCGATCGAGGATATCTCAATTCCCGATCCCGTCACTAAGCGGCGCTTCGACGCTCAGACCGCTGTTGCGTGGCTGTCCGATACCCATACCGGGGGCTACTACCTCGTCGAATTGTTCGAGAACCCCCGCAACGTCGAGCGGCGCGTTCCGCATGTCGCCAGCGTCGCGACTTACGAACAGTCCCTCTCAAAAAGCCTTGAGCGGTTGGTGGAAGCCTTAGGGGACGGTGTAGTTGCATGGCGCCTGCCCGAAGCAGGCGGGGAAACACCCATCGCATTGAAACTCACTGCCCAACCTGCGCCCGCATTTCTATCAACTGCTAGACCCCCGAATGCCGCCTTGGCTAGGATAGATACAAACCCGACCCGCCATGAAGATGCGTTGCAGCGACTGGTACAACATCCCTCTGTCCGTCGCATATCATTGCCGCTTCGAGTTGAGCTGTCAGACGTGGACGGTACCCCAACCACGGCGGTTGCCAGCTTGCCCGTTCGTTCGCCCAACATACGGTATCCCAAGGTCGGCATCGTCGACTCCGGTATCGGTGTGGCACTGGGGCCTTGGGTTATAGGGCGCCATGATTATCTCGATTCTGACGACGTCGACCAAGAGCATGGATCGTTCGTTGGTGGCCTGATCGTTGGAGCCGCCAGCCTAAATCCAGCGTTGCGCGGCCTAGAAGCCGATGGCTGCGATCTTGTTGATCTGGCTCTCTTCCCGAAAGGCGACTTCTACGATAGCTATCGTAACGGGTTTGACGACTTTCTGGTTGAGATGGATCAGGCAATTGCAGAGGGTGCGCGTAATCACGGCATTCGCGTAGTTAATCTCAGCATCAATGCAGTATCCGCGGTCGAGTCAGACCATTACAGCTACTACGCGGCTCGACTTGATCAGATATCAGCAAAGCACGATGTCATAATCGTAAATTCTGCAGGTAACTTGGGAGGGGGAGGTTTACGCGCACCATGGCCAAAGCGGCCCATCGACGCCGTCCGATATTTTGCGGCGCGAACCGATGCCGACACCATTTTCAAGCCTACGGAAAGCTCACGCAGCATTTCAGTGGGAGCTATCAATCCGCCGGGATGTTCGCTGCATCATGAAGGTTTACCGACCACATACACGCGGCGCGGCCCAGGGCTTCGGGTTGGCTGCAAACCTGACGTAGCGCACTTCGGCGGCAACGACGGCACCGGTACAAACCCTAGCCATCAACTCGCCTCAATCTCGCCGATTGGTAAAGTTCTCACTGACTGCGGCACTAGTTTTGCTGCCCCGTTAGTTTCCAAAACATTGGCCGCGTTAGATAACGAGATTGAGGGCTACCTACCTGCGCACACTCTGCGGGCGCTGATGATTCACAATTGCATGACGCCACCGGCGCTTACTGCCCGAGGACTTTCAACCCTAGCCCGCCAGTTTGTAGGATTCGGCGTTCCGATCGAAACGAGCAGGATGTTAGTTACCGACGATAACTCGATAACATTAGTATTTCAGAGTATTATACCCAACGACGATGCGCGTCCGAAGGTTCTTCGTTTCGAGTTTGACTGGCCTCAAGCGTTGGTAGACCCCAGCACGGGAGCTTGCAAAGGCGAATCAACGGCAACTCTTGTCTACGAGCCGCCGATTGATCGTGCTTACGGCGCAGAATTTGTCCGTGTGAACCTCGACGCCAAATTGCAACAACGCCAGCCGGACCCACGGAAGGATGGCTCGCCCAGTTATCGGGATCGATTTGATCAATCTTTCTTGCCGAAGACCGCCGGGCAGCCAGTGCCTGAAAAAGAGCTGATAAACCAGGGGCTCAAGTGGTGGCCGACGAAACGCTATCGTGCGAAGTTTGGTGATAATGGTATCGGCCAAAGCTCTCAGTGGAGGCTTGAGGTTGCCGCGACACGCAGATCCGAGACAAAGTTTCCTGGACAAGGCGTACCTTTTAGCCTGATCGTAACTATTCGCGACCCGAATGGGGTGGCGCCAGTGTTTCAACAAATGAGGCGGGTTTTGCAAGCTGGACGAGTGCAACTGACCGACCTGAGAACTCACCAGCGCATCCGTGCGTCAGGTTGAGTGGCGAACTCGACCGTTACGTACGCGTACTGATTCGATGAGAGCTAGATTCGGCTCACCGATTGAGTGTTGCCACCTTCAGAGTTTCGGTCGCCGAGCCTAGCGGGATCGAGCGTCAAATCCTGGATCCGGCATCGTTCCTGAACCATGGTTTTGATGCTGCGAATGGGCTCTTTAACCTTCGACAGCGCCGCAACCCTCTCCGCCTTCACTTGGGTTCCCCCTGCCTCCGCCAAGCAAGCAATGACGGTGTCCCAGGCGGTTTCCCATCCATGGCTTGGACCGTTGGCCGCCGCAAGCCAATCTCTACCAATACAATAATCCGAGGCGTCTGCCTCCTCAAGAGCCAATGCCAACTCGTCCTGCGCATCGACAACCAGACCATTCAGAATCTCAAATGAGAAATTCCGAGTCGCAGCGTCGTCCAATTCCTGAGCCTGTTTAAGGATGGCGCGACCAGCTACGACAAGGCCGTCAATACCTGAATCTATCTTACCACGTATTCTTTCCCACTGCGCCGTGTGGTACTGTTCTTTTCGCAACTCCGATGCGATGCGACCAGTCTTATACTGGTTAAAGAAGTTCCAGCCGAGACTGATGACGATGCCCCCACCAGACAGCGCCCAGCCTACTTCCTGCGGTGTCATTGACAACCAACAATCAATTTAAAGACAAGTCTCTGTTTGTCAGAATTGCGGATATACCTCTATCGAATTGCCGTTTAATGAGGTCGCTCGCGGTTAAACTGTAGCGCTTAAAAAAAGCATCGCGGCTTAAGCCAAACTTCTGAACACTAGCGGCCAGAAGACCTTGAACGAACGATGGGCTTATCGCGTAAATGTGGTCCGGGACGACGATCTCAATGAGATCGGTGCCGGCGTCATACCGGTCTAATGCGAATTCGTGGCGCGCGGCGAGTCCGCGATCGTGACCGCTGAGATTGTGGACTTTGCCGTTCTCGGTGAGGACGTCGAGATTAATCATCATTTTGTCCTTCTTCCTCGCCTTCCGGGACGAATAAGCTCGGATCCAGGGTGAATGCAACGCTAACGAGCGTCCCGGCAAAATGTGCCGGTAGGTCGAAAGCGATTCCATGGTCTGGTGGATATGTAGGATCGTTTGCCTCGTTACACCACTGCACCCTTCTACCCCTCCCGTCGCGCTTGCCGACTAATATGGGATGTCTAAGGCGAATGCATGACGAGCCGGATACAATCGTGACCCGCACGTCGGCATTCTCACCGGGCGCGCCGCCAAGATCGCCGACGAAGTCCAACGTGTCCTGAAGACCCGTCCCACCTCGGCCAGCCTTTGCCGCACTGTGAGCCGACGTGACACCATCTTGAAGGGCGGCGATCGTTAAAAGCGTTTCGTAAGACTGGCCGGGTCGAGCATGAAACGAGGCATACGCCTCACAAAACTGCTTTGTCCCGGTAGGGGCCGTTTTTATCGTTTCTGCGATTGATTTTCCAACGCTTAGAAAAGCGAGGTAGCACATCATTGCCGTTTTGCAGTCCGGCTCGTCGCGCCTGGCCATAAATGCCGCCATCGTCCAATCCCCGTCGTCATCGACCGAGCTATGACGCTCCGCGTTATCAAGTATTTCGCCCACCATGTTGGCGATGTTAGCCTTTCCCTCTCCAGTTAGCTCCCAAGTGTCAGCATCGGAAAGCTTCATTTCCCTTGACGCCACAACAAGCCATTCGTCAATTAAGTCTACTAGTCTGTCATTAAGTTGCTCTCGACCCTGTGGCTGAAGTTGCGCACTGTCCGAAGTCGTGGAACCCCTCGTTCGTCGCCGTCTAATTTCGAACGGCCAGATATCACTGTGATCCTTTACACCATTCAAGGAAAAATTAAGATCGCGGCTCAACCCAACAGCATCAAGAACTTTTTGAACAGGTAGACTCATTCTGCCGCCAACAAAGATCTGATTGAGCTGTGGCCAGAATTCGGCTATGACAAGATAAATACCCATATCATGGACAAATTTATCATCAAAATCCAAAAACGCGTTCAACTCGCTGCATTCGGCCCGCGACAGCGAAGTTAGCTCATGCATAGTTTCAACTGGGAAATCTAAGAAATTTAGCCTTTTTAAGCTAACTCTATCATAGTCTTTCTTAAACCTCCGAGTAAGCATTCTTTTCCATGCACTTACTCGGTTCGGATCTATACCGTCAAGTATTGGCGATGGTGTCCTGTCTCGAGTTAGAGCTCCAAGGTCAACGGGCTTCTTTTTGCTTTTAATAATAGACTTTTTTAATGAACGAGCCCTGTCTTTAGCAAAGCGTCCGACCGCAGCGTTATGCGCAGCATCCCCACCTGCGCCATTTGATTTCTTCTTAATTTCCCTGCGCTTATCAGCTAGCGTCTCGGCGAGAACGATTTTAGCCACTTGTTGGGCTTGCAAACCCACCGCCTTTCGGGAGAAACCACGACGAATTGCTCCCGTAAGTGAAATCTTCTTATTCGTGCTGTCATCACTCATCCGTACTAGCCCGCGCCTCCCCCGAAACATCGCGACGATGATCTTATCGTTTGATGATGTAGCCGCGGGAGCATTCCTGGCAAGCGAACTCGGCCAAGAATGCTCCTCCAAGCACGGGTCGGTTCGTATCGAGAAAGAGTTCGGATAGCTCGTCGGTCACGATCAGCGCGCGACCTAGGATTATGGTTCGTCGGACGTAAAAACGTCTTTTACCTCAAGGAGGGGAAGGCCTGCTTTATGCCCTGCCAGCTCCGCACGTACAACGACTGTTCCTCGCTCCACCAGTCCGACTCGCGAGACATCAATCCCCTGTGCCCAGTAGGAACGACCCGATTGAGAAATAAAGTTCCAGTAACCTGCCTCGGTCGAAGAGGCGTTCGGCGCGGGGGGCGTCAGCGTCCCTACTACCGTGTAGATGCGGCCTTTGCGCAACCGTGCTCCCTCTGACCGAACTGTCTCCAGTTCCGGATAAATTCGCGCAGATGAAACAGCGTCGTTTACGCCTTGCGCGTAGCCCGTTCTGTCGGAGAATAAACTTCCGTCGGAATGGGAAGCATCGATTTTGATTGCCTCCGATCGTTCTCGTCGATCAGCTATCACACCTACCGCTGGCATCTGTTCACGTGAAATTCGTACCTGGCCTTCGGATGTAGTCACCACGCATTCGACTACGCCGTGGTCCAAGCACATAGCAGCCATGGTTTCCGCCAGCCGTCCGCTCGGTTGCTGCACGCCGCTAACTAGGTCATTGGCAAACGCCGCAACTGCAACAGCCAATGAAGCAAGAGCAATTGCGCTGGTGAAAGAAATCCGCACCAACTTGGTGCCGGTCTTTATCTCAATGATTTCGACAGTGGTGGAGGGGCCAAAATTACGCTTCAAAAGCGCTCGTCTTTCGACCTCGTACAGAAAGTTCAGCAATGGGCGAGCTGGAACTGGCTCATTAGTTACTAAAAAAAATGCGAGCTCATTTTCGGCTACGGTCTCGGGAGCTGCCGACATGAACAATATCCTGTGGTTTAAGGCAACTGATGCAAGGGTTGTGACTTACCTAACCGTTCCCTGAAAACTTGGGAAGCTCCCGGAATGCAAGGCCGGTTAAGCCTCGAACTCCGAGCTTTGTGATAAGGGGAGCCAACCTAAGACATCGACCTTCCGCTGAAATCATTCTCGTGGATGGTTCATGACGGGGCCGATGAGCTGGCATCTGGCTGATTAGAGATCTTCGCGGCGCTGTCGTCGGCCACCCATTCGCGCCAAATCAGCACCAGCGCAGCCATGACGGCCGGACCCACGAACAAGCCAAGCAAACCGGTTGTCTCCACCCCCCCAATAATGCCGATTAGAACCCACACGAACGGCAACTTGGTCGCCCCGCCGATCAGCGCTGGCTTGGCGGTGTGATCCACCACGAAAGACATGATGCCCCCGACTACCCCGACAACTATGGCCGGCACAATGGCGCCTTGGATGACCAGTAGAGCCAGGGCAATCAACATGATCGCGATCAGGCCGAACGGTACCATCGCGCCGACGCCGGATAGCAGGCCCAACAAAATTGGGTGCGGCACACCCGCGAAGGCGTAAATCATCGCCATAACTACGCCTTGGGCAAGACCGAGCAAGACGACGCCATCGACAGTGCCTCGGACCGAGAGGTTTATCTGACGGCCGATGCGTAGGCCCGCATCACCAAATGCGCGGTCAATGGCTCGGGTGAGCTGCACGCCGATCGCGTCATGGTCGCGGATTATGAAAAACAGCATCAGCACGGTGAAGGCGAACACCACCGCACGCTCGACAATGTTGTGCCCAACCGATTTCGACTTCTCGATGATGGTCGCCATGTCGAGCCGGGCGATCTGTTCAGCTGCACCCTGCGGGGTCGACAGGTGGGCTGTCCACCATGCCGATACCTGTGTCGATCCGACGGGCAAGTTGGCGACCCACGCCGCGACCGGCACGCCATGCGCGCGAGCGTCGTTGATCCAGCGGGTAACGCCCTCCACCTCGACGAGGGCGCGGGTGACGGCGATCACGAGAGGGACAACGACGATCGCGATGACGGCGACGGTTATGAGTCCGGCGATCAGCATGTTGCGCCCGGGCCAGCGGCGAAGCATTCGAAGCCGCAGAGGTTCGACCGCGATTCCCACAACGCCTGCCCACAAGATGGCAGGAACGAATGCCGAGCCTATCCATAGTGCAACGAGGGCTACGGCTGCGGCAAGGGCAACCCGAGCACGTATCTGCGCGGGCGTAGTGGTAGCGGGCATCGATCAGCCTTTTGTGGATGGATGCTTGTACTAGGGGTGAAGCTGCGCCCCGCCAAATCACCCGTACGGGTCCGCTGGTCCACTTCGCGGAAGTCGCATGAAGCTGCCGTTGACGAGCGAGATAGGACGACGCAGTTTCAGATGGCCCGGTCCTCGGGTGGGAGAATGCCAGATGCGTAAACTGCTGTTCGCTGCCGCCTCGCTGTCCTTGCTCGTCGGAGCGCCCTCGCTGGCTGCGCCGTGCAAGGACGCCAAGGGCCGCTTCACCAAGTGCCCGAAAGCGCCGACCAAGACCGTTCGGTGCAAGAGTGCGAATGGCAAGTTCGCGAAATGCGGCACGGCCGGCGCAAAGCCGGTCTGAGGCTAGACGAGCGCGGGCTGTCATACCCGCGCTCGCTACGTTAGTTTTTCGCCGGCGCGGTTACGACCATCGGCGCACTTGCCGGTACGACGGCAACCGAGACGTCCTCATCGATAAAAGCGGTCACCGGCGAACCGAGCGGGATGTCGGCACTGGTCCCGGTCATGAAGAAACCCGCAACCGGGATGAGCACTGCAGCGCCGACGACGCCGGCGGTCCCGGTCTTTCCTTTATCGTCGATCGAGCCGCTCATGCGGATCTGCCGGCCATTTGCACGCACGTATAGGACGCGCCCATTGATGCGGCCGGACTTGCCCCACATGCCTTTGTTACGCACCTCGGTGATCTCTCCGGTGGCAGGACTGCCGGCCGGAATCACGACGTTGCCGTCGATCATGACAGCCTCCGCGGTCTCCATCTGAAAACGCTGCCCTACCTTGAGCTTCTTGCCCTTCGTTGTCAGCCCTTCGGCCATCTTTAGCGGAACCGACGTTCCGGCACGAAGCGTTCCCGACGTGGTAGCAGCGGTCGCGACTGGCCCCGTCTGCGCCTGAACCGCAGGCACGGCGAGAGTAAGCGCGCATGCGAGCGCGCCAATTGTAAATTTCATAAGACAACCCCTCCTGATTCGGCCTCCCCAGGCCAACAGTCAGAGGGTGTCGCGCAAGTCATTCCGGGTCAACGATAAATCTCCATCCGAATTGGATGTAACAGTGGTCGCAGATTGACATGGAATGCAGCATTGCGGCCTACTCAGGTTGAGCGGATGCTTGATAGACATAGGGGTGGTGAGTGCGCGGTATTATAAAATGCTTAGTGATCGTCGCCGGTCTAATTTCTGGAACCGCAAGCGCCACGACTGTGACGAGCAACGTCAACTGCCGGAGCCAGCCTAAGGCCACTGCACATATCGTCGCCCAAATTCCTGCTGGTACCGACGTATCGGTAGAACGGCGTCGGGAAGATTGGTCGCTGATCCGCCATGCGCCGCGAAGCTGCTGGATAGCATCACGTTATCTCGGAGAGCAGAGCACCGCGGACGCCAACCGCGCAATCCTGCGTCAGACGCGTGCCGTAGGCCGTAGCGCATATACGGACAGGGAGCGCATCAGCCGGCCCAGCCGCCGCTCCTCGTTCTGGTCCAGCACGCCTCACCGTTCGACGCGACGACAGAGCCGCGCTCGCAGTGCACCCAGCTACAACTATGGCGGCGGATCTTGCCCTTGCTCCGGGCGTAATATCTGCGTTGGACCGCGTGGTGGACGGTATTGCATCACTAGCGGCGGGAACAAGCGGTATGGCGTCTGACGGCTGGTCGCAGGGGTATCTCATCGAACTGCTCGCCTGGTAGCATTCTACGGTGGCGAAAGACGCATACCAGACGCTTGGAGTGAGACGCGACGCTGATAAGGAGTCGATCAAGCTCGCCTATTACGCGCTGCGCCGACAGTTTGCGGCGTTAAAGAAGCCGACGCGTGCCCAAAACGAACGGCTAATTAGGATCAACACTGCCTGGGACATCCTGAAGATCCCTGAGCGCAAAGCCGACTACGATGTGGAATTGGCGCGACTGGTTAAGGCTAGGCACGACCGCGAAAAAGCGACGCGGGAACGCGCGTCTGCCGCCCCGCCCCCACCACCGCCGCCGCCGCCAGAACCCGAACCAGTGGCATCATCCGAACCGATCGACGAAGAGGCAGCGGCCTATGAGCAAACATGGCAACCTGCCGCTCCTCGTCCCCAAAGGTCGAAGTCAGTCTCTCCGATCGTGTGGAAGCTCGGAACGGCAGTGGGAGCGCTTTACATCCTAGCGTCACTTATGAAGCCGACGCCGGTCGTCCCGCCCCCGGTCGCTGACGTGAAGGTTGAGGCGCCAGCAAAGAAGGCTCCATCGAAGGGTGGCAGGAGGAAGAATAGCCGCAAGGCGCGCGTCGCATCGAGAGAGATCCATCGACGCGCTCACGATAGCCAAGACGCAGCAGAGCTAAACCGGCGTGAACTGGAACGTCTTAGATCTGCATCTGCTACGCGGTACACCCAGCCGGCTGCCGCCGCCCGCCCAACCGACGAGTACTGAACCTCGGCAACCCCAGCACCACGCTGCACACCCTTCAGCGCCCTGCGATCGTCGCACCTGCGTATCTTTAAGCCGCATCGAACTTGCAGAGGTGCGGGTTACGGTTTGTCCGGCTCAACGCCGTCCGCGATCCGCTACGGGTCCCTCCCTGGGCTGAACCGCCATGGGGCGGGCGCTGAGCCACGTGAGAAGCAGGAATTCAAAACTGCCCTAAGGGCAAATGGCCTGATTGTGCGTTACGTTTTTGTTGTGACAGGGTGACAGGGACAAATGCGGCTGTCACACCCCCTGTCACAACCACAAGACTTTGTAATCGCACAGTTACTCCGACGCTGTGACAGGGTGACAGGATTTCTTTTAGAAACTATCCTTGTTCAAAAGCGAGAGATTCTAGAGCCGTGCGGAATAGACCCGTGGTAGCCTGATTGTGCGTAAAGGGCTGTTCCCGTACGACAAAGGTGAGGAAAACGCTGTCATCCTGTCACACCTGTCACACCCCTATCCAACCTCCCGGAAAACCTTACTTTTTTGCGATATACGGGCGTGACAGGATCTGTGACAGGATGGTGTGACAGGCCCCGAAAGCAGCAAAACCGGCGGATTCAGTGTCGAATCGCGCCGGTTTCTAAGTAGTTCTGCAGAGGTTTTTTTTCAGGCCATTTCGGGCAACCACTGACCACTGCGTTTGAGAAAACCCTCGTCGCCAAACTTGCTGTAAAACCGCTGCTGACCCAGGGCGCCGAAGCGCTTGCGTCCGGTTCCGATCGTGCAGAGGCTCCAATCCGGCACCAAGCGCATTGCGCGACCCAAACCCTGGCTCTCAGCCTGCTTGAGCGCGCGAGCATCGTTGCCGAGGCACTGCGTCCATATTTCGACGAGGCACGTCTCAGTACGATAGCGGGGTGCACCATCCTCTTCGAAGTCGTCATCCATGGACCCAGTGACGACTGGTGACGAAAGCCACTCCGCGATTCGGCCTGCCATGATATCGTCCGACGTTTCGACCCGACGCGATTCTTGCAGCCGTGCGGCCGTGATCTTAGCTTCATCATCGGCGAGATACAGCGGCAGGATGCCGTGGGGTTGAGAGGTTCGCATGGCGCGATACAGCACCAGCGCCTCGGCCCAGATCTGGTCCACGTTGCGCTCCAGCCCGGCAATGTCGATCTCGCCCGCCGTGCATAGCATCGGCCAGAAGCGTCGGCCGCCTGTGTCGTCCTTCAGGTATTCTTTGTCGTTCGTTGAGCCGATGAAGATACACTGGCGCGGGAACTCACCAGCGCGTCGAGCATAGGCCAGGCGGGCGCGGTCGCGCTGCCGACTAATAAAAGCCTTGATGCTTCGAACATCGCCACGGTTGAAGCCGGACAGTTCAGGAATTTCCATAATCCAAGCATTCTGCATCAATTCGATCATCTGCTTCGGGTCGTGAAAATCGCCATCGAGCTCGGCGAACCACGATTTACCTAGCGTCTGGATGAACGTGGATTTGCGCTTGCCCTGCAGACCTTCGAGGATGACCGCGAAATCGAACTTGTGACCGGGCTCGAAGATGCGCGTCACCGCCGCAATCAGCATCAAGCGCGAAACCGAGCGGCTGTACGCGTCATCCGGCGCGCCAACGTGATCGCGAAACAGGTTCTCTGCGCGCGTAACGCCGTCCCATGTCAGGCCCTCAAGATATTCGCGCACCGGGTGAAAAGCGTTGCCGTTCGCGGCCAGAACGATTGAAGCTTTCAGGTCGCGGTCGGTGACCTTGATGCCGTAGCCGCCCTGCGTCCCTGGGGCTTCGAGGATCGAGCGGATTGCGAAGTCGCGATCGTCCGACCACAGCTCCCCGTTCAGTTCGTCGCGAACTTGCCAGACGCGGCCTTCAAGCTGGCGCGCTTGCTTTGCGGCGTTGCGGCGCTGGTTGGCGCGGCGGCCGGGCGCAGTGCGCTGGACGGTTTCCTGCGTGAACTCGTTGAGCTGCGGTAGCCCGACCAAGCGCGGGTCGTTGGTGACGATCAGCTCGACGTTATGCAGCGACGGTTTGATCGCACCTTCGTCGTTGATGTCGAGCAAGCTGATCCAGTCCCCAGCCACGCCGCGGGTCTGGCCCTTGACCGGGACGTTCGAGCCGATTGCGTCGATGTCGTCGACCTCGTCCTCGGGCTCTTCGGCTTCGTCAGCCGTGTCATCGTCGTCACCGCCGAGAATTTCGTCGAACGCAGCGGTAGCCGAGGGCGCCATCGTTTCGAACTGCGGAACCACGCCGCCGATTGCGTCGACCGGATCGACCTCGGCGATATCGGTGACGGCGGCCGGCGCGAGCGAGCGTGTGCCGAATGTAGTGGTCCCAACTTCGTCATTTACCGGCCGGGCCAAGCCACTGCGATCGCTTGGCTTTTGGCCCGAAACGGGCTCCGAACCGGCACCCTCCTCATCGTCATCCTCGTCGTCGAACGACGCGCGCAGATCCGCGACGCGGGCGTCCTTCGCCCATTCGACGATCGTCGCCATGGTGACGGGCTTGCCGCGGTAACGGCCAAACGACTTCCACTTCACCCGGCGCATCTCGCGCAACTGCTTCTCGCCGGTGAACTTCTTGGAGCGCTTCGTGTGCTCGACCCACAGGGCGAAGCCTTCTTCCGACCCGCCGAACTGGTGATGCAGCGCTTGGCCAAGCCTGATCCAGTCGTCGTAATCGAGATCGCTCACTGGGATTGCGCCAAGCGTGCGGTGAAGCTGCTCGGGCGTGAACGTCAGCGGCTCGCGCGTCTCGAACTCGTAAATGGCGTGTTCGGCGACGGCCAAGCGCTCGATCGCCGCGGAAGGCAGGAACGGGCCCATACCGAAATCGAGCAGATCGAACTCGAACTCACGAAGCCACCGATAGGGCTGGCGGGTATCGGGATGGATCGACGGTGGCAGCACGACCTGCTTGCCGGTGCCGAACAGCTCGATCTCCCAGTCCCATGACCAGGTGAATGAACCGTCCGGCTTGGTGCGCCGGTGTTTGCCCTCGCTGTGGGCGAGCGTCTTCGAGCGGAACGCCTTGTCGGCGATCAGGTATAGGTGGCGCGACTCGCCGCCCGAACCCGATGCGACGCATGGTAGCGCGTCGAGATCTACGTCAGGGAACAGCTCGCGCAGTGCGTCCCATGCTTCGTCCGCCAAGTCGGCGATACGAATGTCCATGTCGAGCACGTGTAGGAAGCCATCGGCAACAACCGAGGGTTCGCCCAGGCGCACGCCGAGGTTGTTGCCGCGCTGATACGTTGATCCAAGTTGCTCCGTCGTTGCAACAGGTGCGTCGGACCAGTTGTCTCCAATAGGGCGTTTCGAACGTGGATGCAGCCAATGCACTGCGAAGCCAGCGCCGGCTAAGTCATTTGCGGCAATGCAAATTGGTATCGTCTTTCCAACGAGGCTTCCCGAGCTTAAACGATTGTTGCGAAAGCGAACACTTTCGGTCGAAATCTTGGTCGCCACAGATTTAAGTCCTTGTGTCTTGCCCTGAGCGACATTATTTCAAGTGGGACCTCGAACGGGTCGTTCAGGATAATGATGACGCCGCCGCGGAAGGGACCCCGCGGCGGCGTTTTCTGTCAGGCGACGGCGCCTTCGACCTCGATGACTAGGCCGCCAAGTCTACTGATTTGATTGTCTGTCAGGCCGGCCGTGCTGCCTTTCAACCCGAACCCTTTGTCCGTTTCGACCAGTTCAACCAGTTCGATGTTGCGAGCTGCGCTGAACCCGATGACCTTTGAAGCGCGATGGCGCCACCTCGCTTCAGCGGCAGCCAACTTATAGGCGATCGGCGCATCGAGACCTGCGGCGATACAGCCTTGGTATCGATAGCGCTGCCACTGCACCCACTTTGGGGGAAGGTCTCCCTTCCTCACCGTCGGGCCTCCGACATAGGGCTCATCGTCCGTTCGCCATATTGGCGTTGACCCGCGTTGCGGCCCAAGTCCGAAGTCCCTGGCGCGGGTAAAGACAGCGGCGGCCCACTCGAAAGAAGGGTGGCCCCTTTGAGTTGTTCAGCATGCGCAGCTTATCGAGATAGACCACCGAAAGCCCGGTGACGGCAGCGACCCCCTTAACATCAAGGAAGCCCTCTTCATATTCAGGTGCGCCTGCCGCACCAACTGCAGTATCGGCGATCACAGTTTCCTCCGTTGCTACTGTATATAAGCAAGTACGGCTCTATACGGTTCGAGCAAGAGTGAAGGGTCCTCAACCTTTAGTTGAAAGCCCTTCACAACGACGGTTTTCTGCGGTTTTCTGAACCTCTTTACTCCGGTTTGCTTGATTATATTTTTTCGACATGAACTTTACCGACCGCCAACCAGGCCTGAGCAGGTCGAGCGTGACATGGTTGCAGTCCGGATCACGCCTGAGATGCGCATGGCGGTTGTCGGCGCCCCGGCTTATTTCAATCGGCATTCAAGGCCGGAGAGCCCGCGGGAACTGACCGACCATGAGTGCATCGGCATGCAGCTGCCTACCCATGGACGTTAAATCGGCTTTGGCTGTATGGGGCTGAACTTCAGCTACGGCCACGCGCTCGCCGATAGTGACAGCGTTTCCCTAGTCCGCTCGGCCGTCGATCTCGGTGTCACCTTCTTCGACACCGCCGAGATCTACGGTCCTCTGACCAATGAGGAGATCGTCGGCGAGGCACTGCGGGGCGTGCGCGATCAGGTCGTCATCGCCACCAAGTTCGGCTTAGCGATCGATCCTGAAACCAAGGCCAACACTGGCCTGAACAGCCGTCCCGAGAATATCCGACGGGCGACCGAGGGATCGTTGAAGCGGCTCGGGATCGAGGCGATCGATCTGCTGTATCAGCACCGGGTCGATCTTAACGTGCCGATCGAGGATGTCGCCGGCACGGTCCGTGACCTCATCGCCGAGGGCAAGGTCAAGCACTTCGGCATGTCCGAGCCTAGCGCTGATCCCCGTCGAGGGCGACCGCTACCCGCCGCAGCTTAAGGCTATGGTCGGTCGCTGATTGAAACTGCTCGCCGGCCAGCCGGCATTATGACGATGAGGTTCTCCCATCATAACGGCGCCTCTTGAAGCCAAGCTGCTTAACCTGAGCGTAAGCAACGCTAGATTGAAGGTAACGGGTGTTTCAATAACGCCTATGAATTAGCGTATTTTGAACTCGCGCTTGCAGCGAATTCGGTTTCGCGCCTTTAATCAAAGTCCGGCTGGACCCACTTTCCGCCATTCACCGGTCGCTTTTCTATTCCCAACTCCGGCCGTTTGTTCATGTAGGCACATCTGCGCTGACGGCACCGCGTGGAATGGCGAGAAGTGGGACTTTGCTGCCAGACAGCTTTTGGGATGGGACCGGTCGAAAGCCGACGGTTCCCGGTGTCACTGCCGTTCGGTTCTCACTTCACCAGTTAGAGCGGTTTCCGATCAGTTTGGATTACTGGCACGGAGGCGATCTCGGCGCGGTACGAGGCGGGAGGAGGGCGCGATGCTGAGGCATCGTTACCGACGAGCAACGCTGCACCGTGTTGAAAGCGGCCGCCGCAAAGCGGGCGCCCGAAGGGCGATGACGGTGCTGCAACATGGTCGGAGAACCGCTTAAAGCATGATGACATCACGATGATCCGTTCGCGCCTATGCTGTCGAAGCGCTGCCCTTCTCTTCGCCGCAGCAGCATAGGAAAACGGTACTTCGACAGGCTCAGCACGAACCGAGCTAGGCGCGGGTCAATTCAACGCCATCTTGCTCTACGGCTGGCGCTCGTACCGTCCCTTGGCGCCCTCGATAACCAGCGCGGTGCCCGCGATGCGCAGGCGCAACGTGTCGAACGGCCGCGCCATCAGTTGCTGCCGATCGAAGCCGATCCGGACGATCCCGTGTTGCACCGGTGCGAAGGTGATCGTCATGTCACCCGCGATCGGCTCCTCGGTGTGAACGGTAACGCTGACGGCCTTCGTCGTTGCGCCGCGCGGGGCGAACGCGAAGCCGCTCCTGCCAGTGACCAGCTTCTCCTTAGTGCCATTCGCAAAGTGCAGCGTGACGGGGAGGTTGCGCGCCGGCTGGTCCGACGCGGGATCGAAAATCCTGATCGCCACGCCGGGGGAGGGTCGCGCGGTACCGCTTTCGGTCGCGTTGGCTGGCGGCATGGTGCACGCCGCGGGCAGCGTCGGATCGGCTAGCGTGGGTTCCGGCAAGCCCGCCGCACGTGCGGCCTCGATCGCCAGCGCCCGCGCATCCTGCCAGTCGGACAATGCCTGTCGCACCTGCGAGGCAGCTGGCTTTGCGCTGATCGGTGGCGCATCTGACATCAGTCGAGCAGCCAGGAGCTCCGCATTCGCCCTGGCAGCGTTCGCGGCGCGCAATGCCGTGGCGGCGCGCTGCCGAAGGATCGTCGCGGACGGCGCGGGGGCATTGTCGGCGGTCGTCAACGGCGTCGCGGAGACAAATGGTTCGGGGAAGATCGGGCAGCGGGTGCGGATCGTGGCCTCGATCTCGCTGCGCTGATGCCGCCGACGTTCGTCTTCGGTCTCCTCATCCCACGGCACGGTGGACAAATAGGAGAAGAGCGGCTTCTGCGCGCTTGGTGCGGACGCCACGAGCACGACCTCGTCGCGCTCAACGTGCCACATGCCCTGCGCCTCCTGGTCCAGCGCACCGTAACTCAACGCCCAGTCGAACTGGCCGTCTGGCCGCAGCAACAGCTCGGATCCGGTCTCCATCACACCCATGAGGTAATAATGGCCAACGAGCGCGGCAGGTGTAGCGTGGCCGCCGCCGCCGGCACGCGCGCCGGCAGGCGTGCCCTGCGTCGAGGTGGCGTCGGCAGGGGCGAGCGCATCCAGTGCGTCGCTCAGGTGACACGACTTGCCCGGTTGATAGTCGAGAAACTCGGCAACCGTCAGGACGTTGCGATCACCCTCCTCGCTATAGCTGCCCATCACGTCGGCAGACGCGCGCCGGCCATCCTTGCGATAGCGGGCGACCGCCTGAGCTCCCGGCACATCGCGCAGCAGGTAGCGCGACGCCGCCAGATCGCACCGCGTGAGGATGACCTCGCCTCGCTCGATCGACAGCGTACCGATGAAGCTGTCCATGCCGGAGGGTTGCGCAACCGCCGGCAGCGGCGCGATCAGTGCCAGCGAGACGATGATCGCGCGGTGCCAATTCCGTCTCACAGCGATGTCCCATCCTTGTCCAGCATATCGAACCGATATGCGCAGCCATAGAGTGTCTTGCCGGGGTGCGTGGTGACGTTGGAGATCGTTCGGGCGACCACCATGTGGCTGCCATAGCCGTCCTTGCCCGCGGGTTCGGTGACGTCGGTCATGATCCGCTCGCCCAGGAACTTGCGAAACGGGAACTCGGCTTCCGCCTGGGCGCGGGTCACCTTACTCGAGGCCACCATCGCGTCGATCATCGGCTGGGCCGACATGCTGTTGTCGATCTTCTCGGCGCGCGCCACGATGGCGGGGTCCGCGACGTCGAGCACCGCGAGGATGGCGTCGCCGGTAAAGGCGATCCGGCGCGTGCTGTATGACCCAGCGACGGCAATCGGCTTCGGCAGGTCATATTCGGCCATGAACGAATTGGGCGAGGCGATCTTCTTCCATCCCCGCGTCCGCGCGAGCTGCTCCTCGCCATCGACCGCCATGGCGAAGCGCATGTAACCGGGAACGTCCAGGCGGCAGCTAATGGCATCGATCTCGGAGACATCAGCAGGGTCGGTCTCCGCGGCGGTCTGCTGGAGCACCGCGGCGAGCATCAGGGCGTAGAGAATGAACATCGGCGGACGTTAGGGTTGCAGCCAGAATTTGCCAGCGACATCGCTACAGCAGGGCCGGTCGGCTTCCTACGGCAGCGATACTATGCCGCGACCACCAGCTTGACGAGCGTCCCAGGCTTCAGTGGCTCGTCAGCCGGAAGGCCATTGATGACAATAAAGCGTTCACGCTTGCTGTCGGCTACTGCCATGCGCTGGCTCAACGTATCGATCGTGTCCCTTGCGCCAACAGTGACGATCCGGATGACCTTGCGACCCTCCTTGCCATCGGCATAAGGCAGGCCATCGAGCATGCGGAGGAACGCCGTATCCTGGGTGGTTGCAAGCTCCGGCTTGCCGGTGGCCTTCGCCAGTGCCTCTGCGCGCTGCACACGATCGGCGCCATTTGGATGCGTCGATGCCCATGTCGGCGCAGACCGTGCGGTGCCGCTGGCCTGCGCCGTCAGCCCGGTCGATTCATCGAGCGCCGCCAGGACGTCGGCCGAAGCATAGGGCGAATAGCCCGCAGCGGTGATGTAGCGGACGCCGAGGGCATCGGCCTGATATTCCTGATCGCGTCCGTATTTCAGCGTGTACAGCTGCGCGCCCGTGCCAGCGAGGCGGGTCGCAAGATCGCTTTTCGTAGCCAGGCTGACGCCACGGGCGAGCAGGCCACCGATCGTCGCACGCGTGTTGCGCGAGGCGGCGTGGCGGGCGGCGACATGGCCTACCTCATGGCCCATCACGGAGGCGAGTTCCGCCTCCGAGGTCATCAGTGCAAGCAGCTGACGAGTGACGTAGATGTACCCGCCCGGGATGGCGAAGGCGTTCTCGACCGGGGAGTCCAGCAGGGTGACGGTGAAGTCGCTGCCCGCATTCGACAGGCCGGACTGGACCGCGACACGCTCGCCAACGCGTTCGACGAATGTCGCCTGCGGCCCCTTATACGCACCGCCGAACTGAGCGAGCAGTTGCGGATGAGCCTGAGTGCCCTGCGCCTTGTCAGTGGCCGAGATCGAGCGGGCCGTGTTCTGGGCGGTGAGAGGGGCAACGGGTGCGAGCACGAATGCGCCGGCTAGCAGTACGGCAATGTGACGGCGGATCATGAAGCTCTCCCGGTGACGACGGTATAAAGCGACCGTTACTCCGTTGTTCCGGATAAGCATCGATCCCGCTCTGCGCCGAACACGCTCAGCCCCATTCCTGTCGATTAACGAAACTAGTGGTGGCGCCACTCTCTGTCGTGGCTGTTAGCTGCCGTTGAAATATCCTTACGCCACAATTATTTAGATACGCGGCGACAACGTTCCCACCCCAAGACGGGGGTAGAAGTCCGGGACGGCCCGGCAGCTCCGATGGAGATTGCTGTGGCGTGGATTGCACTCGTTTTTGCTGGTTTGTTCGAGATTGTCTGGGCTTCGGCCATGAAGCAATCTCATGGGTTCACACGGCTCTGGCCAAGCATCATTACTGGGGTGGGCATGTTGGTCAGCTTTGGCCTTCTTGCGTCAGTGATGCGGGTTCTTCCGCTGGGAACAGCTTATACAATTTGGACCGGCATCGGCGCGGTTGGCGCGTTCGTGGTCGGCATCGTGGTCTTTGGCGAGGCTATGACCGCGATGCGCCTTCTAGCCGCCGGGCTCATTGTCAGCGGCCTCGTCTTAATGAAGTTGTCCACGACTGGGTGATCTTGAACGTCCGCAAGGAGCGCTAGCGCCTGGCCCGATGTTCCTAAAAAGGAACGGCAGTCGAGACGGCATCGGCGTTCTCGGAATCGATCGTTATCAAGAATGGTCGGGAGGGGTACGATCGGTTTGGACGATGCATAAGTCTTCCAGGCGACAGTATAAGGCTTACACGCCTTGTCAGCCGCCCACCGCGAGCGGTCGGCAGGCCGTCTTGGAAAGCGTATAACTAGCGAAAGGCTTTTCAACAGCTTTGCGGTCCCGCGTGACAATCTGCCAAGTGAGGCGGTCGCCTAACATGCGCCAGCGGTTCACGTAGGCCTTGTCCGGATATTGGTAAGTAATATCGAACCCGTCTGCCTTGCTTTCGCCGCGTCCCGCTACCGCGGACGCCCCGCCAAAACTGTCCGCCCAATATCCAACGATAGTACCAGCTCCGGTTTTGGACGGCTTGCCGGTTCCTCCAAAAACCAGGTGTGCCGCGTACTGGTCCTGCGGATCGGCGAGCGCGCTGCTTGCGGCTTCGACAGCCAGCATCGCATCCTGGACGATCGGATAGGCGTTCACCGCAATAGCGACGGCTTTGCCCATCACCGTACCCTGCCCCCCCCAACACCCCCCGAGTGCGTTGACCGAAGTGGGCATAGGCATGCCCCCCGCTTCTAGAGCGCTGCCAGTGGATGATGCCGCAAGCATAACCATTGCGATGCAAGACTTTCCAATCATTAGTCCCCCCGTCCCCCGTTCCTGTCTAGGTGTCTAGCCCAAGCATCTGGTGCATCGGGTTGGCGACGAACCCGTCTGACTCTGACGTCCAGATTTCGACGATGTATTTGTAGGGTTGGACCATAGAGCGTGTAGATCCCTATGCATTATCCGGACACAATTCCGCAAACGATCGACTCCGAGAACGCTTTCCCCAGCTCAATCGTCGTTTGTTTTCGGAAGCCAACGAGACCGATGCCGACCCGGAGCGGATCTTGCCGGCAGGTTATTGAAGGCGTTTCTCCTGCACGGTGCCAAGCTGCCACGAGTAATTCGCCACAGTTTCGGGGAAACTCCGGGGTGGTACCACGCGGTCTTCAGACCTAATCTGATCGCGTTCGAGCATGCGTGAGCGAGCGAGGGGAAAGCAAGAATATGCGTCATCGACTTGGCACAGTCGCCTTTGCCGGCATGATCGCCTTAGCGACCGGTGCGGCTGCACAGGGACTTGCAACCAGAGATCTGACGGGCGTCAGTCAGGCGGCTGCCACGGCGTTGGGCTCCGGCTTCGAGGCAAAAGAGGAACCGCAGCGGGCCACCTTGTTCTGCACGGATTGTGCGGGCGCACCGATCGTTGACGTTCTGATTGGTCGTCAGGCGGACGGAACGGAGGAACGGGTTCGGTCGGGCACGACAAGCATCGCCGATCTGCAACAGATCTGTCGCGCACGCAGCCCTCGATGCACCGTCACGGCACTGGAGGTGGCGCCGGCTGTGGGTTGGGTAAGCGGGTATCCGCTGGGCGACCGTGCGGGGGCCACGGCGATCATCATCCGCGATGGCGATCTGCTGACCGTTCGCTCGCTTGCACAGGATCCCGCATCGGCCAGACAGGCGATCGATCGCTTGTTGCCGCTGATCCGAACCCGGATCATCGGACCCTGATCAACTACCCGGCCAAAAAGTCCGTGATGCGATAAGGGGCGAGCGGTCACGTGCCGGGTGCTGCCAACGAGCATGAGAAGCTTTCCCAAAACTCGATCCCGGTCGAGACGATCAGGAGCGCGACTTCAGGCTATTTTCAACAGCCCCGGTCGTCTGTTAAACATATACAGACGGTGCTGCAGAGGCATTTTGTGTACACATCAGCGTTAATTGCACCCGCTGTCAGCGGTAAACGTCAGAACGAAACCTGGACCCGCCCTACGATTCTGTCTCCAGCGTTGCTCCGATCGGCGAACCTGCTGGCGGTGGCGGTGCAGGAGACGTCAGTCCCAATATAATCGACGCCGATCGTCAGACGGTCGCGGCGGTGTTCTAGGCCGAGCCGCCAGTTGGTGTAACTGCCGCCTGGACGAAGACGCTCTGCCCGGACGGGATCGCTGACGCTGCCGGAGGAATGGCCGAGTTCGGCGAGCATCGTGAACGGCGTACCGGGGATGCCGGCATTGGCGTTCGCATAGACATGCACGTTGCTGCCACCGATCGCGCGCTGCGACGGCGCGCCGATCACGCCGAGCGTGGCGTAGAGCGGACCATAGGCATAGCTTGCCGATACCCCGGCCTCGACATAGTCCATCCGTCCCCGCGCGCCCGCGAATGCATGGCCTGTGGCGTCGGTGCGTATCCGCACCGCACCGAGATCCCAGCTGGTTCCAACCGAAAGGTCGACGACCGCGTCGGCACCACCGTGTCGCACGCTGTTTCGAAGCGTCACCGTTCGCGCCGATGCATCAAGCCGGCCGCGCGAGACGCGCAGCTCGCCCGCCAGCGCGGCACGTCTCTCGGTCCAGCTCAGCCCGCGCCGTTCCTCCTGGCTCATCACCTCCAAGGTTACCGGCCGAGCATCCTGTGCAAACGCAGGCGTGATCAAGCCGCAACTTGCGGCACCGAGCACGCCCGCCAATCGAACGCGCCGGATCATCCAGCGCGCTGCGGAGCGTGGATCCGGTCCAGCTCGACGCGCAGCATCTGCTCGTCTTCCTGCGCCAGCATTACCAGATGCTGCTTCATGTCCGCCGCCTTTGCGGCGACTTCCTTCTTGATCGCGCTATGGCTCGCAACGCACCAGCCGGGCCGCGTGCCGGAAACCACGGGGTCGCTGTCGATGCTGCGCACCAACCTCGTACCCGACGCCGCGACCGCGTGCCGCGCGACCGACATGCTCGCTGCCCAGTCGCAGCGTAGCGACGACGCTCTTCCGCCGGGTGCAACCGCGCCCACCTGCTTTTGCGTGATGACCACGTCGCCGCGATATTTGACGGCGACCGGACCGCTGCGGTGATCCACCTGGTTCTGATGATCGACGGTCATGCCGAGGGCGGCACCGGTGGCAGCAAGCACCAAACCGGTGGTTAGGAAATAGGCCATATTCGCTCTCCTTTTGCCATCCCGATCCATTCTGATCGGTGAAGCTGATCCTTGCGGACGATGATTGTACAACGACAGTGCAGCGTGTCGGTTCAGTCGAATCGCAGCTGCAAAGTGCGGGCGTACAGCCGATCCTTGACGTTGAGGCGCAGCCGTTTCAGCCGAAGCAGCCGCAAGGTATTGGGGATGCGTCGCTCTATCTCGGCGCGAATCTGCTCATCCAGCCGCGCGTGCAGCCGGGTCAGTTTGTAGGAAAAAATATGCAAAGCCGCTCTCCAACCAACGATTGAACGATCGGATCAGTCGCGATGAAAGCAGGCAAACAGGCCAGGCCTAAGCATCGAGATAACCCGATGCGGTCCGACATCACGTTCGTCCTGAGACGACCGCCAGAGGGGCCCGGCCCGCTCCCTCAAACTAGGGTTTCGCCGGTTAAGGTCAATAGGATTGCGAAGGGATTTGCACGAGTTGACATTAGGGCATGGGTCCCCGATGTTACTGACATGTACGCTCCAGCGACACATAAGCGTTTTCGCGACCACGCCGGCCAACTCGCCGCACGCGCTTAGCCCGAGCTCGCGGCCACGTCCGTTCGAGTTCGGGCTTTATTCGATCTGACCTTTGGGACGCGTTCTGCGCGCCCATGATCTCGAATATGTGGAAATCATGCAGTGGCAAACCAAGTACCGAAATCGGACAATTTGTGTCAGGATGACCGTCAGCATCAAGTTGCCAATCCAGCACCTCAGCCTTTCCTGCGGATGAGGCCACAAAGCTTCTTCTCGAATAAATTCGATCTAGAAATTGTGGAAGACTACTCAAAGGCTGATGCCAACGATCGAAAGAATCACAATAATAACTGGCTAAGCCGCCTTATGGAGCTCAACCTGTTACTTTTGATTGTTTTGGTTGGTGTTCCGGTGCTGGTATATTGTATCTTGTCTTCGGCAGGTTAAAACAGGAGAATGGGCTAGCCCGCGTCGCATCCAGGCCTATTGGTCCCTCCCCGCGCTGTATGTTCGGTCAGACGTGCTGCGCGAGAAGCTGATCGTCGCACGGCCGCTGGCGAAGCGGGCGCCAGTGCGTGACCTGACGATGATATGGCGTTCGTCATCGCCGCGGGAAGCGACCTATCGGCGCCTCGACGAAATCATACGGCGTTGCGTTATGCCGTGGGAACACCCGGACACGGGCGAACCGGCAAAGATCCCAGCCGGCTAGCAGTTCCTAAAATACCATCGCTTTTGAGAAAGGCCGCAGCATCAGGCAACGTCCGCTAACGCCATGTGCCTCTCAATAAGCAGACAGGCAGCTTTCCACCAAAACTGGCCATTCCGCTATCGCCCATCCCCGGACCTCACCGTCCCGCCGGGGCGCCGCCTCCTTGAGCGCGCGGAGCTCAGGTTCGTCGATGATGGCGAAACTGTCCGTCACAGCATCATTAAGCGACCAGTGCGCCGGATTCACGACATTGCGTTCAAGATGGATGCGCCGATCAGGTTGGACGCACGACGTAGTGGATCTGCGTCTAGGTGCGCGTAACGTGAAGTCGTTTTCGGGTTCGTGTGGCCAAGCAGCTTTCCGATAATCGGCAACCCCATGCCAGCCCCGGCGCCTACGCTCGCGTATGTATGCCTCAAGTCGTGCAAACGCAGATCGTGCAGATCGGCCGCCCGCTTGATGAGCCTCCAGGGCTTGTTGAGGTCATGCCGCGGACGCATGCCGTCTTCCGTTGGAAACACAAACCGGCTCAGTGGCTTGGTCGCTTTGGGGGAGACCGCTCTAATCTCTGTCATCGCCCGCTCGTGCAGACCAGCCAGCACCGCTACGGCCGGCGCGCCGACGTACACTGCCTTCTTCCCCGTCTTCGAGTCGGGCAAGAACAGCATCCCGCGATCGAAATCGCATTCGGTCCATTCGAGATTTAGCACCTCGCGAAGGCGCGCGCCGGTGAAGATTAGCAGCCGGATTGCTCCTGCGACCTGAGCTGAAATTTTGCTTCGCCGGTTCTCGGGCAGCTTTGGCGCATGTTTCGATTTTGGGTTAATTGCATTTGACGGTAGCCATTCGATGCCGTCTGTCTCTGCAAGCCGTATCGCCGCCCCTAGGCGCGCCAATTCATCGGCCGTTAGATACCGCTCCTTCAAAGATTCCTTGTAGCGCTTGATATCCTCAACGGGGTTGTGCCCCCTGGGCACGTGACCCGCACCCGCTGCCCAGCTAAAAAAGTGATTCAGCATCGTGATCGACCGATTCGCGGTCACCTGCGCTTTCTCGCCAATTGTGCGATGTGCCCTCATGATATCGGAACGCGTGACGGCGGACGCCGTAAGCCCACCAACCAGGGGAAGAAGGTGATTGTCCCAATAGTTACGATACGTTGTGACGGTCCTTGGCTTTAAAACGGGATCGGTCTCCGCGCTGTATAGGTTGGCCAACTCGCTAACCGTCTTGGCGCCCCGTCGCTCCGCCCGCGAGGCGCTTGGGTCCGCGCCCAGCCTGACATTGGCCAGCATGGTCTTTGCTGCGTCGCGAGCTTGCTCAGGCGAAAGTGAGCCCACCGGGCCCAGGACCACCCGCTTCTTCGCCACACCTCTCCCGCCGCTGCCAGGACGATACTCGACGATCCATGATTTGGAGCCGTCCGGGTTCTTGTTGCTCGGGGGTAGTACCTTCAGGCCGAACCCCTTAAGATCGGTGTCGTATATGATTGTCGGCTTCGTAACGATGCCGACCGTTTGGAGCATCCGCCTTCCGAGTTTCTGAGTCGCCACATCAAACTCCAAATCGCCACCGAATACCCACCAGTGAGGCTAGCCTCAGATGGTTGTATAAGGTTCAATAAGGGAAAAACGGCAGATTCTCAAGGTTTAACGTAGTAGAGTATGGTCCAGTATCACCCCATGTAGCCCGGACCTTAGGTCTCCAAAACCGAAGGCCCTCGGTTCGAATCCGAGCACTCCTGCCACCCCCTTTAAATTCTTGGCAAAAATCGCGGCGGTTGCTCCCGCCGTTTTCGCGCGCCCATTACGATTGCAGAAATTGCATTTCATAATGCAATTTTCGCAATTGATCTATGATGTGCTGCGATGCACAACGATTAGGCCTTTCAGGCATCCTCTCCTAAAAACTTTCACGGCCGGTCTTGTACCGGCCTTTTTTTTGGTCTCGATCGCGCGTACACCGTCCGTGCCGTCGTCAAGCCGAACGATAAATAGAAACCGTGGGA
>Ga0308164_10001136_pt1 | contig 33529 bp, 20 predicted proteins | sample PhyTR2_FD_201031 | JGI IMG/M metagenome (GOLD analysis project Ga0308164, IMG submission 201031) | Phyllosphere microbial communities from UC Gill Tract Community Farm, Albany, California, United States - DLSLT.R2 | ecosystem: Host-associated > Plants > Phyllosphere > Unclassified | place: USA... | reverse complement strand
ATTGAAAAGTATTGGCGTGCGGGAGGGATTTCAAGTACAGCGGCCAAGCTATGTGCGCTCGCGGAGAAAGCATTTATAATCGAATCCTCAGAATTAGAGGACTCGTACACTACAGGCCTGTTTGTATTTCGACCTTCGAAGCAGACTTCTGCAAATGCAACCAATCCGGAAACGCATAACAAGGAACAGATAATCAACACCCGAAACAAAGCGTGTTTATTCTATGAGAGCAAAAGCTACCCTTTTATACCGCAAGACTTTAACGTATGCCCTACCTTTGCGCATCAAGGGATTAGGGAACTATTAAACACCCTGAAGCTTGCATTTTCTATCATATTCTTAGCCGACGTAAGCTCCCTAGAAGGAAAGACATTAACAGCCACAATCAAAGGTTACCGCCATATAACAGGATCAATAGCGCTTGACGGCTCCAATGACGCGGAAATAGCAGCCGCGTATTACGAGATTTATCTATGGGCTTACGCGGACGGAAGCATTACTGACAAATTAGGCATCGCCAGAAATCTTCTATCGATCCATGTGGATGGTAACTCTCTGAGAAAACTACAAGAAGGAAGCATGCCTGCGATAGTATCCAATTACAGCATCTATCTTAAAGATAGCGTAAAACAGTATATTGAGATAAAAAATAAGCTGTCTGATCAAATCCAGAAACAATCTGAAAAAGCTTCGGAAATGGTGAAATCCATTGGAACATACTTAAGAACATCTATTTTTTCAGTTTACTCGTTCGTAATTACAACCTTTATCATTCGATCCATGTCCAAAAACCCAACGGATACGATGTTTAGCGACGGCACCTACCTGATATTTTTAATGTTCCTACTGCTCTCAATTGGCACCTTGGTATATGCATACAAAGAGGCAGGAGCAGAGCTTGCCAGATTTCAATCCATCTACGATTCATTCAAGTCAAGATTTGATGATCTCTTATCGAAAAGTGACAGAGAACGAATCTTACAAAATGACAAAGAATACCTCCGAGATGTCAAATATGTGGAAGACTCAAGAAAACGAGCCGTCTTCCTATGGATATCATGTTTAGTGATCGTGTTTATATTCGTGACAGCAGTTAAGTTTGCACAATCGCAACCGTCAGCTTCAAACCCCTCAAACCCCTCAAGCGCCTCAAGCGCATTGTATCAAACGAAAGACCGCACTCCCTATCCGAGCTACACCGCCGGCACCTCATGCGTCACGACCACCGCCCCGGTACTCATCGCCTTCGCGATCAACCATGGATCTGCGCCGCCCAGGAATTCCTCAAGCGCCCCCACCTTCATCCTTGAGCTTTGCTCAGCAAGCGCCTCGACGACCTGACCAAACGCTGTCTGCGTCGCTTCGTCACTGATGTCGTGGAAAAGACCAGCATGGTCTTTAACCCATTCGGCCAAATCATCCTTGCCCTTGGTCAACTCGTCTTTGACCGACACGATGCTCGCCAACTCCAGCGCCTGGTTCTGCAACAGGAGCCATGACCAGAACCCTGGGCAGAAGGTCATGCCGTAATATCGATTCTTGGCTTCAATCAGGGTGTTGGCGTCTAGTAGATGCTTCATTCCGTGAGCTTATTGGCATAGGTTTTCAGGTAGGCAGGTTGCACCCCGAGCAATCTGCCCGCGTCGCGCAGCAGCATCCGGCCGCTCATTGTTTCGGCTATTACAGCCTTGCTGAAACGAGCGCTGTTTTTGGCTGTGGCAGTACGGTAGTAATCGCCGCCGCCACCCTCTTTTTCTTGGAAGGCCCTCAGGACCTGACGGTAGTAGGCGCCGTACTGATCTCCTGTGATATAGCCGAGGTCGCAAGCGCGTCGGCCGATGACCAAGGTGCTCACGTGAAAACGAGTCGCCAGCGGCGCCAGGTTGTCGCGCCAGTCGATACCATCCTTCCAGGCGGCGCGGAAGGCGTGTTCCGGCGCGAGAAACTCACCAGCTACGGCGTTGCAGAAAACCTCTTCCTTGCGACCAGCCGCGTTACCGCCATCAGAAACACCGCTGCTGCCGATCCAGATATGCGCAAGCTCATGCATCAGCGTGAACAAGCGGGCAGTATCTGCGTCGGCACTGTTGATGAACACGACGGGCGCCAACGCGTTGCTGATCGCAAAGCCGCGGAACTCACCAACGTCCAACTTGCGCCGGGTATTGCCCAGCGCGATACCACTGCGCATTACCAATATCCCCGCCGCTTCGGCGGCGGTGATCAATGTCCGCTGATAGGCGTCGTAGTTGAGCTTGGAGGCGTCAGGGTCGACACCGAGGGTGAGCCGTATATCCGCGACCACTTCCTTGACTGCAGACTGCGCGCTGAAGCGGCCCACGAATGGCAGCGCCTCGCTTCCCTGATCCTGAACATACTCGAGGTACCAGTCCTGCTTACGCAGAACATCCTTCACCGTATCGAGCAGATTCAGGCTCGGCCGCTCTGGTGCCATGCCACCCACCGTACGCAAGTCGGGCAAGGGCAGGCGCTCGGCCGGCGGCTCCTTTAGGAACAGAAAACCAAAGGGAATATGGGCGATGCTCGCCCAATGCTGCGCTTGCTTGAAGGTAGGTTTGCTCGCGCCCGCCTCCCACTCCAGTACACGGTCGGGTTTCGTCGGCAGCTTCTTCGCCACGTCCTCAGTCGTCAGGCCCGCGCGCTCGCGAGACCAGGTGAGGATGGAGGGATTGATGAAGGCGGCTTGGCTCATGCGAGAAGGTGCGGCATACGTCGCTCAGCTGGGTTCGATACTAGCCGCAGGGAGGCGGCTATTCTTCGAGGGACTATAGGTGGGGGGGATAGGGGCGTCAATTGTGGCAAAGTGGTCCTTGCTGCTGGGAAGAAGGTTGACCAGAGCACATCTCGCGCTCAGTCATTCCTGACGTCCGAATCAATTACTCCGCAGCATCAAGCAGCGACAACTGATCAACGAACGCCGTAGCGAACGAAGCTGTACCTACTGCGGCAACCGAGCGTTCTGCAGCGATGGCGAAGATCGCATGGGCGGCCGCGGTGGCCTGCAGCGGGTCATCGGCATTGGCGAGCAGAGCGGCAATCAATGCCCCGAGACTGCAACCGGCGCCGGTGACCTGGGTGAGGCGCACATCACCGCCTTTCACCGCGTACATCTCGATACCGTCGGTGATGTAGTCCACCGGCCCGCTTACCGCGACAATCGCCCCGCTCGCCAACGCCAGGGCCTTGATGGAAGCCAAGGCATCGGCGGAACTTGCGGTGGTTTCTACCCCCTTGGCGCCGCCACTTCCTCCGGCCAAAGCGATCAACTCGCTGGCGTTGCCACGAATCACCGTCGGGTGGAATGCCAACAGCTTTCGGACCACCTCGTCATATTCCGGCGCCCCGGCCCCGAAGGCCACAGGGTCCAGCACCCAGGGCGTACCGGCTTGATCAGCAGCGTTGGCAGCACTCCACAGCGACTCAGGGCCGCTACTCATCAGCGCCGCAGTATTGATCCACATCGCATTTGCCCCAGCGCCGAAGCACTGCGGCCAATCCATTGCCGCCCCAATGGCCGGGCCCGCGCCAACGGCGAGCAGGATATTGGCGTTGAGGTTGGCCACGACGTAGTTGGTCAGCCCATAGACGAAGGGCGGCGACTTCTTCAGCGCGGCCAGGGACTCGCGAACGCTGGCGTCCGCCCAGGAAAGCTCTTGCATGGGATTGCTCAGCGATAATATGAGTGGATCGAGTATTTGCCGAAGCGAGCCGATTCGCAACACAGAGGGAAATATTACCGGATCAGTCGCTGAGCTTCTCTATGAGACAGTGGCCAGCCCTCAGCCTGCCTGGACTCCTGGCTTTTGACTCCACTCTTGCGCCTCCTCCCTAGAATCAGCGAAGTCAAAGGACAAGCTGACTGGAAAGCACATTGCCTACCAGATTTACGTGTACTCCCCAGAGAATTTCGTGTTGGCGCCCCGGCAGAAATTCCAGCGGCAGCAAGCCACGGCGACGCGGTTGCTGCTATTGCCTTTCATGCTGGTTTTCGCAGCGTTAGCTCAGATACAGTTCGATTCTCCTCTCCACTCGGAAGGGTGAACCTGCACTACTCCAACATCTCCCACATCGCAGAAAAGCGAGCAGACGCCAGAGAGCGGTACGTCAAGATGGCTTTGGATACCCTGACGGGCCCTTTCGAGGTATGGGAAGTTGCATTTACCGACGGAGGCTTTCGCCTCGCGTACATCGGCTGCTACGAGTCAAAACGTCAAATGCTGGTCAGCGTTGCACAACGTAACGGCCTGACTCTGTGGAACTTCATGCATTGCGATGCCAAATCGTTGAACAAGCATCGACACGGGACCCTTCTGTACCGACGCTACAGCGCTCTCGATAGCCAATAAAAAAGCCCACTACCAGTGGTAGCGGGCCTTGGAAAAGCGCTTGATATTTATATACACCCTCAAGCAGGGGTGTTGAGGTCTCACCCTACGCTGATGTCCCAGCCATCGACGGGGTTCCTACGCCGGTTATAGCCACTGGAAAGCAACCGGTTTCGCGCTCAAGAAAATGCTAACACTCTGTACCGGGATTTCAAAGCAGATTACTCCGCCATGGCGAACCCATTGGCCAAATCCGCAATCAACTCCGCCGGGCTCTCCAGCCCGATATGCAGCCGCAGCATCAACCCACTCTTCGACCAGTCCGCCACCGTCCGGGTGCCGCGTTGCTGAACCTGGGTGACCAGGCTTTCATAGCCACCCCACGAATACCCCAGGCCAAACAACTTCAGCGCACCGACAAAGCGATCCACCGCCGCCTGGTCCGCCGCCTTGAACTCGAAACTCAGCAACCCGTTGCACCCATGGCAATCACGTTTCCACAATGCATGCCCGGGATCCGACGGCAGCGCCGGGTACAGCACCCGCGCCACGTGTGGTTGCTGCTGCAGCCACAGCGCCACTTCCATTGCATGCTGCTGGTGCATGGCCAGCCGCGCGCCGAGGGTGCGGGCGCCGCGCAACACCAGGTAGGCGTCGTCGGGGCTGACGGTGTTGCCGACCGCGGTGTTCATGGCCTTCAACGCCGCCCAATGCGGCTCGGTGACGCTGACGCTGCCCATCATCACGTCGGAGTGGCCGCCCATGTACTTGGTCAGGGCCATCAGCGAGATGTCGGCGCCCAATTCCAGGGGGCGGTAGAGCACCCCCGAGCCCCAGGAGTTGTCGACTGCCAGCAGCAGGCCGCGATCCTTGCACAGGCGCGACAGTGCCGGGAGGTCGCACATTTCGAAGGCCAGGGAGCCGGGGACTTCGGCGTAGATCATGCGGGTGTTGGGCTTGATCAGCGTTTCGATGTCGCTGCCGTCGGCGGCGTAGTAGTCGTACTCGATGTTGAAGGCTTCGAGCATCGTGCGCGCCAGGCGGCGCACCGGGGTGTACACGGCGTCGGTGATCAGTACGTGCTGGCCAGGGCGCAGGAAGGCCTGGAACATTTGCGCGATGGCGGCCAGGCCCGTGGGATACAGGCGGGTACCGTGGGCGCCTTCGAGGGTTGTGAGCAGTTCTTCCAGGGCAAACGCGGTGGGGTTGCCGTTGGCGCCGTAGGTCAGCGAGCGGTTCGGGCCCAGGGCCGCGACTTCGGCGTTGCGCAGCGCTTCGAGGTCGGGAAACAGCACCGTGCTCAGGCGCACCACCGGTGGGTTGACCGGCTGGCCGTCGCCGCTGGCGGTGTGGCGGCCGGCGTGAACGAGGTCGGTGTGGGCGCTGCGCGGTTTGTCCTGGGACATGAGGGCTCCTGGGGCCGGAAGTGGATGCCCTATACCATACCTGATGCCGCTCGCTCATGACGGCCCCATCGCCGGCAAGCCGGACTCCCGCACCTGTGCGACTTGGCTGTTATGGTCTGGCGTGCCGGCGATGGGCCGTAACGGCCATGAAAAGCTCGCCGAGACGCCCCTCCAATAGCCCCCGAAACCTTCGACAGGCAAAGGTTTCCGGCGTATGGTCGGCCTTATCCACACGTCACGCTCGCGCGCCTGGACCGGTATGTCGTCTTACCCAGACCCCGATGATGCCCTCCCGGCCACCCAGGCCGCCGGCCAGCCTGAGCGCCCGCCGCCCCTGGCCGACGAGCGCCTCGACTGCCTGACCCGCCTCGCCCAGCGTTACTTCGGCCTGCGCTACGCGCTGATCCTGCTGAAAACGGATACCCGCATCGAAATCCGCTCGTGCAATGGCCTGCCCTTTTGCGACCTCGGCGAGCGGGAACTGAGCCTGTTCGCCACAGCGATGGCCAGCCACACCCCACAAATAGTCGCCGATACCCTTGCCGACCCGCTGTTCGCCCAACTGCCCAAGGTACAAGGCGCACCCCACCTGCGGTTTTGCGCCAGCCAGCCGATTCTCAGCCCTGAAGCCAGCGTGCTGGGCGCGGTGTGCCTGCTGGACACTGCGTCCCAGCAGCTGGACGACGACGGCCTCGGCTTCCTGGCCGACCTGGCGCGCATGGCCGAGATCGCCTTCGAACGCGAAGCCAGCGAAGCCCGCCTGCGCGACCGCGAACGCACCATGGCCCTGGCCATGGCCGGCAGCGGCACTGGCATCTGGGACCGCAACGCGGTCACTGGCGAAATCGAGTATTCCCCGGGCTGGAAAGCCTTGATCGGCTACGACGAGAACGAGCTCACCAGCAACATCAACGACAGCTACACCCGCGTGCACCCCGACGACCTGGCCTACGTGCGGGCCGCTATCCAGGACCACTTCGACGGCAAGACCGACAGCTACAGCGTCGAGCACCGTATCCGCTGCAAAAACGGCCGCTACAAGTGGATATCCAGCCGCGGCAAGGTCGTAACCCGCGACCCGCAGGGCCAGCCGCTGCGCATGGTCGGCACCACCACCGATATCAGCGAACTGAAGCGCGTACAGGCCGAGCTGGAAGAGCTGGCCACGGTCGACTCCCTGACCCAGCTGGCCAACCGCCGCAGCTTCATGAACAAGATCGAAGCCGACCGCGAACGCCTGCAACGCAAGCCTGGCAAGCCCTCGGCGGTGCTGATGGCCGACCTCGACCACTTCAAGGCGGTGAACGATCGGTGGGGCCACGCGGTGGGTGACCTGGTGCTCAAGCACTTCGCCGAGCTGCTGCGCAACGAGCTGCGCAAACACGACTTCGCTGGCCGCGTGGGCGGTGAAGAGTTCGCAGTGGTATTGGGCAGCGCCGACATCGCGGCCGCCCAGGCGTTCGCGCGCAGGCTGCAGAGGCGCCTGGCCGAGGCGCCTGCGCAGGCTGATGGGCAGCCGATCGCGGTGACCCTTAGCGTCGGGGTCACCTTGATGGAAGCCGATTGCCCCAGCGTACAGGACGCATTGCGCCGCGCGGATCGGGCCCTGTACCTGGCGAAAGAACATGGGCGGGATCGCATCGAGATCGGTTGAGGCCCCAAGAGCTCGCAGGCTTGCGCCAGCTCCTACGCCGACCGTATTCCACCCCTATTTCGAGTTGCCGATACGGTCGGCGTAGGAGCTGGCGCAAGCCTGCGAGCTTGGCGCCCGTAACCACGTCGCACATCCCGAGACCTATCCCAAGACCGCCAACAACCCCCGCCCCAACACCCCATACCCCAAACCCATCAACCCCCACCCGAGCACCGGCGCGAACGCCAGCTTCCAGGCCCAGGCGCGCGGGTCGAATCCCATCCCGTGCACATAGCCGATGCACACGCCCCACAGCACCAGCATCAGGCTGCCGTGGCTGTACCCGCCCTGGCTATCGAGCAGCAAGGTGGGCTGCACCAGCAGCACCACGCACAGGGGCACGCACAGGACCAGCGAGAGCAGGCGGCTGGCCGTGCCGCGCCACCGCGGCCGGGCTTCAGTCAGCACGGTCAGGCACCGCGTCCAGGCAGTTGGACGCCTCCAGCCACAACGCATTGATGATGCCGAAACTGCAAGCCAGTAACACACCGAGAATCCAGGCGAAGTACCACATGATGAAGCCTCCTCAATCTCAATAAAGCCCGTGGGGGTTGTTGTCGATATGGGCGACCGTGGTGCGGCCCCACATCTTCACGTAGCACCAGGCCGTGTAGCAGAGGATGAGCGGCACGAACACCGCCGCCACCACCAGCATGATGGTCAGGGTGGTGCGGCTGGACACCGCGTCCCAGATGGTCAGGCTCGAAGCCGGGTCGAAGCTCGACGGCATGATGAACGGGAACAGCGCAAAGCCCGCCGTGCAGATGGCCCCGGCAATCGCCAGGCTGCTGCCCAGGAACGCCAGGCGCCCCGACCGCCCGCTGGCCGCCAGCAAGGCCAGCACCGCACCCAGCACGCCCAGCAACGGCGCCACCGCGGTGCTCGGATAACGCTGGTAGTTGCCCAACCAGCCCGGATTGCCCGCCACCACCGTTTTGTCCAACGGGTTGAGCGCCGTCGCCGGATCGAAGCTGGACGTGATCACCCAGCCCTGGATGCCACCGATCGCCAGCCACAGGCCCGCCAGCAGGAACGCCGCCAGGAACACCAGGGCGAGCACCTGCACCGCCTTGCGCGAACGCTCGGCAATCGCACCTTCGCTGCGCATCATCAGCCAGGTACCGCCGTGCAGCGCCAGCATGCTCAGGCTCACCACCCCCGCCAGCAGCGCGAAGGGGCTGAGCAGCTGCCAGAAGCTGCCGTGGTAGCTGGCCCGCAGGCTGTCATCCAGTTGCAGCGGCACACCCAGCAACAGGTTGCCGAAGGCCACGCCGAACACCAGCGACGGCACCAAGGCTCCCACAAAAAGTGCCCAGTCCCAGCCCTGGCGCCAACGGGGGTTGCTCAGTTTGCTGCGGTAGTCAAAACCCACCGGGCGCACGAACAGTGCAAACAGCACCAGCAGCAACGCCCAGTAGAAGCCCGAAAACGCCGCCCCGTACACCAGCGGCCAGGCCGCGAACAGCCCGGCGCCAGCGGTGATCAACCACACCTGGTTGCCGTCCCAGTGTGGCGCGATGGCGTTGATCACCACCCGCCGTTCGCTGTCGGTACGGCCGACGATCGGCAACAGCGCCATGGCCCCCAGGTCGAAGCCGTCGGTGAGGGCGAAGCCGATCAGCAGCACGCCGACCAGCACCCACCAGATCAGCTTGAGCGTCTGGTAATCAAACATGTTGTGGCACTCCCTTGAGAATCACCGCAGGTGCCGCAGCGCCCTGCTCGTAGTGGTAGCGGCCGGTGTGCAGGCTGCTCGGGCCCTGGCGCGCGAACTTGACCATGAGGTACACCTCGATCACCAGCAGCACGGTGTAGAAGGCCACCAGCGCCAACAACGAGCCCCAGACATCAGCGGTCGAGAGGCTGGAAGCCGATAGATGAGTCGGCAGTACTTCACCGATCGACCACGGCTGGCGGCCATGCTCGGCCACGAACCAGCCGGTTTGCGTGGCGATCCATGGCAGCGGGAAGCTGAACATCGCCCACTTCAACAGCCAGCGCTTCTGGTGCTCGTTCTTGCGCGCCGAGGCGTAGAAGGCGCAGATGAACAGCGCCAGCATCAGCAAGCCGCTGAGCACCATCAGGCGAAAGGTCCAGAAGATCGAAGCCACGCCAGGGATGGTGTCGAGGGCCGCCTGCTTGATCTGCACGTCGCTGGCATCGACCACCTTGTCGGTGTATTTCTTCAGCAGCAGGCCGTAGCCGAGGTCCTTCTTCACCGCGTCGAACGCCGCCACGGTCGGGCCGCTGTGGTCGCCACCGCGCAACTTGCCGAGCAGTGCGTAGGCCTGCATGCCGTTGCGCACTCGCTGCTCGTGCTCGACCACCAGGTCCTTGATGCCGGTGACCTGCTTGTCGACCGAGCGGGTGGCGATGATGCCCATCACGTAGGGAATCTTCACGGCATAGTCAGTGCGCTGCTCGGCCTGGTTGGGCAGCCCGAACAGGGTGAACGACGCGGGGGCTTTTTCCGTGTCCCACTCGGCTTCCATGGCGGCCAGCTTGGTCTTCTGCACGTCACCGATTTCGTAGCCGGATTCGTCGCCAAGGACGATCACCGACAGAATCGAGGCCATGCCGAACGCCGCGGCGATGGCAAACGAGCGCCGCGCAAAGCCGACGTCGCGACCGCGCAGCAGGTAGAAACTGGAAATCGCCAGCACGAAGATCGCCCCGGTCACATAGCCCGAGGCCACCGTGTGCACGAACTTGACCTGCGCCACCGGGTTGAACACCAGCGCGCTGAAGCTGGTCAGCTCCATGCGCAAGGTGACGAAGTTGAACTCCGCGCCCACCGGGTTCTGCATCCAGCCGTTGGCGATCAGGATCCACAGCGCCGAGAGGTTCGAGCCCAGCGCCACCAGCCAGGTCACGCCCAGGTGCTGGACCTTGCTGAGGCGGTCCCAGCCGAAGAAGAACAGGCCGATGAAGGTCGATTCCAGGAAGAATGCCATCATGCCTTCAATGGCCAGCGGTGCGCCGAAGATGTCCCCCACGTAGTGGCTGTAATAGGCCCAGTTGGTGCCGAACTGGAATTCCATGGTCAGCCCCGTGGTCACACCGAGGGCGAAGTTGATGCCGAACAATTTGCCCCAGAACTGCGTCATGTCCTTGTACACCTGCTTGCCGGTCATGACGTACACCGACTCCATGATCGCCAGCAGGAAGGTCATGCCGATGGTCAGGGGCACGAACAGGAAGTGGTAAAGCGCCGTCATGGCAAATTGCAGCCGAGACAGGTCGACGACTGATTCAGAGATCATTGTGGAGGCTTCTCAGGTAAGGCGGTGGAAGTGCCCAGCAGGTGCTGGCCGATGGTCGCGCGCTCGTCCTTGAGGGTTGCCGGGGTGCTGAACCACAGCGCGTGGATGCCCATCAGCAGCACCAGCTTGGCCAGCAGGATCACGGCGATCTCGCGGGCCAGGGGCTTTTTCAGGAAAGCGAAATGAGCGGCCATGGCGGGTACTCGATGAGGTCGGTGCATCTTCCGGCAACCCTTGGGCGCTTCTGTTGATCCAAGTCAAAAGGGCACATCGCCATGACCTGCGGCATGGCGCCGCACGGTTCGGCGCCGTCAGCCGTGGATACCGCACAAATTGCGCCTAGAATGCCCCCATCGCCGCGACAGGACCGACACCCCATGAGCTTGTTCGACCGCCTCTACCGGACCCTCAACCCCACGCAGGACCCTGCCCTGCAGGCCGCCTTCGAGCACAGCGGCGAGCACCTGCCCACGCTCTGGCTGCTGGGCAAGACCGGCGCCGGCAAGTCTTCGCTGATCCGCGCGCTCACCGGCCTGGACCGCATCGAAGTGGGCAACGGCTTTCGCCCCTGCACCCTGACCTCCGCCCAGTACCGCTTCCCGGCCGACACCCCGGTGCTGGCCTTCATGGACACCCGCGGCCTGGCCGAGGCCGACTACGACGCCAGCGCCGACATCGCCAACTGCGAAGCCGCCAGCCATGCGCTGATCGTGGTGATGAAGGCCGAAGACCCGGAGCAGTCCCAGGTGTTGCGGGCGCTCAAGCAGATTCGCCGCTCCGGGCGCATCCGCGATTTGCTGCTGGTGCACACGGGGGTCGAGCAGGTGGCCGACAGCGGCGAGCGCCAGCGCTGCATCAACCATAACCAGCAACAGGTCGAAGCGGTGTGGGGCGATGCCGACAGCGTGGCGGTGGACTTCGTCGGCCGCGATGGCGCGCCAATGGGGTTGCAGGCCCTGACGGAAAAGCTTGGCGAACGCCTGCCGATCATCGCCGAACTGTTCGAGGACAGCGGCCATGCCGGGGTCGAAGAACAGAATTTCCAGCGCCTCAAACGCGAGATCATCTGGTACGCCGGCGCGACCGGGGCCACCGATGCGGTGCCGGCGCTGGGGCTGGTGTCGGTGCCCGCCCTACAGTTGAAAATGCTCCACAGCCTGGCCAACCGTTACGGGCTGGTGTGGAGCAAGCGTTTGCTGGCCGAGTTCGGTTCGGCGCTGGGAGCGGGCTTCGGCTTGCAGTACGCGTCGCGCCTGGGGCTGCGGCAGTTGGTGAAATTGATTCCGGTGTATGGGCAAACGGTGGGTGGCGCTTCGGCGGCGGTGACCAGCTACTGCTTCACCTATGCCCTTGGGCGCGCCGCGTGTTTGTATTTCTATCGGGTGAAACGCGGGGAGGCGGTGAGTTCGGAGATCATCAACGCGCAGTTCAAGCAGGCTTTCGAGCACATCCTGCCGCTCGCCAGGGATAATAAAGCCGGTGATGAAAGTGAACGTTGACGACTCGCCCGCGACCGGCCTCACAGGCTTGCCGAGCCCCTGGTCGCAATGCGGCACACACTGCCCGCGGCATACCCGAGCGAATCACCGTGGCAGCCTCCGACTTCGACCATCTGCCTTTGGAGCCGTTGGATGAAACGAACCTTCACCGGCCTTTCCGCACTGGCGCGCCTGTCCGACCGCGCGATGCCCTTCGCCCTCCTCTCGGCCGGTATTCCGATCCTGCTATTGGCCGGCTTCGGCCTCTACGGCCTGTTCCGCTACGGCTATTGGCTGGCCTTCCTGGTCGCGCTGCTGATCAGCACTTTGCTGGTCGGCCTGGGCCTGTTGCTGACCCGCCGCCGCGTCACCGCCAAGGTCGCCCCTGCCGTGGAGCAGGCCGCGCAGAAGGCGCCGAAAGTCCCCGATTACTGGCTGGAACGGGACCGGCAGATCCAGCAGCAGATGCTGCCCGAGCTGCTGGAATCGCTGAAGGCCCGCCCCGAATGGCCGCAACTGCCGGACAACGGTCTGAGCGTGGTGCGCCGGGTCGCCGAGCTGTACCGCAGCGACAGCAAGCGCGCCCACTGGGCCTTCACCGCGCCCGAGTTGCTGGCCATCACCGAGCAAGTCAGCCGCCGCTACCGCAAGGTGCTGAAAACCCACGTGCCCGGCATCGAACACCTCAAGCTCTCGACGTTGATGAGCGTCAACGAACAGCTCGACCGCTTTGGCCCCTGGGCCATGCGCGCCTTCAATACCTACCGCGCCCTGCGCATGGTCACCCCCGACGGGCTGGTGGCCGAGATGCTCAGCCGCTTGCGCGGCGAGGTGTTCCACGGCCTCAGCGATGAATTGCAGGGGCGGCTCAAATACCTGTTGCTGCTGGAGGTACTCCGTGCGGCCATCGACCTGTACGGCGGCCACTTCCGCTTCGACGACGCCGAACTGAAAAGCACCGATGCCACCCGTGAAGACCAGGCCCGCATGGCCGCGCCGCTGGAGCCGATCCGCATCGGCCTGATCGGCCAGGTCGGCGCTGGCAAGTCATCGCTGATCAACGCCCTCACCGGCGCCATGCACGCTGAAGTCAGTGCCCTGCCCGCCACCGACGGCGTGCAGGTGCACGACTGCCGCATCGACGGCGACCTGGCCCTGCGCCTGGTGGACCTGCCGGGGCTCAATGGCGAGGGCAAGACCGAGAAGCTGCTGTTCGAACAGGTCCGCGAGTGCGATGTGCTGCTGTGGGTGCTCAAGGCCAACCAGCCGGCGCGGGCGCTGGACCAGCAACTACGGCGGCGCCTGGACGACTGGTTCGCGCAACCGAAGAACACCGGGCACCGGCCGCCGCTGGTGATCGGCGTGCTCAGCCAGATCGACAAGCTGAGTACCGACCCACAAGCACCGGTGGTTGCCGAAGCGCTGGCCTTCAATCGGGAGTTGCTGGGGCTCGAGCAGATGGTGCCGGTGGCGTTGCAGCCGCAACCTGTGAACCTGGAGCGGCTGCGGGCGCTGCTGCAGGAAGGCTACAACAACGCCGCCAACGTGCAGCTCAACCGCCGCCGGCGCGAGGCCGGGGAATTCTCCCTCGGCCGCGAGGCGGACCGGCTGCGCAAGGCGGCTACGGGGCTGTTTTCGTTGTGGCAGGAGTGAGTCAGGAAGGCAAACCACATAATTGCGGCGCCCGAGATGCCGCCAAGCTCGCAGCCAAGGCAGCTCCTACCCCGACCGTATTTCACCGCAAAATTGGCGTTGTGAATACGGTCGGGGTAGGAGCTGGCGCAAGCCTGCGAGCTTGGCGTCGGTGGGTTCGCCACAGATGTCAGCAGACAGTTGCTCCTACCCTGAACGTATTTCAAGCCGCAGACGCGCCCGCGTCCCCGACCGTATTTCAAGCCCAGACGCGCCCGCGTCCCCGACCGTATTTCACCTCGAAGACGTATGCATTCGCCCCTCGGATAGTGATTGTGAATACGGTCGGGGTAGGAGCTGCCTTGGCTGCGAGCTTTTGAGGCCCTAGGGTTTACCACCCTGCTGCCAGCCGCCACCGAGGGCCAGGAACAGGGTGATCTGCTGCATCGCCACCTGGGTGTTGGCCGCTGCCAGCTGCGCCCGCACATCCGTGTAGGTGCGTGTAGCCTGCAGGTCGGCGAGGAACGATTCGCGCCCGGACATGTAGAAGCGGTGCGTCTGGTCCGCCGCCACTTTGGCCGAAGCCTCAGCGTCGGCCAGGGCGTCGCGGCGGTCCAGCAGCGCGGTGTACTGCGCCAGCCCGCTCTGGGTCTCGCGGATGGCGTTGAGTACTACCCCGTCGAAAGTCGCCAGGGCGCCCTGAGTGCTGGCCTCGGCGGCCTTGATGCGCGCTCGCGCGCCGTTGCTCGGGATGGTCCAGCTGATCAGCGGCCCAAAGCCCCAACGGTTGGTCGACGGCTCGCCCAGATCCTTGAGAATACCGACGGTACCCACGGTCGCGCCAAAACTGATGTTCGGATACAACTGCCCGGTCGCCACGCCGATGGTCGCCGTGGCCATCGCCAGCTTGCGCTCGGCCTGGCGTACGTCAGGCCGGCGCTTGAGCAGCTCGGCACCGTTACCCACCGGCAACACCTGGCTGATGTGGGGCAGCTCGCCACAATCGGCGGTGCCGGCGGGCAACTGCGCCAATGGCTTGGCCAGCAGCATCGACAGCTGGAACAGCCCGGTCTGACGTGCGGCCTCGTATTTGGGCATGTCGGCGCGCAGCGATTTGAACTGCGTCTGCGTGCGCGTCACCTGGGTTTCGTCGCCACGGCCGGCATCGCGCAGGCGCGTGGCCAGGCGTACGCCTTCCTGTTGCAGGTCCAGGGAATGCTGGGCGATGGCCCGTTCCTCGTTGGCTGCGCAAATTTGCGTGTAGGCCCGCACCACGTCGGCCACCACGGTGATGCGCGCGGTGTCGACGGCGGCCTGGGCGGCGTCCTGGTTGGCGTCGGCGGCTTCGACGCCGCGCTTCAGGGTGCCCCACAGGTCGAACTGGTAGGACGTCTTGATCGACGCCGCGCCGATATTCGACACCGGCACCTTTTCGGTGAGCAAGTAGGCCTGGCCAGACTCCTGCAAGCGTTGCGCCTCGGCGCTCATGCTGGTGGTAAAACCACCCTCGGCGTTGGCTTCATCCACCTGGAACTGCGCGCGGCTGAGGTTCGCCGCCGCCACTCGCAGGTTGGTGTTGGAGGCCATGGCCTGGCGCACCAGCTCATCCAGGTGCGGGTCGTTGTACAGCCGCCACCAATCCTGAGGCACCGGCGCCGACACCACGTTGCTGTTCTCCCCGGCGAAGTCACCCTGCAGGTCCGGGCGGTTGATGGCGCCGTCCTTGGGCTTCACATAGTCGGGGCCCACGGGATGGCAGGCCGCCAGCAACACGCTCAGGCATAAAAACGAAAGTCTGCCAGCGCCTTTCATTGCGCAGCTCCCGCCGTATGGCCGTCGCCGTCGGCAATGATCGACACGGTCGCGGTGCGCCCGGCGATCATGCGGAAGTCCTTGGGCACCTCATCGAAGGCGATGCGCACCGGAATCCGCTGGGCCAGGCGCACCCAGCTGAACGCCGGGTTGATGTTAGGCAACAGGTTGCTGCCGGCACTGCGGTCGCGGTCTTCGATACCGGCGACGATGCTCTGCACATGCCCGGTGAGGCGCGCGTTGTCGCCCATCATGCGGATATCGACCTTCTGCCCGACGTGAATCTGCGACAGTTTGGTTTCTTCGAAATAGCCTTCGATGTGGAACGAAGCGCTGTCGACCACCGACAATACCGCGCGCCCCGCGCTAACGAACTCGTGAGGCCGTGGCGCGCGGTCGTTGAGGAAGCCGTCGACGGGGCTGCGGATCACCGAGCGGTCGAGGTTCAGCTGGGCGGCGTCCACCGCCACCTGGCCTTCGTTCACCAGGGACTGCGCGCGCAGTTCCTTGGACTGGCTTTCTTCCAGCTGCTCGCGGGCCACCAGGTTGCCAAGGCCGTGGTTACGCTTGTTCTCGCGTTGCGCCTGGGCCAGGGTTTCCTTGCGGTCGGCCAGGCTTGCCTGGGCCTGGCGCAGCGCCAGCCTGAAGCGGTCCTGGTCGATGGTGAACAGCACGTCGCCGCGCTTGACCACCTGGTTGTCGCGCACGTCGACTTCCTCGATCAGGCCGGACACGTCCGGGGCGATCTGGATCACGTCGGCACGGATGTGGCCGTCGCGGGTCCAGGGGGCATACATGTAGTACATCACCATGCGCCAGATAACGACGCAGGCGAAGGCAACCACGAGCAGCGTGAGGATCAGACGGCCTAAAGTCAGCAGAGGTTTTTTCATGTCATCAGGTTTCGGCAGATTGCGTCCACTGCGCCAAGCAGCACAGCGTACAGAGCGACGTTGAATAAGGCCCGGTGCCAGACCAGGCGATAGAAATGCGCACGGTTCAACAGGCCATGCACCAGCAGAAACACACCGTAGGTGATCGCCATGATCACCAGCAGCGTCGGCAGGAAAACCCCGCCCACATCAAATTCACCAATCATAGCGGGGCTCCATCGAGGCCATGGGGTGGATGTTCGTCCGCCTCCTGGGCATCGATCACGACTTCAGCGCCAGGCAACAGCGCCAGGCGCAAACCACTCAGGGCGTGCAACAGGTGCGGGCGCGCTACAGCGCCTTCGCCGCTCACCGCCTGCAGGTTCAAGCCGCGGCGGGCACGGTCCATGGTCATCAGCAGACCCATAGGCGCCGAAACCCGTTCATTGGCCTTCAGGCAGGCGCCGAAATAACGGCCGACTTCCTTCAGCACTTGGCGCAGCAACAACCGCGACTCGTCCGGCAAGCGCGGCGCGTAGGCGAGAATATCCAGCATGTTCAGCGCCACCCGTACGTCGCGCAGCGCGGCGCCGGTGTCCTGGCCGGTCTGCGCCAGGCGCGGCAGCTGCTGCATCAGCCGGTCGAGCATGCGGATGCCCATGCGGCGGTGCTCGGCCAGGGTCGAGCGCTCGCTGAGGGCGACGATGTCTTTCCAGCTGAAACGGGTCAGGCGCAGGGCCGCCAGTTCGGTACCGAACGGGCGCATGATCATGGTCCAGCCGAACGCGAATGCCAGCCCTACCGGCCCGGCCATGTTGGCGTTGATGAAACTGAAAAAGTCGGCCGAATAGGTTTCCTGCAAGCTGATGAAGGTCGACGTGTTGACCAGCGACAGCAAGGTCGGCAGGTAAAACTTCGGCTGCAGCGTCAGGGTGCCGACGGCGATCATCGGCAAGGCGAACACCAGCACCAGCATCGGGAAGTCGTGCACCAGCGGTAGAATCATGAACAGATACAGGCTGGCGGCGATCACCGAGACCGCGGTCCAGGTCATGAAGCGGTAGATCTGCGGTGCGGGGTCATCCATGGCCGCGAAGAAACTGCACGACACGCCGGCCAGAATCACCGCGCTGCCACCGTCCTGCCAGCCCATGAAAATCCAGATCAACGAGCCGACGATGATCGCCGACACTGCCGTGCCCGCCGAATACAGCATCAGCCCGCGGTCATAGAAAGGCGACAGCCGGCCCAGCCGCCAGTGCCGGTAAACCGCACGCCACGGCTGACGGCTGTCGCTACGGATGGCCACCTCGAGGGTACGGCAGTCCTGCCACAGGTCGATCCATTCGGTCAGCCGGTACAAGGCGTTGGACAGCAGCAACTGGCGGCGGTCATCCAGGGCCTGTTCGTCGGGCTGCAGCGCATCGAGGCGAGCGTGCAGTGCTTCCCAGGCGGCGACGCTGGGGTCGGTGGCGGTCTGTTCCAGCCATTGCTGGCAGTGCTCCAGCACGGGCGCCATAGCGGCTTGCAGCTCAGGGGTACGGCGCTCGATGGCCACCAATGCATCATCCAGGGCATCAATGACCGGCAGCAGGTGGATCATCCGCCCGCGCAGGTCCTTGATGTTGCGCAGCATCTGCGGCCGGGTGCCCTCGTGGGGCAGTTGGCCGATCATCAGCTCCAGGGAATTGAAGGTCGGCACCATGGATGCGCGCAAGGCGCCCACTTCTTCGGCTTTGACATCGCGGGCCAGGAACCGCGAGCTGTAGCTGCCGGCCTCTTTAAACCACTTGCCGATCGCATCGTTGACCACCGGCCCCAGCCGCCGCGGCCAGAACACCGCGCCGACCACCGCTGCGCAAGTGATGCCCAGGCAGATCTCCTGGAAGCGCGAAGAGGCGACGTCGAACACCGCAGTCGGGTTGTCCACTACCGGGAAGGCAATCAGCGGCAGGGTGTAGCCCGCGAGCATGAAGGCGTAGCTGTTGGCCGTGCGCACGTGCAGCGAGATGAACAGCAGCGTGCCGGTCCACAGCGCGACGACTACCGACAGCAATATCGGGCTTTGCCCGAATACTGGCACGAACACCACCGCGGCCGCCGCCCCGAGGAAGGTCCCCACGGCGCGGTACAGGGCCTTGGAACTGGTGGGGCCGACGAAGGGGCTGGCGACGATATACACCGTGGCCATGGCCCAGTAGGGCCGCGGCATTTCCAGGCGCATGGCGATATACAGCGCCAGCATCGAGGCAATGAAGGTACGCAGGCCGTAGAACCAGTCCTTGAGCGGCGGAATGTCGCTGAGAAAGCCCTTCACTGAAGGTCCGCCGTTGGGCCCGGGTTGGCCTCTTCAAAGGCGCGCAATACGCGCAGGGCCGCTTCGAGGTCGGCGCGGTCGATGTCCTTGAGCACTTCGCGGCGCAGGTGCATCAACTCGGCTTCGATGGCATCGGCCAGCTCGCGGCCGCTGTCGGTCAGGCTCAGGGCCTTGGCGCGCCGGTCGGAAGGGTCTTCCGTGCGGATCACGAACCCCGCGTTGCACAACTGGTCCAGCAGGCGCACCAGCGACGGGCTCTCCAGCCCCACGGCCTGGGCCACGGTGACCTGGCGCACGCCGTCGCCCAGCCGCGAGATCTGCAGCAATGGCATGGCGCAGGCTTCACTCACGCCGTAGTTGGCGATGGTGGTCTGGCAGATACGGCGCCAGTGTCGCGAGGCGACGACCATGCCACTGCTGATATTGAGATGGAGCTTGTCGAGGTTCATGAGGATAGCTAAGCACACATAATCATAGTTTGCTAACTATCTATTTTCCGGCAAGGACTCTCAGTAGTCAATAGTTACAAAATGCCGGTATCGATTCCTTGACGAACTGCAGCATGGATCGCTTCCAACAGAAAAAATTCACACCAGCGGGCTGATCGCCTCGGCCACCGCCAGCACCTGCGCATCTTCGCGATGGCCGCCGATCACCTGCAGGCCCAAGGGCAACTTCCCCTCCGCACGGCACAGGGGCAGGTTGACCTGGGGCAAGCCGAAGGCGGTCCACAGCTTGATCAGGTCGGATGGCCCGGTGCTGCCCAGCCCGGCCGGGGCGACGGTTGGGCAACTGGGGCACAGTACGGCGTCATAGCCGGCCACCAGGTCGGCCATTTCTGGCGCCAGCCGGCCCAGGCGCGCGCGGGCGCCCGATTCTTCGGCCCAACTGATCGCCCTGCCCCGGGTGATCAGCGCACGCGTCGAGGTGCCCAGGCGCTCGGCACCGGCGGCGTATTCGGCGGCCAGCGAGCGTGCGCCCTCGGCGTCGTTGATCAGGGCATGGTCGGCGTACAGGGTATCGAAACGGGGTGGCAGGGCGACCTCGCTGACCCGGTGGCCGAACTGCACCAGCCGCGCCATTGCCCGGCGCATGGCCTCGCGCACCTCGGGGGTCAGGCTGGCCCAGCGCGAGGTACGGCAGAAACCCAGGCGCAGCCGGGCCGGCAGGCGCGGCGCCATCGGCAGGTTGGGCACCAGCACCGTGCCCAGCCGTTGCAGGTCGCGCACCGAGCGGCCATACCAGCCCACGGTGTCGAAGGTCGGCGCCAGAGGCTTCACGCCGTCGAGGGACACCAGCCCAAAAGAAGGCTTGAAGCCATACACTCCGCAGAACGCTGCGGGCTTGATCAGCGAGCCGGCCGTCTGGGTGCCCAGCGCCAGTGGAAAGAACCCCGCCGCCACCCCCGCCGCCGAGCCAGCGCTGGAGCTGCCCGGCGTGCAACGCAGGTCGTGGGGGTTGCGGGTCGGCCCGGTGTGCATGTAGGCGAATTCGGTGGTGTGGGTCTTGCCCATGATGATCGCGCCGGCCTGGCGCAGCAGGCTCACCACCTGGGCATCGGCGCTCGGCTGGTGGCCCCGGTACAGGGGCGAAAAGTACTCGGTGGGGTGGTCGACCGTGTCGAACATGTCCTTGATACCGATCGGCACCCCGGCCAGCGGGCCTTTCGACGCCACGGCGGGGGCAATCTGCCCGCGCACGGCGGCGGCGGAAAAGCTGGCGAAGGCGTGCACGCGGTTTTCATGCTCGGCGATACGCTGCAGGAACGCTTCGACCACCCCTTCGGCCGAGCGCGAGCCAGAGGCCATGGACAGCGCCAGGGTGGTGGCATCGGCGTAATCGTGGGGCAGGCCATCGGCGATGACGAAGGGGGAACGGTCGTTATTGTTATCGGGCAGCATGAACAACTTCCTGGTTACGCTCGGGCAATGGGATACCGAGTGTAAGCAAGGAAGGCCAAGGGCAGCGGGCCCCTTGTGTTGCAAACTGTTAGCGGGGGCCGCTTCCCCAAGCGTGAAACCAGGTCAGATGAGCCCGGTTTCCTCGTCGTTGATCAGGTGGCTCAGGCCGCCCAGCGCCTCACGGGCGTTGCTGCGGTCGGTGAGCTTGGCCTGGGCCGCTTCCGGCAGGTCGGTGACGCGAATCACGCCCTTGCTGGTGAGCACCTGAATCAAGTCGTCGAGTACCCGGATCATGTCCAGGTCGGACTGCTTGAGCTGCTTGAGGCTGGTCTCGATGGCCGCGTTGGCGAACCACGTCTGGATCTCGTGGTTATCGGCCGGCAGGGTTTCGTTGGCTTCGGCATAGGCTGCCGCCTCCACACGCAACAACTGCCCGTTTGCGTCGCGCTGAACGTAGAACATGGCTCACCTCTGGAAGTACTGCTGACCAGCATAGGTGTTAATGGGCCGGGCGCAAAGGGGCGGCGACCGGGTGTAGAACCAGTAGAGCCGGCTCCCTCAAACACCGCGGGATGCGGGGGCTGAGGGAGCCGGCCCTGGGGGTACGGCTACCAGTGCTGGCCGCTTCACCGGTAAAGGTGAAGCGGCCAGTGCCGGGGTCTATCAGTGGTGATCAACCTTGATGGTTGGATCGGTACCGGCCACCAGCGACTTGATGGTGTCGTTGTTCCACTGCACGTGGTCGAGTTGGATAGTCACATCCGCGTTCGAACCCGTGCTGTTGAGGGCACCGGTCGAGCTGATTTTCAGCGTGGTGTTGGTGCCGTCGTTGCTGGCGGTCAGGAATTTGGCCAGCACGTCTGCATCAGCGGTAGCCAGCAGGCTGGTGTGCTGCAGCAGCGAGCTGAGGTCAAGCTTGTCGCCATCGGTCACGCTGAAGTCAGTGATCTGGTCCTTGCCCGCGACCGTGGTGGTGACGTTGTTGGTGGTGGTCGTGACGCTGGTGTTGACGTCGCCCTTGAGCCACATGAAGGTATCGGCACCGGTGCCGCCAGTCAGGATGTCATTACCCTGGCCGCCGATCAGGATGTCGTTGCCCGCACCGCCCAGCAAGGTGTCGTTGCCCGCCTGGCCGAAGAGGATGTCGTTGCCGTTGCCACCGTCCAGCTTGTCGTTCCCGCCATTTGAAGGCGTGACGTTGAAGGCGTCGATGTTGGCGGTGATGTACTTGCTCAGTACCGCGTCCGTCACCTGGTCGATGCTGGTGATACTGCTGGTGTCCGAAGTCGGATGGGCCAGTACGTAAGCCTTCATCGCGCTGACGCCTTCACCGGCGATGCCGGAGAACTGCACGATGTCACCGAACAGGATGTCGTTGCCTTCACCACCAGTGACCGAGTCGTTGCCTGGGGCGATCGGCGCGGAGCTCTGCAGGATCGCGGTGGACAAGTTGCTGGCGTCGACGTTGGTCTGCACCACGCCATCGCTGTCGTAGTTCGACAAGGAGGTGCTGTCGACACCGCTGCCCAGGCCGATGGCCGCGACGGTCGACTTGGCGCTGAGGGCGGCATAGCCTTCCGAGGAGTTGGTGTCCACGATGGTGCTGGTGCTGTTGGCGCCTGAACCCTGGGTGAAGCTGTACTCGGTGCCACCATGGCCATCGGCATGCGCGGTGAGGGTGCCGATGGTCTGGGTGGTATAGGTATACCCTTTGGTGCGGGAATACGACTCGATGTACTCAGTGACCTTGCCGGAGGCATCGATCAGCGTATAGGTCTTGCCATCGTTGAGTTTCTCCGTCACTGGAGTGCCGTAGGTCCACTTGCTGATGTAGTCCGCCAGGGTCGCGTCAGTGCTCGACTTGAAGTCGATCACTTTCACGGTGTTGCTGTTGTCCTGGTAGTAGTTCGCCACACCATCGGTGATGAAGTACGTGAGGTTGGTCGCGTCCACGTTGCTGGTTGCCTGCGTGCCGTAGAACCAGTTCGCAGTGGTCTTCATCGCATCTTCGTAGTTCGTGGTCCCGCCGGAGGTGACAGTAGCGAAATACGTGTTCAAGGCGGTGTTCAGCGCGCCCACGGTGGCATAGTCGCTCAGTTTCAGGGAGATCGACTGGTTGGCCTGGGTGTCGAAATCCTGAACGTACACGTTGACGGTGCCCGAGCCGGATTTCACCGCATCGGTGTACAGCTGGTCGATGACGGTCAGCAACTGCGACTTGATGGTTGCGACGCCGTTGTCACCGATGCTGCCCGAGCTGTCGACGATGAACGCGATGTTGTAGTTCTTGCCTGCAACCGGGGTCACGCCGGAAGTATCGCCCACCAGAATGTCGTTCGCGTTGGTACCTGTAATGGTATCGGTACCCGGGTTGCCATCCTGATGCGCATAGACCGCCGCCACGCTGATGGTGGTGGTCGCGGCCTGCGACACATGGTTGCTGGCCACGGTGCCGTCGTCGACGGTGACCGTTACGGTACGAGTGCTGGCAGTGCCTGCGCCGATGTCGGTGCCGGTGTTGCTGTAGGTGATTGCCTTGATGGCCGCCTGGTAATCCGCAAAGCTCGCCGTGCCGCTCAGGGTGACGACAATGTTGCCGCCCGAAGTGGTAGTGGTGGCGGTGATACCAGTCGGCAATGTGCCTGCGGTGAGGGCGTCACCCGCAGTTGCGCTGTTCAAGGTAATGGTCGCACCCACGAGGGTGCCGCTGCCCAGGTTGTCGGTGATGGTGACGTCGGTGTCGGCAATCGATACCGCGGCACCTGCCGTGGCATAGGCAACCGCGTAATCGTTGTTGGTCGCACCGCTGCTGTTGTTGAGGTCCAGATCAATGACCGGGGCATAGTTGGCCTGGTCAACGACTACATCGAACGTCACTGGGGTAGCCGAGGCAGTGGATTGGTTGCTGTTCTCGGTGGACGTCCCGGTCACGGTAATGTGCATGGTACCGGCGTAATCGGTTGGCGGGATGAGCGTCAGGCTGGCGGCCTTGTTCTCTACCAGCGCGGTGATGTCCAGCTTGCCATTGGCATCGGCGGTCAGGGTGGTGGTGCCATCGCTGATCTTGGTGTACGCCTGCAGGCCTGTCAGTACGACGCTGTGGCGCTCCGAGCCATCGGTGTCGGTAAAAGTCGCCGTGATCGCGCTGATCTTGATTGCGGTGTTTTCCATGCCGTGGTTGATCGACGAAGCGGTGTAGAAGCCCTCGCCGTTCGAGCCATTGAGCGCCGACAGCGTTACACCGTTTTTCGCGGCATCGTCAGTGCTGGTGTAGGTGATCAGGCCGCTGCCGGACAGGCTGGTAGCCGTAGCGCCATCGACCGAGACCAGCAGGTTGTAGTTACCTGGGCCAGCCTGGTTGTAGTGGTAGATATCCAGGGTGTAGTAACCCGACACCGTTGGCGTGAAGCTACCGGTGATAGCACCGGAGTTGTTGCCCCAGGTCGCAGTCGCCGCCAGCTTGCCGCCAAGGGTCACAGCGAAGCTGTCATCCGCGGTACCGCTGAAGGTGTAGGTCTTGCCCGCTACCAGGTAGACCAGGCCAGTGGCTTCGGTCGCGGTACCCACGTCGACGCTGTTGCTGGTGGTGGTACCCGAGGTGTGAGTGGAGTTGAAGTCCTTCACAGTGGAGGTACTGGTCGCGGTGTGGTTCGCGGCGTAGGTGTTGATGTCGCCGGTCAGGGTGCTACCGGTGATGCCGTTGCCGCCGGTGCCGAAGGTGGTCTTGCCGGCGCTGTCGAGCACGTAGGTCTTCAAGGTCAGGCCGGTCGACGTGAGGGTCGGCAGGGCTACCGTGAGCGTCGGGGCGTCGGCCACGGCATGCACATCTACCGTAACGACCTGAACAGGGCTCTGCACGCCCGGCAGATCGCTGTCTACCGAAACGAAGCTGAGCTTGGCGTAGTCGTGTTGGTTGTTGCCCACACCGGTGCCGGCGACGCTATTGTCCCCGGACTGGTTGGCGTCAGGCACAAAGCGCAGGCTGTCGGTGGAGTGGAATACCTTGCCGGCACTGACATCAACGGCAGTCCATTGGTTGGTCGCGGTGTTGAAGTATTGCAGGGTACCGCCACCGGCCAGCGAGGTGAATTTGATGCCCAGAGTGCTGTCGGCGGTGCTGCTGACGCCGAAGGACGACCAGCTCACAGCAATGGAAGGGGCGTCCTCGTTACCGCTTACAACGCTATCAGCCGCGGTCAACACTGTAATGGTGTTGGTCGCCGAACCGGTGGCAGTGGTCAATGGCACGGTATGGCCGCCAGCATCGGTGACATCCACGGTGACCGTACGGGTACCGGAGGTCGCGCCACTGGTGCTGAACAGGATGTTCGACACCGCCGTGTTGTAAGCAGCGATGTTTGCCAGGCCACCCGTCGAACTGGTCAGCGTGTAGGTCAGGGTGTGCGAGTCAATCGAGCCCGAAGCAGTGATGGTGATGCCATCGTGCGCACCGAAGGTAATCACGTCGCCGGCTACCACATTGGCAATCTTGACTACCACTTTGGTCAGCGTGGTGTCGTCCAGGTCGCTGATGCTAAAGGTGCTGCCCACCACCGATTTAGGCGAATTGCCGCTGACGAAGCTGGTGTTGCTGTCGACAACCGTTGGTGCGTCGTTGACCGCTTGGACCGTGACGTCGGTGTGCACCAAGGTCGAGGTCACTGCAGCCGCGGTACCCGAGCCGGTGTCGGTCACGGTGATATCCACCGAACGTGCGGCGACGGTAGGGTTGTCGCCCGGTGCCGAGAACTTGATCGAGTTCAGCAGGTCCTGGTAATCCTGGATCGTCGCGGTGCCTGCCAAGGAAACCGTGGTTACCGGCTGGCCGCCGACGGTCGAGGAAGCGCTAGTGAATGTGATGACCTTGCCATCGGCCATGGTGAACGAGCCACTGGTCGACACGGTACCGGTGGTGAGGTAGCTGGAGCTGAACACATCACCGACCTGGAAGTTGGTCAGCTTGATGCTGGCCGCTTGCAAGGTGCCGTTGCTGTCGGTGTCCTTGATGACCAAATCACCACCGGTGAGCGCGATCGGCGTGTTGCCGTTGTTCTCGATGTAGGTGATGGCTTCGGTAGTCGCGGAGGTGCCGTGGGTGATGGTCGGTGCCTGGTTGGCGTAGTTCACGCCTGGGGTAGCCAGGGCGTCAGTAGTCAGCGAGCCGTCCGAAGCGGTCAGCACGAACTGTGGCAGCGCGTTGCCCGCGTTGACAAAGTTGGCACCGGCTTGGGTCAACACCACGGTGTTGTTGGTGCTGTCGATGGCGTAGTACTGGCTGGTGGTGCTGCCGTCCTTGAAGGTCACGGTGACGGTTGGGCTGTCAATGTCGGCGGCGACGTAGTTGCCGACCACGGTGCCGACGGCGGCTTGGTGCTCGGTCACGGTAGCCGGGGTGACGCTGATGGTTGGGGCGTCGTTCACACCATCCAGGGTCAGCACGCTGTGCACGGTGTTGGAGCTCACGCCGTTGGCGTCGTTGCTGTTTACACCGGTATCGGTGACGGTCACGGAGACGTCGCGGGTGCTGTCCTGCAGGGCCTGGTTGTTGTTGCCGTAGGTGATCGCGTTGATTACCGCCGCATAGTCGGCACGGTCGGCGTCGCCCGCCAGGGTGACCACCAGGGTGGTGCCGTCCATGGTCGCGGTGTAGTTCAGGGTCACACCGTTGACAACGGTGGTGCCGGTGACGCCGGTACCTACCGCGCCGCTGACAGTGACCGAACCGCCCAGCGAGTCATGCGCCGCGTCGTAGTTGCTCAGGGTAATGGTAGCGCCCTGCAGCTGCTTGCCAGCAATGTTGTTATCGACGTCGGTGACGCCGAAGTTGCCGACCAGCTTGGTGGTGACGGTGTTGCCTTGGTCTTCGGTGTACAGGGTCGCGCCCACGCCAGCGGTGGAGGCGTCGCCAGCGGTGGCGACCGGTGCATCGTTCACCGGGTTGACGAACATAAAGATGTTGTTGACCGTGGTCTTGGCACCGCCGTCGTCGATCAGGTCGAGAACGAACTTGCGCGCCTCGCCACTTGGATCCTGCGAGGAGCTGCTGTATTCGATGCTGCGCAGGGCCGCCTGGTAATCCGCCAGGGTACCGCTGCCCGTCAGGGTCACGGTGTTTTTGACGTTGTCGTAGGTGACGGTCAGGCCATGGGCGTCGGTGACTACTACCTGATCGCCAGTGCTGAAGTTGGTCAGGGTCAGGACAGCGCTTTTCAGCGTGCCGTTCTCTGGGTCGGCGAGCTGGATGTAGCCCACCATCTTCTGGGCCGCTTCGCCTTCGGTGTAGGTGGTGTAGTAGTTGGTGTAGCCATGTTGTTGAGTGACAACGACCGGATCGTCGACCAAGTCCAGACCCAGGGTGTCGGTAGCCGGCGCCGAAGTCAGCGGCTGCTCTTGGGCCAGGTTCAAGTTGCCACCGGCGTCGGTGACTTCGATCGAAATGCTACGGGCAACGTCGGTCGGGTTCAGGCCAGGGCTGTCGAAGGTGATCGCCTTGACCGCCGCGGTGAACACGTCGATCGAGGTGCCGGCGGTGCCGTTGGTGCTGGTCAGCAGCACGGTCGCCTGGGTGTGATCGCTGTTGTAGGTGACGTCGGCCTTGATGCCGGCGCTGTCCAGGGCTGCCAGCACGTCGGTGCTGATCAGACCGGTGACAGTCACGACCACCTTGCTCAGGTTGGTGTTGTCCGGGTCGGTGACCGAGAAGGTCTTGACCAGTGCAGCCGGGCCGGCTTGCTCGACGAAAGTACCGGCTTCGAAGCTGGTGATCACCGGCACGTCGTTCACTGGAACCACGTTCATGTGGATCGCCTGGGCCATCTCAGTGACGGCACCGCCGGCATCGACCAGGGTCAGGGTGAACGCACGGGTGTCGCCGCTCAGGTTGTCCAGGCCGTTGCTGTAGGTAACGCTGCGCAGGGCTGCCTGGAAGTCGGCAACCGAGCCCGGGCCGGTAAGGGTCAGGATGCCGGTGGTTGCGTCGTAGCTGCTGGTCAGGCCATGGGCTTCGGTCACGGCCAGCACGTCGCCTGGCTTGACGAAGGTGATCTTCAGCGTCGCCGACTGGATGTCGCCGTTTTCCGGATCGGCCAGCTGGATTGGCGACAGGAATTTGCTCGGCGCGTCGCCTTCGGTGTAGGTCTGGCGGATCTCGGTGTAGTTGTGATCCAAGGTGATCACGACTGGATCATTGATCGCGGTCACGGCAACCTGCAGGGTCGCCACGTTCGACTCGGCGTTCGCCGTGCCGGTGCCGTCGTTCACCGAGACGGTGATGTTACGAGTACCATCAACGGTCGCGCCGTTGCTGCTGAAGGTGATCGACTTGATCAGGTCTTCATAAACTTCGTGGCTGGCCGTACCGGTGATGGTGATGACACCGGTGGTGGCGCTCTGAGCGATGGTCAGGCCAGCCGCGAGGGCCGCTTTGGCGACGTCGCTGTTGCTGTCCAGCGCCAGCAGGTCACCCGCGCCGAGGTTGGTGACCTTGATGGTCGCCGAGCTGACGGTGCTGCCTTTGTCGACGTCAGTAATGGTGAAGTCGGCGCCAGCGATGTTGATCGCGGCCTGGTGTTCGGTGTAGGCCGCAGTGGTGTCGGTGCCATCGGCCGCGCCGTTGAGGTCGACCACAGGCGCATCGTTGACCGCGATGACCTTGACGTCCAGCTCGGCGGTAACCGGTGCACTCACCGAAGCACCGTCAGTGGCGGTCGCGGTGACGATCAGTTTGATGTCGCTGTTGTCGGCGCTGTTGTAGTTGGCCGGCGGGGTCAGGGTGATGGTCGAACGCGACCAGCTGCTGATGTCGATTTCGTTGTTGACGTTGTCGGCAGTGATGGTGACCGTATGGGCAGTGGTGCCATCGGTGATCACCGAACCGACCGGAGCACCCTTGAGGGTGATCTTCATGGTCTCGGAGCCGTCGGTATCAACGGTCGCCGCATTGATGCTGGACAGCAGGATCGCGTGATCCTCCAGGCCCTGGTTCAGCACTTCGCTGACGGTGATGTTGGACAGCACGCCGCCGTAGCTGTCGCTGCTGACCGAACCGTCGGCATGCACGGCCTGGAAGCTCAGGACTTGATCGCCAGTACTCGAGGACGGGATGTTGAAGGTGTAGGACTGCAGGCCTGGCGAGGTGGCACTGAGGGTACCGATCACGGTATCGCCCCACATCACGTTGATCAGCGAGCCGCTGTAGTCGGTACCGCGCGGTGCGTAGTCGACCGTCACGGTGTACAGCGCGCCGTTCTTGGCGTCGATGGTGGTGAACAGGTTGGACTGGTCGCCAGCATTGCGCTCTAGTTCGATGACCTGGGTAGTGCTGTTGCCGGCGCCGTAGACGCTGGCCTGGCCGACTTCGACCTGACCGCTCGAGTTGCCAGTGCTCCAGACACTACCGCTACCGCCGAAAATCGAACCGTTGGCGGTGCTGGTGGTGTCGTTGGTCAGGCTGCCAACGGCCACGCCGCCGCTCCAGCTCTGGCCGCCCAGCTGCACATCGGACAGGTGCGTGGTGATGCCGTCGCGAGCGCTGCCGAAGGTGATGACCGGGGTGTCGGCCACAGGGGTGACGTCGATGGTCAGCCAGCCGCCGGTGCCTTTGGTTACAACGGTGTTGACGCCGTCGCTGTCGGTGCTGATGACATCCGGGGTGAAGCCGATCTTGGCATAGTGCAGGCCTTGGTCGCCTGTGCTGTTGGTGCCGCCGTTGTTCTGGCCGCTCGATTCGTTGGCATCCGGGGTGAATACCAGCTTGCCGGCGTCGATGTCGGCCTTGCTGATGACGGTGCCGACGGTGACCTTGACGCCATTGAGGGTCAGAGTACCGTCACTGGTCAGCGAAGTGATGGTGATGCCCATCTTGGCATCGGCGAAGTCGGTGTCGACCTTGCTGAAGTTGGACCAGGTGAGGGTTTCCTTGCCGTCTTCGGTGATCTTCGCCGCGGTGCTGTCGATGCCATTGAGGCCGCTGTTGAAGGCGTCGACGTGGATCGCGGTGGTAATTGGCGCGCTCGCCAGATCAGCCGGGTTCTGCGCAGTCGCATCGCCGCTATCGGTCACGGTGATGGTAACGCTACGGTCAGCCGAAGCGCCGGCACCTGGCGTAGTGGTGGTGTTGGTGAACTTGATCGACTCGATCAATGCCTGGTACTGGGCAACGGTAGCGTCGCCGCTCAGGGTCCAGGTGATGCCGGTGGCGATGTCGCCAGTGACTTTCACGGTGATGCCCGATGCCGAGGTGCCGGTACCGTTGGTGAGGGTTACCAGGCTGGAGCTGAAGCTGTCACCAGTGTGCAGCGCGCCCAACTGGACCTTGGCACCGGACAGCGTGGTGTTGTCCTTATCGGACAGGTTCAGGTCGGTAACGATGGACACCGGGGTGCTGACGCCGCCACGTACACCGGTTTCGGTGAAGGTCTGGTCATGCGCGACCACTTCTGGCGCGTCGTTGACCGGAGTGACCTTGACGGTGGTGATCTGAGCAGGCGAATCGGAGACACCGTCGTTGATGGTGACGGTAATCTTGCGATCAGCGTTGGTCGGGTCGTCCGAGGTGCTCTTGAAGCTGATACCGGCAATCGCGCTCTGGTAATCAGCGACGCTGGCTGCACCGCTCAACTGGACTGCAATGACGTTGCCATTGGCGTCTGTGACAGGCGTGTAGGTGATGCCCGCGACCGATTTGGCCTGGAACAGCGTGTCGCCATCCACCGGATTGGTCAGGGTGATGGTAGCGCTGTGAATCAGGTTGCCATCGACTTCGGTGATCTTGATGTCGGCGCTGGCAATCGCCTTGCCGCTGCCGCCTTCGGTGTAGTAGGCGGTGTGGCCAGTGCCGCCAGCGCTGCCGTTGAGGTCGACGGTCGGAATGTCGACCACCGGATTGACGTGCAGGGTGACGACCTGGGTCGACGAATTGGCGTCTTTGTTGCTGGTTTCGGTGCTGGTCGACGTGATGGTCAGCTTGATGTCGCCGTTGAGCGTGCTGTTCCAGTTCAACGGCGGCTGCACGACCAGCGAAGTCAGGGTGACGCCGGTCAGATTGATGACCTGGCTCTCGCCTTGGGCGCCGATGGTGATGGTGTGCTTGCCGGTTGAATCGGTGTAGGTCAGCTGGGTGCCTGTTGGCAGGCCGCTGGCGACGGTGGTCAGCTTCTCGGAGCCATCGGTATCGGTCAGTGCCGCGGTCACGCCGGTGATGGCGATCGAGTGGTCTTCATCGACGGTAAGGGTTTGCGAATCGCCAACCGCTGGAGCATCGGCGCGGGCGTCGATGTTCAGGTTGATCACGGCGGTGTCGCCAACGATCGGGGTGGTGGTGCTGGCGTTGTTCAGCGCAGTGAAGGTCACGCTGGCGAACACGCCGCCTTGGGTGTCGCTGGCTGCGTTTTCGGCAGGGGTGAACACCAGAGTGCCAGTGTCGATCTGCGCCTTGGTCAGTACCGTGCCGTCGGTGACGGTGATCGCTTTGCCAGCGGCATCGGTGAACGTGAGGGTGCCTTTGCTGGCGTCCGGCACGTTGCTGAAGCGCACGCCCAGGTCAGCATTGTCGCTGCCGGCCTGGATGTGGAAGTCGCCCCAGGTGATCGCCACCGCGTGGTCTTCAGCGGCAGACAAGTTGCTGTCACCGGTGCCTGCCGCGGTCGGTGCGGTCTGGTCGACGATAGTGGTGCTGGCAGTGCTCAGCGCGCTGTCGACCGTCGGATTTTCCAAGCCACCGCCCGAGACGCCGGTCAGGGTCAGGGTAACGCCTTCCTTGCCTTCGAGCAGGTTATCGGCCTGGGTGGCGAGGACGAAGCTGTTCTGGCCAGCGGCCAGGGTGACGGTGATGGTCGCGGTGGTATTGCCTTGCGCGTCGGTCACTACGTTGCTGACCACTACGTTCGAGCCAGCAGGGCTGAGGTCCGTGCCGGTGCCCGCGGTTTGCGCAGGAACGGCGGTACCGCTGTAGCTCAGGGTCAGGGTCAGCGGGGCCGTGGTGGTCGGCACGTTGACGGTGTAGGTCGCGGACGAGCCTTCGTCGACGGATACCGGGTGGTCGCTGAAACCGATCTTGGTTTCGGTGTTGTTGTCGGTGATCGTGGTGGTGGCCGAAGCGCCAGTGACCACGTTCTCCAGGTTGCCGTCGTTGCCACGGAACACGCCCGTCACGGTCAGGGTGGTGCTGCCGTCTGGCTGGGTATAAGCGTCATCGCCGCGGCCACCGTGGGTGGCATCAGCCGTGTTCACGGTGTACTGCACGCTGCTGGTGCCGGCCTTGATGGTAACGGTGTTGCCATCAGACAGCGTCAGCACCAGGTTCTGGCCCTTCGGCGCGTTGTCGACGCTGATGGTGTAGGTCAGCTGGCTGCCTTCGGCCACGACGTCAGCGGCTTTGATGCTGACGGTGGTCGGGGTGTTGTTGTCGGTGATCTTGGTGATCGCGGTCGCGCCCAGGGTCACGACGTTTTCCAGATTACCGTCCTGGCCGTTGGCCACGCCGGTCACGCTTAGGCTGGTGTAGCTGTCGTTCTGGTCGTAAGCGTTGTCGGTACGGTTGCCATGGTTGGCGTCCGCCACGTTGACGGTGTACTCCGCGCTGGTTTGGCCAGCAGCGATGGTCACGGTCTTGCCGTCCGACAGCTTCAGCACCAGGTCAGTCTGCGGCGCGTTCTTGACGCTGATGGTGTAAGTCAGCTCGCTGCCTTCGGTGACTACTTTGGCCGCGGAGATGCTGACCTGGGTCGGCGTGTTGTCGTCGCGCACGGTGGTGACGGCGGTGGCGCCGTTGGTCACCACGGATTCGAGGTTGCCGTTTTGCGTGCCGGCAACGCCGGTCACGCTCAGAGTGGTCTTGATTGCGCCTTGGTCATAGGCATCGTTGGCGCGGGTATCGGCGGAGTAGAACGCAAAGGTGGTGCCGGCCTTGATTGTGACGGTGTTGCCGTCCGACAGGGTCAGGACCAGGTCCTTGCCACGGGGAGCGTTGTCGACGGTCACCAGGTAGGTGATCTTGTTGCCTTCGGTAATGACGTCCGAGGCATAGAGATGAACCTGGGTCGGCGTGACCACATCAGTGATGGTGGTGGTCGCGGACGCACCGGTCACCACGTTCTCGAGGTTGCCGTTTTGGGTGCCCGACACACCGGTCACTTTCAGGGTGGTAGTGCTGTCGGCCTCGGTGTAGGCATCGTTGCCACGGCCGCCATGGTTGGCGGTAGAAACATCGACGTTGTACTCGACGCTGGTGGTACCGGCCTTGATGGTGGCGGTCTTGCCATCGGACAGGGTCAGGACCAAGTCGGTCTGCGGCGCATTGTTGACGCTGATGGTGTAGGTGATCTTGCCACCTTCGCCCACTGTTTCGGCGGCCTCGATGCTGACAGTAGTGGCGGTGTTGTTGTCGACGATGTTGGTGCTGATGTTCGCGCCAGCGTAGTTCACCGACTCCAGGGTGCCATCGGCGACAACGCCGGTCACGCTCAGGGAATCCTTGCCGGTGCCTTGCTGGATAGCGTCATCAGTACGACCGTCGGCTACAGCGGTGTCCACGGTGTAGACGGCCGAGGTGGTGCCAGCGGCGATAGTTACGGTCTTGCCGTCGGACAGCTGCAGGACCAGGTCGGTCGCCGGTGCGTTGTTGACGGTGAAGGTGTAGTTGATCTTGCTGCCTTCAACCACGGTGCCGTCGGCTGCGTCGGAGGTAACGCTGACGGTGGTGACCGTGTTGTTGTCGACGATGTTGGTGCTGATGGTCGCGCCAGCGTAGTTCACCGATTCCAGGGTGCCATCGGCGACAACGCCGGTCACGCTCAGGGAATCCTTGCCGG